>Ga0209777_10001775_pt1 | contig 30050 bp, 26 predicted proteins | sample FrelakmetHBP12HB_FD_187147 | JGI IMG/M metagenome (GOLD analysis project Ga0209777, IMG submission 187147) | Freshwater lake sediment microbial communities from the University of Notre Dame, USA, for methane emissions studies -HBP12 HB (SPAdes)... | ecosystem: Environmental > Aquatic >...
GCTTCAATTCAAAAGCTTTCTCAAGAACGGATGGCCGCAAAAAAGGCCAAAGATTTTACACTTGCCGACTCCCTTCGCAAAGAAATAGAAGTTGAGGGCTATCAAATTGAAGATACACCCTCAGGCTGTCGTATTAAGAAGACGCGCTAGCAGGTAAATGTTCACACTATTTAAAGCTCGCACAGGCGATGGAGCCACATCATCTGTTTCAGAGCACTCCCTAGTAAAGAGCCTTTGGCTATTTACTTCGGGCGTGCTCCTTGCATCTGCCTGAGGCTGCATCGAGAGATGCATCGCTTACATAGTGTGAACACTTACCTCTTCTTGAGTCTGTGACTTCATCATGGGGAAATAGAGCACATCGCGAATTGAGTGGCATGAACAAAAGAGCATGACCAATCTATCGATACCCATTCCAAATCCTGCTGTTGGAGGCAATCCTTGACAAATGGCTTCCAAAAATTCTTCATCTAGAGGGTTGGCCTCTTGATCGCCTTTTGCCAAGCGCTCGGCCTGTTCTTCGAGCAGTTTTCTTTGCAGCAATGGATCATTGAGTTCTGAATAAGCATTGATCAATTCTTGGCCGAGGATAAAGCTTTCAAACCTCTCGATCAGCCCTTCTGCGCGATCTTGCGGGTTTCTATGGGGTTTGCACAAGGGGGTCGTTTCGATTGGATGGTCGATGATATGGTGTGGTTGAATCAGCTTTTCTTCGACTTTTGTTTCAAAAAGATGGGCGATGAGGAGGCCGCGAGTGGCTTTTTTGACCTCGTCTCTTTTCATTCCAGCTTCTTCGAGGATATGGCGCATCTGATCATCGCTTAAAGTGTCAGTGTCAATTTGAGCATATTCTTTAATGCTTTCTTTCATCGTCATTCGTTTCCAGGGTGCTTTGAGGTCGACCTTGATCGTTTCCTGTGTGATCGGGTTGATATAGCTGATGACGGTGGTTTCATGAATAGCAAGGGCCAGCTTTTCAATAAGGGTTTCCAAAAGGCGCATCATGTCATTATAGTCCCACATAGCTGCATAGGCTTCTATAGAGGTAAATTCCGGATTGTGGGTGCGGTCGAGTCCTTCGTTGCGAAACATCTTGCCGATTTCGAAAACGCGATCCATCCCGCCCACGATCAGTTTTTTGAGGGCGATTTCAGGAGCAATGCGCAGGTACATCGTTTGATCGAGTGAGAGGAGCTTTGTGGTGAAAGGCTTTGCTTGAGCACCACCATAGATGTTTTGCAAAATTGGTGTTTCAACTTCCAAAAAGCCCATATCTTCAAAGTGGCGGCGGATGAGTGAAAGAATTCGTGAGCGCATTCTGAATGTTTTTTGGACTGAGTCATTAGAAATAAGATCGAGCCACCGTTTACGATATCGGACCTCTTTATCAACAAGCCCGCTATGTTTTTCTGGAAGGGGCAGCAAAGTTTTACAGAGGAGGGTAAACTTTTTAGCAAAGACAGTAAGCTCGCCTTTATGAGTGTGGAAAAGGTAGCCTTCGACACCGACGATATCGCCAAGGTCAATCTTTTTTTCGATGAATTTCAGCGGCGGCTCGCCATCTTTTGCAAGGCCGACGACTTCGGTAAATTCTCTGTTAAACATCACTTGCATGCGGCCACTTTTATCCTGGATGGTGGCAAAGGCATTTTTACCCATGGCACGAAAGAGCACGAGCCGGCCAGCAATAGAGACAAGTGGGGTAGTCCCAGCTTCGGCGTCGCCACTTTCTCCCACTTTGGCGCTATCATATTTTTCGTGCAGTTCGCTGCTGTCGTGAGAGGGGCTGTAGCGATAGGGATAGGGCTCGATGCCAAGGGCGCGAATCTCGCCCAATTTTCTCAATCTATTTTGATATTCTTCTGTGGTCTGATATTCCATACCTTGTAGTCCTTATGTAGAGACGTGACCAACTAAATCGTAGCCGGCCCTGTCGGTGATAATGATTTGATAGAGTTTTCCAAAAGCATCAACGCCTCTTTTATCGTTGATGATGATCTGCCCATCGATTTCGGGACATTGCCCTTTGAAGTGGCCTCGAAGAAGGAGATCTGTTTCGGGATGAAAGCCATCGATAAAGGCTTCCAATTTTTTTCCAACCATCGATTTGGTGTAGCGGTCGACAATCTTTTGCTGGATCTTGACGAGGCTTTTGAGCCTTTTTTGTTTTGTCGCTTCGTCGACTTGATTATCCATCTTCGCCGCCAAACTCCCCACCTCGGGGCTGTAGGTAAAAAAGCCAACCTGCTCGATTGGACAAGATTGCAAAAACTCTTTTAGCTCGTTGAAATGGCTCGTCTGCTCTCCTGGAAATCCAACGATAAAAGAGGTGCGCAGGACAACATCTGGAAGCTCTTTTCTGATCTTTTCGATTGTTTCAACTATTTGCTTTTTGTTAGTTTTTCTTCCCATGGCTTGCAAAATCGGGTCTGCCACATGTTGCAGGGGCATATCGATATAGTGGCATATTCTTGCATCATCTTTCATGAGTGAGAGAAGTTCAGAATCAATTTCGTCTGGGTAGAGATAGAGCAGTCGCAACCAAAAGGAGCGTTTTTCTTGTTTTAAGAGAGCTTTAAGCAATATTGCAAGGCCTGCTTTTTTGTAGCCGAGATCCTTTCCCCAGTCGCCAAGATCTTGGGCGACGAAGATAATTTCTTGAACTCCTTTGTCGAGAAGATTTGAGACCTCTTCAATGATAGCTTGCGCACTTTTTGATCTCAGAGTCCCTTTGATGAGAGGGATGATGCAAAAAGAGCAATGTTTCGAGCAGCCCTCTGCGATTTTAAGATAGGCGTAATGAGCAGGTGTCGAAAGCAGCCGCTCGCCATGGTCTAAAAAGGAGCAATTGGCGCCAATAATTTGGCCCTTTTCTGACGCCTTGGCAGCCTCGACGATTTTATCGACATCGCCTGGGCCAATAAAGAAATCGATTTCGGGACATTTTTCTTTTAAAAGAGGCAAAAAGCGTCCTACCATACAGCCACAGGCAATAACTTTGGAGCCATTTTTTTTGTTTTTAATAGCATTTGATAGGGTAGCGATCGACTCATTTCGCGCACTTGCTAAAAAACCGCAGGTATTGACGACGATCAAGTCAGCTTCCTGAAGTTCATCGCACGTTTCGAAGCCCACATCGGAGAGTTTTTTCAGCATCACTTCGCTATCGACTCTATTGCGAGGGCAGCCTAAACTATAAAAGAAGAGTTTTTTATTTTTACTCAACTGAAATATCTCCAAAAAAATTGGAATAAATTATACAACCTTGCTCATTAAAACTGAAGGAAAAGCAGCTTATGTATCGAGTAGGACAGCTGGTTCAAAAATATGAAAAAAGCCTCTCCTTGAGGCCTGTAGCGGGAGCTTTCGATCTTTCCAAGCCGATCAAGATTGCAGAAGCTTCTCGTCCTGGACTTGCCCTTTCAGGCTATTTAAAGGGGTATGTTCCAAAAAGGATTTTAGTTTTTGGCAAAGAAGAGATCGATTACCTTGCCGACCTTAATTCTCACGAGCGCCATGAAAGGCTTGAACCTCTCATGACACCCTTTACTCCCTGTGCTTTTATTCCAAACAGGCCCAAACCACTTCCTGAAATGGTTGCGCTTGCCAAAGCGAAAGAAATTCCTCTTTTTCGAACCGATCTTTCGACAATGGCTCTTTTGAACAAGCTGACGCTCATTTTGAATGATGAGTTTGCGCCATCGAGTTTTTGTCATGGAACGCTTGTCGAGGTATTTGGACTGGGAGTTCTTATACAAGGAAGCTCCTCTGTTGGTAAAAGTGAAACGGCCCTCGGCCTTTTAGAGCGGCGTCATAGGCTTGTTGCCGATGACATTATCAAGGTTAAAAGAAGAGAGGGGTTTTTAGAAGGTGAGGGGACAGAGCTGACTCGGCATATCATGGAAATCAGAGGGATTGGCATTATCAACATTGCCCATTTATATGGAGCAGTCTGTGTGCGCGAAAGTAAAAATATCGACATTGTCGTGGCACTTGAGGAGTGGGATGATGACCACTCTTACGAGCGAGTTGGCCTCGAAGAAAAATCGTGTGATATATTGAATACTCATATACCATTTTACGTCCTTCCAGTAAAACCAGGACGAGATGTGGTATTATTACTTGAGACGATCGTACTGAACCACAGGTTGAAACAGATGGGGTTAAATTCAGCAAAGGAATTTACCTCGAAATTGCGCCAAGCAATTTCAGAGAAAAAACGAACTTAGAAAAGGCAAAAGAAATGGCGCTCGAAGTAAAAATACGGGTGAAAAACAGCCTGGGTATTCATACAAGGCCGGCGACGGCCATTGTGAAACTTCTCCACCAAACAAAATCAGATGTTACCTTTACTCACAAACGTGATACGATCAACGCAAAAAGCATTTTGAGTATTTTAATGCTGGCACTCCATAAAAATGATCAGATCATTATCAAAGTAGCTGGTATCGATGCTCCCGAGGTGATGGAGAAGCTTCAAAAAGGCTTTGAAAGCTGTTTTGGAGAAAATTAAGGTATGCCAAAAGGCAGCTCGTTGCAAGAAGAGAGTCTACAGGGCCATCCGGTAGCTCGTGGGATTGCCATTGGAGTTCCTTTTGTTCTTGAAGAGCAAGAGTGCATAATCGACCATTTTTCAATCGACAAAGATCAAGTTGAAAGTGAAATTGAACGCTATCGAGATGCCATCTGCAAAAGTAAAAATGACATTGTACGCCTGAAAATGGAACTCGAACAAGAGTGTCTCAAAGACGGTGTAGCAGTCTTAGAGGCCCATCTTCAGATTATTCAAGACCCACTTCTGAACGAAGAAATTGAAGGCGACATTCGATGCCAGCAAAAAAATGCAGAGCACCTGTTTTTCGAAGCCATAGTCCGTTTTCGTCAAAAATTTGAGCAGATGAATGATCCGCTTTTTCAAAGTCGCTTCGAAGATGTCCAGGATATCTCAAAAAGGGTGTTGGCCTATTTGAGAAAGCAAAAAAGGCTCACCATCGCCGACGCCCCTCCAAATTCGATTGTCTTTTCCAAAACCCTTTCCCCATCAGAGGCCGCGGAGGCCAAACGGCGCCATGTTTTGGCTTTTGTAACCGAGCTTGGTGGCACGATGTCTCATACGGCCATTGTGGCAAAAGCAAAAGGCATCCCCTATGTCACCTCAAGAAATTTATCCTCTCTCCAAAATGTCAAGAAAGTAAAACTGGCTATTGTCGATGGGCTCAAAGGGCAGATCATTTTCAATCCAAAAGAAGAGACAAAAAACCACTACAATCTACTCTGCAGCCAACTGCAAGATCAGCAAAAGTTTTTAGAAGTGCTTGGAAATGTTCATGCCGAAACGCTAGATGGGCAGCGTATAACTGTCAGTGCCAATGTTGAAATAGCAGATGATTTTTCTCTCCTTTCCCGCTACGGTGCCGAAGGGGTTGGCCTCTTTCGATCTGAATATATTGTTTTACAGCGCGGCTGTTTTCCAACAGAAGATGAGCAGGTCGAAATTTATAAAAGTCTATTGCATCATGCAAAAGGCTATCCTGTTGTGATTCGTGCTTTTGACATAGGCCTTGATAAGGTGCTGACCTGTCTTGAACAACATCGGGAGTTAAATCCAGCTCTGGGCCTGAGGGCAATTCGCTTTTTATTACATGAACGGGCGCTTTTTAAAATTCAGATGAGGGCAATTTTACGCGCGTCAGTATATGGAGAGGTAAAAATTTGCTTTCCGATGATCTCCTGCATGAATGAATTGATTGAGGCCAAAAAGGTCGTCACCGAGGCAAAAAAAGAGCTGAAGAAAGAGGGCAAGCCCTATGCTCCGAAAATCAAGCTCGGCTCCATGATTGAAGTGCCTTCTGCCGTTATGATTGTCGACCATATAGCCGGAGAGTGTGATTTTCTCTCGATTGGGACCAACGATCTGACCCAATACGCTTTAGCCGTTGATAGATGCAATGATCAGATGAGCAATTTGTACTCGTCAGCCCATCCAGGAGTGTTGCGCCTCATCAATGTGGCCGTGCGTCTTGCCGAAGAAAAGAATATCCCGATTTCAGTTTGTGGAGAAATTGCCTCAGACCCCCGTTTTGTGCCGGTATTGATTGGCCTTGGCGTCAAAGAGCTTTCCTGTTCCTGTCGCTTTTTGCCTCTCATCAAGCAGACGATTCGTCATATGAAAAAAGAAGAGTGCAAAAAGCTTGTTGCTCATATCTTGACACTATCGTCTGCCCAAGAGATTCAGAATGCGCTTGTGACAGAGTATAAGAAAAATATGCCCGAGCACATCCTCGACCATTTCTAGGATTTCTTTATGATAGAGCTTATCATTGATACATCATTAGATCTTGGCATCATTGCTTTGGCAGAAAAGGGCCGTCTCATTGATTCCACCATTTTTCCAGCCTCCTTTGCCGCCTCAAAATTACTTTTAAAGTCTTGTCATGATCTTTTAGCCAAGAATGGACTCACACCAAAGAATCTGACAGCTATTGGAGCAGGAGTAGGCCCTGGCTCCTATACAGGAATACGCCTGAGCGCCTCATTTGCCAAAGGAATAGCTTTGGCGCTGAACATTCCTCTTGTCGGTGTTTCAACTCTTCGATCACTGCTTCCTTTAGAAGTTTCCTCACAGCCCATTTTGCTCGTCATTGATGCGAAAATTGGTGGCGTTTACGCTATTTTAGCAAAAGATGGCGCCTTTCTTACTCAAGAAGCGCTCCTTTCAGATAGTGAGCTTTTGCTATTGATTGGCGCCCACCATCCCCAAATCTTTACACCAACTCTCAAAGCAGTTCAAGCTCGTCTGCCTCAAATGGATGTGCAGCAGCGCTATCCATCCCCTCAGCAGATGGTCTCTTTATTTGAAAAGGCCCTCAGTGAGAAAAACTACTCTTTAGATGGGACCTTGCCCCTCCTCTATTTACGAAAAACGCAAGCAGAGATTGAAAAAGAGTGAAAAATAAGAAAACCTTCGCTATCATATTACTGCTTCATTAATTGAAACTTTTTTAAGAAAGGAAGTCATGACTCAAGTAAAAGTTCGACCTGGTGAATCGATTGACAAGGCTCTTCGTGCCCTGAAAAAGCGTCTTGATAAGGAAGGGGTGATGAAGTCAGTGAAAGCCCATCGTTTTTACAGCAAACCCTCTGTCAAGAAAAGAGCCAAATCTAAAGCCGCTATCAAATACCGCAAGCAGCGCGGCTAATCGAGAAAGGCTTCCTTATCGTGTGATGAATTCTTAAGACCTTCAATAGGTTTATTATGGCCGATTATTATGACGTCCTCGGCGTTACTCGCAATGCCACTCAAGAAGAGATTAAGAAAGCCTATCGAAAAAAAGCTCTTCAATACCATCCCGACCGCAATCCTGGCAATCCTGACGCCGAAAAACAATTCAAGGAAATTGCCGAAGCCTACGAAGTTTTGAGCGATCAGCAGAAAAAAGAGATGTATGATCGCTATGGTCCCGAAGGGCTTGCAGGAGCTGCTGCTGGAGCTGGTCATGCCTACACTGGCCATGGGTTTTCTTCTGTCGAAGAGGCTCTTAGAACCTTTATGGGGGCTTTTGGTGGCGATTCTGTCTTCGAATCTATGTTTGGTGGTGGTGGCTTTGGCGGTGGCGAGGAAATGCGCGCTGCGCGCGGTGGCATCTCAAAAAAAGCAAGTCTGACGATCTCCTTTGAAGAGGCCGTACGTGGTGTTGAAAAGGAACTTGCCATTACAAGTTATAGTATTTGCCCAGAATGCAAGGGAAAGAAAACCACCTCTGCAAAGGGGAAGAAACGTTGTGTGCGATGCAACGGTGCAGGCCAAATTTTTGAGCAGCGCGGTTTTTTCAGCATGACGATGACCTGTCCTACTTGTCAGGGAGAAGGAGAGCTTGTTTCCGATCCTTGTAAGGGCTGTGATGGTGAAGGCAGAGTGAAGACCAAAAGGCATGTCAACGTAAAAGTGCCTGCAGGGATAGATTCAGGCATGCGTCTTCGTCTTTCAGGCTATGGCGATGTGGGCCCTGATGGAGGCTCCCCTGGCGATCTCTATGTTTATATAACAGTTGAGCCGCATGAGTTTTTTGAGCGGCAGGAAAACGAGATTATTTTGACACTGCCTGTTAGTTTTGCCGAAGCGGCACTCGGTTGCAAAAAGGAGATTCCCTCCTTTATTTCTAAAGCTGAACGTCTCACCATCCCTGAAGGGACGCAAAGTGGAAAAGTTTTTCGAGTGAGAGGGGAGGGCTTTCCAGACATTCATGGAGGCGCTCGCGGCGACATGCTCGTTCAGGTTGTTGTTGAAACACCGGCTAAGTTATCGGCCCGCCAAACAGAGCTCCTTCGTGAGTTTGCAACTTTGGAAGACGGCTCAAACTTTCCGCACAGAAAAACCTTTCTCGATAAGCTCAAAAGCTTCTTTTCAAAATGAGCCATTTCCTTTGTGATTTTTTAGAGGAGGAGATGGAGATTTCTAGACCAAGTTACCCCACTGCCGACGAAGCCCATATCCTCTGTGATATGGGGGGGCAGGCATGGGGTAAATCGGGCAAAAAGATCCATCTCTATCCTCAAAAACAGCACAAAGGGAATGGCTCAAAATGAAATAGAAACAGATATTTGATTTTGGCTGGCACATGAGAGGGCAAATGGCGCCTCTTTTCCTTGAAACATGCTTTTCACCGCATTCATGGCAAGCTCTGGTCGATTACATTCTTGCGAAAGATGGGCCAAAATCACATGGTGCAGCTTTGGATGGTAAACGCTTTGAATGAGTGAGGCTGTGGCTTGATTGGAAAGGTGGCCGAGCGGGCCAAGCACCCTCTCCTTATAAAATGGAGGCCTTTTGGAAGCCATGACAAGTTCTGGTTCATGGTTTGCTTCGACATAGAGGAGATTGCAGTTACTCATTTTTTGGGTGATTTGCCCTGTTACCTGTCCACAGTCGGTGCAAAGGCCGATCGTCCCACTATCAGTTTTGATGCGAAAGCCGACAGGATCGACCGCGTCATGTTTGACGCTGAAGGGTTCAATCTCTAGATCTTGAAATTCAAAAATTTCTCCCGTTGTAAAAATCTTAAATTTTGGCTGTTCATCGCAGAATGAGGCACAGATGGCTTTTGCTGTTTCTAGGTTAGAGATAATGGGAATTTCTCTCTGTGAAAAGAGAGCTTTTAAGCCCGCAATATGGTCATGATGTTCATGCGAGATGATGATGGCATCAAGCTCCTCTATCCGCACTCCAATTGTATCCAGCTTTGTGGTAATGGCGCGCAACGAGATCCCCGCATCAATTAAAATTTTCGTCTTTGCAGTGGCTAAAAAGACGGCATTACCTTTTGATCCAGAAGCGAGAGGACAGAAGTTTATCATGTCTTTCATCCTAGAAGCAAAGTGTGTACACCACCTTGATAGTTTTGAACAAGAACGATCCGATTCAAAAAAGATGTAAGAGCCATTCCTGTTGTGATTTTTTAGAGGAGGAGATGGATCTTTCTGCCCGATTTACCCCATGCCTCCTTACCCATATTACAGAGAATATGGGCTTCGTCGGCAGTGGGGGTAACTCGGTCTAGAAATCTCCATCTCCTCCTCTAAAAAATCACAACAGGAATGGCTTTGTAAAAAAAACACTTGTAATTTTTCGCTATCTTCTGTAATTGGGACGGATAAGCAAAAAAAATGTTTTATTATCTCGAAGGAGCAAACAATGAAAAGATTGCACCTGGCATTCCTCACAATTAGTGCTTTCTGCTTCGTGGGAGGGGCAAATCCATCTTTTGCCTCTGAAAAAAGTTCGAAAGACCACAAAGCTTTCTCTAAAAAATCTACCCATCATCGTGCAAAGGTAGGCCATCATCATGAAACGGCCACGATGAAAAATTGCCCCACAGGCAACTGTGCACCTGAGCCAGAAGAGGGTGGTGAGAATGGTAGCTGCTTTTCTCCTCCCGGATTTCCTTGCATGACACCATTTCCGCCAAATCAGCCCCAAAATAAAAAGTGCTGCAACATTTTGCAGCGCTTTATTTTTCCGCCCGGTCCTCCAGGCCCACAAGGTCCTCCAGGAAGGATGTGCTACTATGTGATTGAATCACAAGATCCTACTTTTTATGTGAGCTGTACTCAAGCTTATGATCCTTTCGCTATGGGCTCACTTTTATCCCTTATTCCCGTTTTAGGTAGTAGCCTTCATGAAGTGTCCCCTCTACCTTGCGCTGTGATCTGGCCAAATAATGATGTTGAGATCATTCAGTTCAATAGTGGCCCTGCTGGACATCTTGAACAGATAGATCCTCAGCCAATTCATCCAAAATCATTTGACTTTGGCTGTGGTTGTAAGACTGGCTATTTGGAAGGCACCTACCATCTTATTTTCACGAAGATCACAAATTCGTCGGCTAAAACCAGTCAAATGGAGTTTTCGATGCCCGATTTTGTGAGCATATTGAGAAAATTCAATGATGGCTCCACAGACCATTGGAAAGAAATTCAGCGCTGGGTGACTGGGGCAGGCCTTGAAAGAAGAAATTCCCTTATTTATAACAGTGGTGTTCCAAATCTCACGACCAGTTACGGAGACTTCAAAGGTTACTTAGATTCAACAGGATTGACTGTTCCCACCAGTACAGTCCCTATCGTCACTGATCCAGAAACCGACTGCCGTCGTTTTACCTTTAACATTCACCGAACAGATGTTGGCCTGTATGGCCCCTGTTATGATGAGCAAGGCAATCTGCTTCCACCAACAACCCCATAAGGAAAAACTGTGCACGATGAAATAGTGATGACATTAAGTGAGAAGCTCAAAACTTTAACATTAATCTTACCTTCTTGCTGTGCTTTGAATGAGTTTCAGCAAGGGTATTGGAGGTCCATTCTATGAAAAAGACTTCGCTTCTTATTGTGGCGATGATCGCAATAGGGTTCTTGATCCCATTCAAGCCCCTTTGTGGCGCAGAGCAATCTGCCAAAGATGATAACTTGATGGGCAAGCGCAAATTGCATGCCCCTCATTTAAATCCTTTTCATCACAAAAAGCACCACCACTCATCGTCGAGTAGTTCGAGCTCCAGCTCGAGTTCGAGCTCTTCGAGCGATGAATGCCGTCGTGGCAAACGGGGAAAACATAGCGAACGGGGTAAGCATGGTCCTAAAGGCGACACTGGGCCAGCAGGAAAACAGGGTTTGCCTGGCGATGTAGGGATGACAGGAGCCACAGGCCCAGAAGGCCCACCAGGTTCTGGAGGCGCTCATGGTGCTACTGGTGACACTGGCCCAGAAGGGCCAACCGGTCCTCCAGGCCCTAAAGGCGACAGAGGTGATCATGGCTGTCCCGGTCCAATGGGACCACCAGGCTGCCCAGGTTGTCCTGGTCCAATGGGGCCTCCTGGCATCTGCTGCTGCCCTCCGATCGTTCCTCACGACGGCATGGAATTTTTCGTCCTTCAATCTTGTGAGCCAATGTTCTTTGTTGGCTGCACTCAAAAGTATTCTCCAGAAGAGGCTCCCTTTAAGGAGCTGCATAAAATTTTAGCCACACCACTTCCCGTTCTTGGAATCGAACCAAAAGAATGTAAAGATCGACATGATGAAGTTGGAGAAGAAGGCAGAAGGGAAAGACATGACCGAGATGAGGCCGCCCCTATTCCCTGTACTGTTATCTGGCCAGACGGGGAAAGTCAAATCATCCATTTTGAGAGGGAATGCAGTCGTGATCCTTCACAAATTGAACCGCAGGCGATCCCCCCAAGGGTTTTCCATTGTGGTCCAAAAGCCTTGGTAGGCTACCTAGAAGGCACCTATCATTTGATCTTCTCAGGCATCTCCAACTCCAAATTCAACTTTGATGATAGGGAGCGGCATGAAGAGCAATCCTGCGAAAGGACTCCTCCGTCAATGCCTGATATTGTGAGCATCTTGCGCCGCCATGGATCTGGTCGTGCAGTATGCTGGAACGAGATTCAGCGCTGGGTGACGGGAGCGGGAGTCGAAAGAAGGATTTCCTATCTCTACAATAAGCTTCTCTTTCCTTATCCTGGTGCATTCAAAGGCTTTCTTGACTCAATTGGGCTTGAATTTTCCTTTGATGATGAAGAGGTCCACACCTTTGCTCCAAATGACAGTCGAATGTTTACCTTTGTCATTCATCGCTCACATATGAAACCATTTGGTCCTTGCTTTGATGAGCATGGCCAGATTTTGCCACCAACTCCTTAAGAGAGAAAAAGGAAAGGTCTATAAACAAAACAGCACCAAGAAATTGGTGCTGTTTTTTAGTTTATGATGAATCACTCACTTTCTTCAGACATGACGGGAGAATTTTTCGGGAAGAAAATTTTGCGTGGTTTGGCGCCATCTTGAGGGCCGACGATGCCTTTTCTTTCCAGCTCATCCATTAAGCTTGCAGCTCGGGCGTAACCAATCTTCAGTTTGCGCTGCAAAAAAGTTGTCGAGGCATTTCCTGTTGAAAGAACGGTATCTTTTGCCTCTTCAAAAAGCTCGTCATTGCTCACACCATCATCAATATCAGATGGCGCGCCTGAAAGCCTTTCAAATGAGGGGATCAGATAGTTAGGGGGCGCCTGTTTGGTTATAGCTTCGACAACTCTCATAATTTCGTCGTCGTGAACAAGGGCTCCTTGAGTTCGTATAGCTTGAGTTTGGCCAGGCACCTGCAGCAACATATCGCCATTGCCGAGCAGTGCTTCTGCGCCGATCTCATCGAGGATGATCTGACTGTTGACCCGGCTTGCCACTTTGAAGGCAATTCGGGCTGGGAAGTTAGCTTTAATGAGACCCGTTAAAATTTCTCGCGATGGCCGTTGCGTTGCCAGTACTAAGTGGATGCCGACGGCGCGTGCCATTTGAGCAATTCGAGCAACGGGCGCTTCAATATCGCACTCGGCGCTCATCATGAGGTCAGCCAGTTCATCAACGATGGTAACGATGTAGGGGAGGTGCTCTGGGAGTTGGAGTGACAGACTTTTTTCGAAGTCGGGGTCGATTTTACGGTGGTTATATCCTTCAATATGGCGCTGGCCTGACAGCTTCAAATATTCATATCTCTTTTCCATCTCTTTGACGAGCCACTGGAATGCCATGTAGGCCACTTTTGGATCGGTGATGACAGGTGAGATCATATGGGGAAGTTCAGAATAGTGGATGAGCTCCACCTTTTTCGGGTCGATCATGAGCAGTTTAACCTGTTCTGGCGATGCTGACATTAAGATGGATAAGACGATTGAGTGGATTGAAACAGATTTACCTGACCCCGTAGCGCCAGCGATGATGCAGTGGGGCATTTTCGTCAAATCATGCATCACGACATCGCCTGAGACCGTTTTTCCTAAAAGAAGGGGAATTTTTAAATGGTGATTTTGGCTTTCATAGGAGCTCAAGAGCTCTTTGAAGGAAACCTCTTGTGCAATTTTATTTGGCACCTCGATACCGACGCAGGCCTTACCTGGAATGGGCGCGATGATGCGGATTGATTGGGCCTCTAAGTTAAGGGCGATATCATGCTCGAGTGTTTTGATTTTTCCCACTTTAACACCGACAGCGGGATGCACTTCAAAGGAGGTGATCGTTGGGCCAGAATAGATTTGTCCGACTTTTGCCTCGATACCGAAGCTTAAAAGTGTTTCTTCAAGAAGTTCAGCTTTTTGTTTCAGCTCTTTGACAAGAGTTGAGTTATCGCTTTTTTTAGGGTTGTTGAGTAGATCGATACTGGGAAACGAGTAGGGAGTTGCAGCTGCCCCTTTTTGTTTTTTTGGCTCGTTTACTTTATCTCGTTTGGCATTTGGGCCGTCATGTGAAAGCATCACAAGGGGCTCTGGCATGTTGACAAAGGGCAGTTTGAGCTCTTCGGCCTCTTCTAGTAATGAAGGAAGCCTGACGCTATGGTATGGAGGCGCTTCTCTTTTTGGATCATGCAATGCAATGACCTGTTTTGGTGGAATCTTCTTCGCCAATTTTCGCTCTTTTTTCCATTGAAGGAAGGCTTCATGGAGTTGATCAATTGTACGAATAACCCAATCTTCGAAGAGAAAGACAAAACTCAGGGCTAAAAGAGCCAGAGTGACAATGGCAGTGCCTGTTGCAGACAAAAGATTTCTCAAACAGATGTAAGGAAGCTTTTCATAGAGTGCAAAAAAGGGTAGGCCGCCGAGAGGAAAATTGTTTGGAAAACCGAGCCATTTTGAAATGGAAAGCTCTTCATGAGGATAGAGTGAGCCAAACAGGGTGAGCATCAGCTGCAATGAGCTCAACAGCAGGATCGTTGCCACCACTTTACGTTTTGGAATTTCATAGGAGAGAGCCATTCTCGTGCCGGTCCAGCCAATGATAAGAAGGAAAGCATACGAGCCGAGTCCCAAAAGGCCATACCACATCACTCCCAGGCCCCATCCCACAAGTCCGAGCAAATTAGATTGGGCCCTTTCGTAGTGAAAACTGCCAATCGCGATGAGATTTAAGAGAGAAAAAAGAATCAGGGCAATGCCCACAAGTTCAGGATGTTTTTTCAAAAAACGCATAATAAGCTCTTCAGTTATGCCTTAAGCGTCTCTAATTTATCTCTTTTCGTCTAGTAGTTTTAGGCTTAAAGGTCGCTGTCCGCGAAAAGTGTGCTCTTCGCTCTGTAAGCGAAGTGGCTAAAATGTCCTAAAGGAAAAGGAACAAAAAAGGTAAGTGTTCGCACCATGTTAGCGTAGACACGCTAGATGCAGCTTTAGCAGATGCAAGGAGCGCTCCCGCAGTGAATAGCCAAGGGCTGTTGACAAGGGAGCGTTCTGCAGCAGATGCTGAAGCTCCATCGGTGTGACTAGCTAAAAATGGTGTGAAAACTTACTTAAGAACGAAGGGCGATCGACGGGGCTTGAACCCGCGACATTTGGAACCACAATCCAACGCTCTAGCCAGCTGAGCTACGATCGCCATAATAGAGTGATTAGCCAAAAATTTTATCCCAGAGCGCCGTTTTGTGTAAAGGCGCTTCTACAAAGCATTCCCTTTGTGCTTTTTTTGAGGATAGAGATGGATCTTTCTGCCCGATTTACCCGCACCTGCCACCCATATCACAGAGGATATGGGCTTCGTCAGCGTAGGGCAATTTGGTCTAGAAATCTCCATCTCTTCCTCCAAAAAAATCACAAAGGGAATGCCCTACAAAACTCATGGAAGCGGATGGGCATTCCTTTACTTCGAAAGAGCTCTTCAAAATAGGAGCTTCCCCAGCCAATTGGAGGCTCACTGTACCCCCTTTCTGGGTGGCAATTTGTAAACTTTTTTGATTGAGCCATATTTTTGATGATGAACTCTGAGTAATCGGCATCATCAGTTGTGATGATGAGATGGCAGTTGGGCTGCAGGATGCGCGCCATTTCGCTAATAAAAGGCTCTTGGATGAGCCTGAAACGTACATGCCGCCTTTTCGGCCAGGGGTCGGGGAAGTTGATGAAGATGGTCGCGACACTTTCATCTTTGATGAAGAGACGGGTCAAGCAAAGGCATTCTGCCCATGCCACAATAAGATTCGAGAGTTTTGCGTTGTGCAATTTCGACCAGATTTTTCGGCACCGATCGAGCCTTTTTTCGACGGCAATGAAGTTGATATTAGGGTTAATTTTTGCCCTTTCATATATCCATGCGCCATTTCCACTACAATATTCAATTTGGAGTGGCCCCTTATTGTTGAAAAAATCACTTTTTGAAAAATCGATGTAAGAAGGCTTTTGCAAAAGCCCTTTTTGGGGAACGTATAGAAGCCTTTCATGAAGAAAAACTTCATTTAACGTAGCCGTCTCTGGGAAATGAAAATCTTTTGGTTTAGTCATAAATGCCCTCATATATTATTCAAAAGCCTTTTTCCCGCCAACTTAATTCTTAAGGTGTAAAATTTGCCGGTTGCCGTTATAAAGATTCCATAAAGAGGAAAAGAGTGTGGTCCGTCCAGGTCAGGCAAAATCATTTGTTGCACCGAAAAAAAATCAATATGAAACACTGCTCTTTTCTCTGAATCAGCTTCTCGTTGCTGTTTCTGACCTTGGCGGGAAAATTGCCTCCATTATGCAGGCGACGATTCAGGCAGAAACTCCCGATTCCTTCATGGTTGGGCGTGAAAAAGAAAATCTTGTAGGTGACTTTAAGCGCCTTTCTGAAATGGCAGTAGGCTTAAAAGTTACCCTGGACCATAAAATCCGCGATCTCAAGTCAAATGGTGGCCCAAGTTCTTGCCGAGGGCCTATTTTGGCCTCATCTCTGCAGACGGTGATGCTGCTCCACTTATCAAGTGAGCTGACGATGGGCAAAAGGCTTGAAGAGCTCAACGCACAAGAAAAAAAGAAAAAAGAGATCCTTTGCCAATTCGAAAATGGGCTCAAAATCACCGAGGCCAATTTTGGTGAGGTGGCCCACCGTCTCAATTTGCTCTGCTACATGCAGTCTTGTCTTGAAAAAGAGGGAATTTTGCCAGCCAATATCATGTATCTTTCCTCTGTTCCTCAAACAGTTATTTCTCCTTTTGCGCCGAAAGTGGTTGGTCGCATTCAGCCCATTGGGCGTCCCAAAGAGCCCTCAGTCTATGATAATGAAGAGGTGAAGCGAGAGCTGGAAAAGAAAAAAGCTCTTCTCCTCGAATTGCGTGAACAGCACCGCCTCGAGCTTGCCAAGAAATTTTCGCCAAAATAAATCTTTAAAAAACTGCAAAAAGAATACAATTGCAGAGAAAGCGAAAAACCCATAAATAAAAACTTTAAAACTACAGAGAGTTTTATGACTGCTACGAGTGAAAAATCGATTTTTATTTCGCCTCCTCCCTTTGACAAAACAAGTGCCTATGTCAAATTACAAAAGTTTGCAGAAATGCCTTTTGACCTGACTGCTAATGGGGCACTCACTGCAAGCCGCATCGAGGCCATGCGAGCCGATGCGCAAGGCTTCTCGTATCTTTATGGATTTGAAAGGATTGACCAAGAAACACTCAAAACCCTCATTTTGCTGGCACAAGAGCGAAAAGTGTGCGAGCAGATGGAGGCGATGCAAAAGGGAAAAATTGCCAATTTCATTGAAGGTTTTGAAAGTGAAAAAAGAGCCGTTCTTCATACCGCATGCCGGGACATTTTCGACTCCCCACCCCTTTCTGAAGAAGAAAGGGCTGCACGAGAGCTGGCAAAGGCAGAAATTGAGAAGTTGAAGCAGTTTATCTACAAATTGAATAGCAAAAAACAATTTTCCGAAATGATTTTTGTCGGCATTGGAGGCTCAGAGCTTGGCCCAAGGGCACTTTTTGAAGCGCTTTCATTTTTACATCACAAAGATCGCAGGGTCCATTTTATCTCCAACATTGATCCTGATGCTGTTGCTAGTGTACTGCAGAAGGCAGATCTTTCTAAATCCTGTGTCGTCGTCGTTTCGAAGTCTGGCACGACGATTGAGACAGAGACAAATGAGCAATTTTTACGTCGTGAGTTTTTTCGCAAAGGCCTCATTCCAAAAGACCATTTTATTGCCATCACCACTCCAAAAAGTAAGATGGATAGTTCTGAGCAGTACCTTGAGCGGTTTTATATTTGGGATTGGGTTGGAGGCCGGTTTTCTGCAACCTCGATGGTCGGCGCTCTTCTTTTGGCCTTTTCTATCGGCATGGATGAATTTTTAAACCTTTTGCGCGGCGCCCACGAGATGGACAAAGTTGCCCTGCGCCAAGATCCAATCCAAAACTTGCCTCTATTATCAGCCCTCATGGCTGTCTGGAACCGAAATTTCTTAAAGTTGCCCACCATTGCCATCATTCCCTATTCTCAGCTCCTTCATCGCTTTCCTGCCCATCTGCAGCAGTGTGAGATGGAGTCAAATGGCAAGAGTATCGATCGTCTTGGCCGCCCTGTGCCCTTTGACACGGGCCCCATCATCTGGGGCGAGCCTGGCACCAATGGACAGCACTCTTTTTATCAGCTGATTCATCAGGGAACCACTCCCGTTGCCCTCGAGGTGATTGGCTTTTTAGAGCCTCAAGGAAATCTCGATTTTGAATGGAAGGGGACAACGTCGCAAGAAAAGCTTCTTTCCAACCTCTTTGCCCAATCTATTGCCCTTGCCACAGGCCAGGAGAATGGCAATCCCAACAAACGCTTCCCTGGTAACCGCCCCTCGAGCCTTCTTTTAACCAAAAAACTCAACGCCTACAGCCTTGGCGCCCTTCTTTCATTTTATGAGCACAAAGTGGCTTTCCAAGGATTTCTGTGGGGCATTAATTCCTTTGATCAAGAAGGGGTGCAGCTCGGTAAAGTGCTTGCCGATCGTTTGATGAAAACCTTTGCCGCCCAGCGTCAAAACAAACCTTCTGAGCCATTTGCCCTCGGCGATGCGCTCTTAAAAATCAGCCAAGAAATTGGAGGTAGCCGATGAGTGTTGAGCCAGTGAATCAGATTAATCCAAATGCAGGTGACTTTGTCAATCAATTTCAAACCAATTTTGCCAAGATAAATTTAAATGACTACTATGTGCGTTTTAAAGGATGGACAGGGAACTTCGAATTAGAAAGAAAATCAGCGGTTCCTTGGTATAAGTTTCTTCCCTTTTTTGGTGATCGCTCCACGAAAGAATACAAAGCAGAGACTGTGTTTTCTGCTTTGAAAACAAAGTTCGACAAGGCAGAAAAACCTCTTGCTGGTTACGCGGTAGAAGTATTGAACTCTAGTATTCGTGCTTATAACAGTCTTGTAGAGACGATTGCGGCTAAAAAATTTCAGAAGAAGTGGTACCAATTTTGGAAGGATAAAGAAGAAGTAGAAGCGAAGCGCAAGGACTTTGTTGCTAGATCAATAATTGTTTTGCTGACAGCAAAGCCTGATGACGTTGCTCAACACATCATAAAGAAGACTTTACCCGAAACGGTACCGCCTCAGGCAGCAATACCAGTGTCCCCAAATTTGTCATCAGGGATAACTCAATTACAAAACGATATCGCACGAGAAAAGGCTAAAATAAAAGATCAAAGACCGATTGAAGCCCAGATAAAATCTCAGTTTTTGGATTATCTCGCTTCTGAAGTCAATAATTTAGAAAAAGTTTACTTCCCCACTTCGAACCTCGCCCAACCACCCAAAGTGGATTTTAACAAGCTGTCGGGTCAGCTGAAAGTTCTAAAAACAGCGTTTGATGAAGTTTTTTCCGCAGGTTTTTCGAAACTTCTTCAACAATTTGATAATTTCGCAGAGAGACTTGCCAGATTGCGAACAGCAAACGATGATGCAAATTTGAACGATGCAACGGTGGGTAGCACAGTAGAAACGATTCAAGACCAATTACAAAAAATGGAGAGCAATCTCCCTTGGAAAGATGGAATCCAATCTGTTCGAAATGCCCTTAATGGCAACATTGCAAAGTTAAACGAGTTGATGGTGCAACCGAAGGAAGAACTGAAAAAAGAAAAGCCAGGAGCCTTAGATATCCATTTTCAGCGTTGGGAAACACTTCTTGAAGCTTGGAAAGGAGTTTGGACAACAGAGCGAGGTAAAGATATCCCTACGACGTGCTTTACGTATAACATGTTGTCCAATTATCTAGAATTCAGACGCACAAAAAATGAAGCCATTTCGTGGGAAGAGATGCGTTTTTTAAGAGCTCTTTTTGCTCACTTTGATCCTGTATTGTTCAATATTGATGAGGCTATGATAGGGCCGCTTGCAAGGAGTCGTCTTTCCGACGATAAAAGCTTAGCCAGCGACGTTATTGCCTTACATACAAACTTGGCCACTTTATTCCCTATACCACCGCTTCAAAACAAACCTCTTTTTGTATCAGCTGTTTCCACGCCCTTCAAGGACTTCACGCGCGACAACTGGAATACTTTTGAGGCTTGTATCAAAGATATGGACAGGATCAATACTTTGTTATCCGGTAACTTGCTGTATCAAGCCCTACCATTGCAGGAGCAAAACGCGCTAAAAGATTATAAAGAGAACTTCGTCAGAGCTTTGGAATTGAATAAAAAGTTAGCTCAAGCAAGCTGAAATAATGGCCACAACTGATCCACTGTTAAATGACTTCCTTCTCTACCTCAAAACAGAGCGGGCACTCGCAGCAAAAAGCGTTGAGGCTTATGGAAGGGATGTAGGCACCTATCTTGACTTCATTAACAAAAATGGGCAGACCATTGACTCCGATTCGGCACTTTCCTTTTCCCACTTCATGAAGGAAAAAGGCTATGCTTCGGCATCGCTTGCCCGCCTATTCGTCTCCTTGAAAGTTTTTTTCCGATTTTTGCATCGCCAAGGTGTTGTGAAAAAAGAGCTCGGCGATTTTTTTGAAACTCCCAAATTATGGCAAAAACTGCCAGAAGTGCTTTCATATGAAGAGGTCGAGGCACTTTTAATGGCTCCAGGGGAAAATGCAAGTGCCATTCGTGACAGGGCAGTGTTGGAGCTCCTCTACGCAAGCGGCATTCGCGTTTCAGAGCTGTGCAACCTTTCCCTCTATGATGTTGGCGACTCTGAGATGAGAGTTTTTGGCAAAGGGGGAAAAGAGCGGCTTGTTCCCGTCGGGGCAAAAGCGATTCAGGCCATCGACACCTATCTGGCAAATGTAAGATGCCACTTTGATAGCGACAAAGAAAAGCATCTTTTTCTCACTAGAAATGGAAAGCCTCTATCACGAGAAGCTGTCTGGAGAATGATCAAAACCTATGGCAAAAAGGCAAAAATTCAGAAAAACATCTCTCCCCACACGCTGAGGCACTCTTTTGCCTCACATCTTTTAGCCCATGGGGCCGATCTTCGAGTGATTCAAGAATTGCTTGGCCATAGCACCATTGCGACAACAGATCGCTACACCCACCTTTTTCCAAAGCAGCTGCAGACTCAATTTGCCGCTTTTCATCCTCGTTGGGAAGTTTCAGACAAGTGATATGTCGTCCGCATTCAGGGCTCGTGTACCTTCCCTTGGGGCGGGAAGCTCCTCATGTTGCTGGGCATGGTGGCAGCAGCAGGGACAAGCAGCGGGAGGATTGGGGACGGGGACTCCTCCTGCAACACCAACGAGTGTTTGGCCGATATAGCCTCCTGCAAAGAAAGCGCCGATTGCAAAGGCCGCAGGCCAGGCCACAAAGACAGCTACGGTCATCACACCAATCTGCACATATTTTTTCTCTTCCAAGATCTTTTTTGCAACATCTTCAATTGTGCCGGTCAAGGCTTTCATCGTAGAGGAAGAAAGCAGGCCAATGCTAAAGCCTAAAAGAAACAGGCTTGAGTTGGCTAAAAAGAGAAAGCAGGCGCCAATGGTGAATATAATCTGGAGTGCCACCGACCAAATTTTTTCAAGCTTTTCCCGCCACCACTCACGTGTCATCGTACCGAGCCTGGTGGCAACATGATAAACAGCGTCGCTCACATCTGTTGCAGAGGGAAGATGAAAATCGATAAATGGATTGGCAACGGCGTTAACTGCAGAAGAACTTGATGGCTGACTCATTTGAGCCTCCTTTACTTATTAAATTGAGGGTATGTGTTCACGGATATTTAAAGCTTGCCCCTCGGATGGAGCCCCGGCATCTGCTTTGGACCACTCGCTTGTAAATAGCCTTTGGCTATTCACTTCACGAGTGTTCCTCGCATCTACCAGAGCTGCATCGAGAGGAGCTGCGCTTACAGACCCGTGAACACATACAATTACGGCATATTCAATAGTTATTGCCTTAAGATTGAATCAAAAACGAATAAAGATCCCGTAAAGGGCCTTATTTTGGTGTTATTTCTGATATTTTTTGTTTCAGCAATGAATTGACCAGTTCGGGACTTGCCGAACCGCCAGTTTTTTTCATCACCTGGCCCACCAAGAAGGCAAAGGCTCTATCACGACCAGCAATGAAATCTTGTGCCGATTGCATATTGGCAGAAATGACAGAGTCAACGATCGGAGCGATGACGGCGGGGTCTGTAATAGGCCTGTAGGCTAGATTTTCTTTGATGATCTCTTCGGGATCTTTGCCGGGCGCTTCGACCATATCGTCGGCAATACTTTTGGCGATTTTGCCGCTGATGGTTCCGTTATCGATGTTTTTAACAAGTGATGCAACATGGCAAGGCCCAATGGCCGTTTCGGCCAAGGTGAGATTTTTATCTTTGAGACGCCCTGCAAACTCAATGAGGATCCAGTTGGCAACACTTTTCGCGTTTTGACAGTATTTGAGGCACTCTTCAAAATAGACGGCTATTTTTTTGTCATAGGCAATGGCAAAAGCAGTTGGAGGAGATAATTTCAGCTCTTCCACATAGCGCTTTTCTTTTTGGAGAGGCAGTTCTGGAAGGCCTTTTCGAACCTCTTCGATAAAGTCTTCTGTCAGAACGAGAGGAAGAAGATCTGGCTCTGGAAAATAGCGGTAATCGTCTGCTTGCTCTTTGCGACGCATTAAGATGGTTTTGCCTTGGTCTGGGTCGTAACGATAAGTGGCTTGTGGTATAACGTCGAGCGGGTTTTTATCTTGATTTTTTTCATATTCGGCAATCTGATGGCCAATCTCATAATGGAGTGCCTTTTCCAAATTGGAAAAGGAGTTCATGTTTTTGATTTCAGTCTTATTGCGAAAGCCCGGCTCTCCTTTTTTTCTCACGGAGATATTCACGTCGACGCGCAAAGATCCCTCTTCCATGTTGCAGTCAGAGGCATCGATGGCATCTAAAATTGCCTTCACAGCAGAGGCATAGGCGGAGGCCTCTTTTGGAGTGTGCATGCATGGCTCTGAGACGATTTCAAGAAGGGGAACGCCAGCTCGATTGAAGTCAACTCCGGCAAAGGTGTTAAAGTGCTTCAGCATGCCGGCATCATCTTCTAAGTGGGCATGGTGGATATGAAAATGTTTTTCTTCTCCATCGACCATAGCATCGATCTTGCCGCCGATGACAATAGGGTGGGTAAACTGAGTAATTTGGAAATTTCTTGGGTTGTCAGGATAGAAATAGGATTTTCGATCGAATTGGGAAAATTTAGCCACTTGTGCCCCGACAGCACAGCCAAACTGGACTGCCTTTCTTACGGCTTCTTTGTTCAAAACAGGCAAAGCGCCTGGCATGCCGGTGCAAACGGGGGTGATGTTACTATTTGGCTCATCGCCAAAATGGTTTGGGGCCCCGCTAAACAGTTTTGCTTTTGTGTTGAGCTCGGCATGGATTTCAAGCCCGATGATCACTTCCCAAGGACTAGTTTTTTCTTGTTTCATACAAAAAGCTCAGGGATTTTTTTATAAAATTGTGTTGCATCTTCAAAGGCGGCAGCTCCTTGGAACACGGTTGGCTCGCCGAGCTGTGGCCCGGTAAGTTGTAGCCCAATAGGTCGGCCATCTTGAGTAAAACCGGAAGGAAGACTCATGGCAGGCAGTCCGGCCAAGTCGGCGCCGATGGTGTAAATATCGGCAAGATACATCTGGAGAGGATCTTTGATACTACCGAGCTCAAAGGCAGAAAAAGGCGATGTTGGTGTGGCAATGAGGTCGCATTTTTCAAAGGCCTCTTTATATTTTTTGATCACGAGTGAGCGCACCTTTTGAGCTTTGCGATAATAGGCATCTTGATAGCCTGACGACAGGACAAAGGTGCCCAAAATGATGCGTCGTTTCACTTCTGGGCCAAAACCATCTTGACGTGACAGGTCATAGACCTCATCGAGAGTTTTTGCCACTTTTGAGCGGACGCCATAGCGTACGCCATCAAAACGAGCCAGGTTCGTGGAGGCCTCAGCCGTCGCTACGATGTAGTAGATGGCGACAGAATATTTCAGAATTGAAAGATCGACGTCGACCACCTTCATGCCAAGGCTTTTGCAAACTTTGATCGACTCTTCAAACGATTTTTTATATTCCGGTTCGAGATCCTCTAAAAACTGCCATGGCACTCCAATTGTCATTCCTGCCACAGGCTTTTTCATCTCAGAAAGAAGTGGGGGCCTCTCTTTTGGAATGCTCGTCGAATCCAATTTATCATGTTTTCCCATCACTTCCATGGCAAGGGCGGCATCGGCAACACTTCTTGTTAGTGGCCCTATTTGGTCTAAAGAGGAGCCAAATGCAACAAGACCATAGCGAGAAACCCATCCGTAGGTAGGTTTAAAGCCGATGATACCACACAAAGATCCTGGCTGGCGGATGGAGCCACCAGTATCAGAACCCAGGGCTAGCGGTACGATCCGTGCGGCAACTGCAGCTGCAGAACCACCAGATGAGCCTCCCGGAGCGCAGCTGAGCTTCCAAGGATTTTTTGTTTTTTTGAAGGCTGAATTTTCAGTCGATGATCCCATCGCAAACTCATCGCAATTGGTTTTGCCGATGATGATGGCATCTTCTTTTTCTAAAAGGTCGATGACTGTCGCGTTAAAAGGAGCGCGAAAATTAGTGAGAAATTTCGAGCCACAGGTGGTGATTTCACCTTCTACATTGATGTTGTCTTTGATAGCAATAGGAACAGCTGCAAGCCTGCCTAGAGGCTGATTTTGCTTTTTTTTCAGATCGAGTTTTTCTGCTTTTTCAAGGGCTCTTTCTTTACAAAGGGAAAGAAATGCATCAAGGGAAGGCTCGAACTTTTCGATGCGAGCAAAGGTGTGTTTCACAATTTCTGTAGCTGAAACCTCGCCTTTTTGAAAGCGTGAGGTAATATCGTGCATTGAGAGTGTGTGGAGTGACATAGTTATCCTTGTTTCAGAACTTCAGGAACTCGAACCATTCCCGCAATTTGGTCTGGAGCCAGTTTTAAGAATGTCTCTTTCGGCATACAGGGGCCGCAGACATCATCGGCAAGAGGTGTTTGGGTCAGGCAGTCTAAAACGATGTTGCAGGGCTCAACACCTTCAGTATCCACTTCGTTGAGAAGCTCGATATAACTTAAGATTTCCTTCATGTCGTGAAGGATTTTTTCTTTTTGTTCTTCGCTGCAAGCGATACGAGCAAGCTTGGCAATATAGCCAACGGTTTCTTTGGTAATCTGTGGCATAAAATCTTTTAAGTAAATTTGTGCCAAAAGTATACACTGTGACTAATAATTGAGAGAAGGTCAAAGATGAGAGTGTTAGTTGTCGGCGCATCAGGGTTTATCGGTTCACATCTTGTCCCATTTTTGCAAGCACAAGGTCACGAGGTGGTTGCCTTAAAGAGAGGGACAACTGCTTGGGATCCCGAACACGCTTTTGTTCAGGATCAGGTTTTGGAAGGCTATGGAGCCATTATTAACCTCTGTGGCCATCCTCTGATGGAAGGGATTTGGAAAAGAGGCTACGCCAAACTTGTGCACACAAGTCGCGTTGAGACAACAAAACTGCTAGCAGAAGCGATCTCAAGACTCAAAAATCCTCCGAAAATTTTTCTTTCAGCTTCGGCCATTGGCTATTATGGGAATCGGGGCGATGAAAAGCTGACAGAAGACTCATCTCCAGGAGATAATGGCCTTGCCAAACTGTGTCAAGAATGGGAAGAGGCCGCTTCCATCGTTCAAAAAAGGCGAGTGCGCCATATCGCACTCAGGACAGGAATGGTTCTTTCCTATGATGGAGGAGCGCTCAAAAGTATGGCTCGCCTTTTCCGATGGGGGTTGGGCTCGATTTTAGGAGATGGAAAATCCTGGATCAGCTGGATCTGGCTTTCCGATCTTCTGCGTTTGATCGACTATATTATCACCTATCCAACTCTTGAAGGGCCAATCAATGCCGTCAGCCCCGAACCGATTCAAAACGATCTCTTTTCAAAATTACTCGCAGCAGCACTCAGGCGCCCCTGCTGGCTGAGAACCCCGCGCTGGGCCATTCGTTTATTTTATGGGAAACTGGTCGAAGAGCTTGTGCTGAGCTCGCTTCGAGTGGTTCCTAAAAGGGCCCAAGAGCTTGGTTTTCAGTTTTTTGCTACAGATCTGTACCAATCTATGGCAAAAAAGGAAAAATAACCGTATACTCTCCTCTTTTTAAATTATTTTACCTATGCGCCGAAAGCTCAAGTGGATTGGCCTTTTTTTATTTATTGGAATACTTATTTTTCAAGGCATCCGTGCCTATGATAGGCGCAATGCTGGCTTTGAAATCGAAAAGATCTATTCTCAAGAGCCCTATACTGCTTGTTGGGATCTCCCTGTTACAACAGCCGAGATCGCCCAGGCAAACACCATTTTGAGTCAGCCTTTTTACTATTTGGGCCACGGTTTTCAGGCCTATGCCTTTTTGAGCGCTGATGGCAAATATGTGCTGAAATTTTTCCGCTATCAGAGATTGCGTCTGCCTGAATGTGCCCGCTTTCTTCCTGACTGGCAGGTCATCAGAAAGATCAAAATGGAAAAAGAAGAAGAATTTGCCATGCGAAAGCAATTTCTTTTTGGCGGCATCAAAGTGGGCTATGAGTCAGCAAAAGATGAGACAGCCATGGTCTTCGTCCATCTCAATAAAACAAAAGATCTCCATGGGAAGACGAAGATTTTTGACAAACTGGGCAACTGCTATGTTCTTGAGATGGACAATATGGAGTTCATGCTGCAGCTAAGGGCCGATCTCATCAAGCCTGTTATCGATGATCTGATGGCCGAAGAGAGAGTCGACGAGGCCAAACGGCGCATCGATCAGATTTATGAATTTATGGCCTCCTGTGCAAAAAAAGGGATTGGCGATACTGATGGAGCCCTCGTACGGAAAAATAATTTAGGATTTCTCGATGATAGAGTTATCTATATCGATTCTGGCAAGCTGATGATATCGGATATCACCAAGAAGAAAAGCTATTTTGCAAAAGATCTGCGCCGTCTTCGCCCTCTTGAGAAGTGGTTTAAGGAGCGTTATCCTGCCCTTGGTGCTTATTGTGATGTAAAAAAAGAAAAGGTGCTCAATGAGTTCTAAACAGACTTGGTGTTTTAAGCCATGGTTTCTATTTCTGATTTTTTTCGTGATTCTCTTTGCAGCTTATAAAGGCATCAATCTTGCTAAAAAGAAGGTGAAACGGGCTCGTGGCTTTACGATAGAAAAGATCACCCTGCGCGGCACATTGCCTCTTCCAAAAGTCAATGGATCCAAGAGGCTCGACGAAGCCCTCAAAATATTGAATCAGCCCTTTTTTTATATGAACAAGGGCAAACAATTTTTTGTCTTTAAAAGTGCTGATGGCCGGTATGTGATTAAGTTTTTGCAGCAGCAGCGGTTCGATGTAAAAGAATGTTTGGACTTTTTACCAGAAAAGGCCTCCTCCATTTTTCGTCATTTTCGGCGCCAGGCAAAAGAAAAGCGATATGAGAGGATGATGAAAAGCATCGACTTGGCCTTTGATGTTGTTCCAGAAGAGACAGGGCTAGTTTATGCTCATATGGCTCCTAATGGGAAGCTCAACAAGAAGCTCACCATGTTAGACAATCGCGGAAATTGTTTTTTTATTTCTCTTGATGAAACGCAGTTCATTTTGCAAAAACGAGTTGAGCTTTTGAAACCGGGCTTTGTTCGCCTGATGTTTGATGGCAAAGATGAGGAAGCCCGCGCTCGGATCAAAGAGGTCTTTCGTATTGTTGTAAAACTTGCCAAAAGCTCCATCCATGATGAAGACGGGGCCATTATTCGAAATGACAACATTGGCTTTTTAGATGGTAGAGCTATCTGGCTCGATGTGGGCAAGTTTGTCAAAACAACTGGCGAGCAGCAAGCAACGGCCTTTTTTGACGATCTGCGCCATCTTCGCCCCTTGCGGAAATGGCTCAAAACAAACTATCCCACACTTGTCAGCTATTATGATGAATGTCACAAGACTGCCTGTGAAGAGTTTGCTTCTTGATAAAACAAAAAGGTGATGGAAGAGCTTCATTTTGAAGAAGCTCAACCACCACCTGAAAGATAAAAGGTAGTTGTGTTTTACTTTTCTTAGCTCGGATAGATCAAATAAGCCCCTGCAGGAACTGGAAAATAATGCCTGATAATATGCTGGGTAATAAGGGCTGCACCGGTAAAAAACCCTCCTACAAACCCCCAGATTGCCCCTTTCCACGACACTCTATCCTGGAGAGCTTTTTGCTGCGCAATGTATGTTAACAACAGATCTTTTTCGTGAACTGCTAAGTTTGTTTTCTCGATTTGGTCATCTAATTCGGTTTGTATTTTAACAAGTTCAGATTTTGTTGTTAGCAAGGCGTCCTGCAAAGCGTTATATTTTTCTTTATCGTATTTCGCTGCTTCTAACTCAAACTGCTTCTTCGATAATTCCGTTTGTGTCATGTACAGTGCCGTTTGAGTGTCCTTTAACTTGCCATTTGCATTTGCTTTTTCTTTTACTTCATTCAGAAGTGCATCCCTTCTCTCCTTGAGCAGTTTTTCAACGGTCTCAATACTACTTTTAGCTGCCTTTCCAGCCAGCTCGTTACGGAATTTCTCCAAATCCAGCGAGGATAGAGCTTGTGTGAGTTGCCAATTTAAGTTGGCTACTTCTCGATCTTTTTCTTTCAATTGACTGTTCATAGACTCTTTAAATATTGCTCTTTGAGCATCCAATTTTGCTCTTTCTTCCTGCAATTGTTGTGCGCTTTTTTCAGCTTCTTCCTTCCTGAGTTTTTCGCTTTCTTGGGTCCTTGCTTGAAGTTCAGGCACAACTTTTCCAGTCAGATTTTTTATATCTTTGTTGAGCAAGTTGATCATACTCTGTTGGGCAAACAACTTACCATATGCCTTATCAAGAAGATCGACCAAATCGCTATTTTCACTCAGGGTTTGCTCATAGTCCTTTTGCAATTTTGTTTGATCGGCGTCATATTCTTTTGTCAACTTGACGAGTTTTGATTGTAAGTCTTTATCGTGTAGGTCCAACTTGTTAATGTCTTGTTGAAATCGGTTATTGAGCAGTATTTGCTTATCATAAAGATTTTTTAGATCAGTGTTTTTTTCGGTAAGGGTGGAAATTTCTTTTTTAGCTTTTTCTAACTCTTTTTTAGCATTCTCATGTTCTATTGTTTTTTGCTTAAGATCTGCTTGAGACGTTTTAAGGTTTGCATCCAGTTTAGAAATGTTTTCTTCCAACGTTTTAGATTTTTCCACTGCTTGTTGCTTTTGAGCCTCAAGATCTTTTATTTTTGCCTGATCCGTTTCGGATAGTTCTGTTAGTTCTTTCCTCAGAGTGGCTAGCTGAACATCGAGACTTTTAATCATCTGCTGTTGCTCGATAAATGTGTCCGTACTGCGTTTGTATTCTTTCTGATAATAGGCCACACGTTCTTCAAGCCCCTTGATGGTGGCTTTAAGGTTTTCGCACCCCTCACTTAAATTTGGAATCTGTTGTGCTATGGTGGATAGTTGCGGCCTTGGTACCACTTGCGCAAAAGGTAAAGCTAATAATGGAGGAGTTGCAACAGCCACTTTGGCACTTTGAATTTGTTCTGCTTCTTTATAGGTTTGTAAGATAATTTTAGCCTTCTCTTGCTCATTTTGAACAACCGGCATTTTCATGCCTTTGACAACTTGAGTAAGATCATCTTTTACGTTCAGCCAAATGGTATTAGCTTTGTCTCGACCAATTGTTTTAGCAAGATTGGCCACTACATGGGTATGAATGGTTGAAACGACTAAGTCTGAGTCATCAGTACGGCCTGCAGTCCGTAAAGCGATGAATTCCTGTTTGCCCATCTCTTTTATTTTTTGCACGATTGCTCGTGCTTCTATATCTTTTATTTCAAGTCGCTCTGTTAGGCGATCATCTGTATCTGTTGCTGCTGCGATTTTTGCCTCTTGTTTTTGTGCTTCCGTGCCTGATTGAGCGTAAAATTTGCTATATTTTGAAGCAATGTCGCTGAAGCCTGTTTCCGAAATAGACATAAAAACCTCCAAATAAATTATTTTTCCTTTTAAGCTTATTCTACATATTATTTATTTTAATTCAAATAAAATTTTACGCCTTTTGGATAAAAACAGCTTAGAAAAAAGATAAATGAGGCTTTTTTACATCACTTCTTCATAGACAGGCGGGGTTTTTCGCACCCCTTCGCCCTGAATGACCGTGCCGCCATATTGTTTGAACTCTTGCTTAAAGGAAAGGACATGGAGGGGAATTTGATTGTTTTTGGCCAAAAAGATGCAAATTC
>Ga0209777_10001776_pt1 | contig 30046 bp, 29 predicted proteins | sample FrelakmetHBP12HB_FD_187147 | JGI IMG/M metagenome (GOLD analysis project Ga0209777, IMG submission 187147) | Freshwater lake sediment microbial communities from the University of Notre Dame, USA, for methane emissions studies -HBP12 HB (SPAdes)... | ecosystem: Environmental > Aquatic >...
TCTGAGAGGTGGCCCCGGAAGGATTTCTCGAGGTTACGGATCCGGACCGCGTCGTCCATCATCCCTCTCGAATGGTTCATCATACCGGCTCGCGCGGCTCGGAGCAAGGCCGCCTTGACAAAAAAACTGAAAGGAAACCAGCGAGACCTGTTATATGCTGGATGGGGAGGTGCCTCGTGACTCAGGAATGGGTGGATCTGAGATCGGACACGGTCACAAAGCCAACGCCCGCGATGCGCAGGGCCATGGCGGAGGCCGAAGTGGGGGACGACGTGTACGGCGAGGACCCCACCATCAACCGGCTCCAGGAGAGGGCCGCCGCGCTTCTAGGCAAGGAGGCTTCCCTCTTCATGCCTTCGGGCACCATGGCGAACCAGGCCGCGGTGAAAGTGCACACCCAACCCGGGGATGAGGTCATCTGCGAGGCCTTCTGCCACATCTACAATGTCGAGATGGGCACCATGGCGGCTTTCTCGGGGGTCTTGCCAAGGCCGGTACAGGGCGCCTTCGGCGTGCTGAACCCGGATGAAGTGGCGGCGGCTGTCCGTCCCCCGAGCTATTACCTGGCGCGCACCTCCCTCCTCACGGTGGAGAACAGCGCCAACCTCGCGGGCGGGACCGTGGTGGATGCGCAGACGAGCCGCGCCCTGGGCGAAGTGGCGCGGAAACACGGGCTGGCCACGCACCTCGATGGCGCCCGCATCTTCAACGCCGCCTTCGCGCTGGGCGTGGCGGCCGCGGAGCTCGCGGCCCCCTTTGACTCGGTTATGTTCTGCATCTCAAAGGGGCTCTGTGCTCCCGTCGGCTCCCTCCTGTGCGGGAGCCGCGAGTTCATCGAGAAGGCCCGCCGCGTGCGCAAGATGATGGGTGGCGGCATGCGCCAGGCCGGTGTCCTGGCCGCCACGGGGCTCGTGGCCTTGGACGACGTGCTGCCGAAACTCCCAGAGGACCACGCCAAGGCTAGGGCCCTCGCTGAGCATATGGCGGGCCTTTCGGCTTTCGATGTTGATCTGGAGCACGCCGTGACCAACATCGTCATGGTCTGCGTCCGTCCTCCCCTCACGGCCGAGCGCGTGAGCGAAACCCTCAAGCACCGCGGCGTCCTCTGTCACGTCCTCCCCCCCGGCCGAATCCGCTTCGTCACTCACCAGGACATCGGCTCGCAGGATTTGGCCAAGACTCTGGAGGCGCTGAAAGAGCCGTTCTAGCCTTCAAGAAGAATCGCCCTTTCCAGTTCAGCGGGGTTGGACGAGGCGAGCTTGGCCACCTCCAGGTCCACCTTTCCGGCCTTGACGAGGGCGAGGAGGTGCTGGTCAAAGGTCTGCATGCCGTACATCTCAGAGCCTTTGGCCATGTGGGCTGGGATGTCGGGCGTCTTGGCGGGGTCCTTAATGCACTCCTGGATGGTGCGCGTGACCCTCAGGACTTCCACAGCCGGGACGCGGCCTATGGCCCCCTTCATGGGCAGGAGCCGGAGGGAGACGACGGCCATGAGGGACTCGGCCAGGCGGTTGCGGATGGCGGGCTCCTGCTCGGGCGGGTAGAAGCCGATGAGGCGGGAGATGGTCTTGACGGCGTCCGTCGTGTGGAGCGAGGCGAACACGAGGTGACCTGTCTCCGCGGCTTTCAGCGCCGTCTCGATCGTTTCGGGATCCCGCATTTCTCCGATGAGGATTACGTCAGGATCCTGCCGGAGGGCTGCCTGGAGGGCTTTCGCGAAGGTAGGCGTATCCGAGCCCACCTCCCGCTGGCTAATGATAGCCAGCTTGTGCTTGAAGAGGAACTCGATGGGGTCCTCGATGGTCACGATGTGGCCCCGGCGGTTCTGATTGAAGTTCTCAATGAGGGCGGCCAGGGTTGTGGATTTCCCGTTCCCTGTTGCGCCCGAGACGAGGACCAGGCCCCGCCTGAGGTGGGCGATCTGTTCCAGAACGGGCGGGAGGTTCAGCTGGGCGAAGTCTTGGATCGTGATGGGGATGACCCTCAGGATGACGCTGAGGGTGCCCTGCTGCCTGAAGAGGTTTACTCGAAATCGTCCCTGGCCCTCCAAGCTGTAGGAGACGTCCACCTCGGAAACCTCCTCGATCTTGTACTTGTGGTAGGTATGCGAAAGAATCTCCTCCGCGATGGCCTCAGTCTCCTCCGCCTCGAGGGGATGGTATTTCACCTCCAGTAGTTCACCGTTCACGCGCAAAATGGGCGGCTGGCCGACGGCGATGTGGATGTCTGAAGCGTTCTTTTGGATCGCGCTGATGAGCAGCTTGTGAAAAATCGCCACGTCCATGGTCCACTCCCTCGGCTCCTAACATACCACGGATGACCAAGTTAGGCCAGGAATAGCGGGCTTTACAGCCATCCTCCCGTATGGTATAAAAAAGGGCTGATGGAGGCCCTCTGATGCCCGTTCCCGTCCTCGATTTGGCCCGCCAGTACGCCACCATCCGGGGCGACGTGGAGAAGGCGGTCTCCGAGGTTCTTGCAACCCAACACTTCATCCTCGGGAACCACGGCAGGGCCTTGGAGCAGGAAGTGGCCAAGCAGATCGGCGTGAAAGAGGCCGTGGGCGTGGCTTCCGGGACCGACGCGCTCCTCTTGGGCCTGAGGGCTTTAGGGCTCAAGAAGGGCGAGGGGGTGCTCACCACCTCCTTCACTTTCTTCGCGACGGGTGGGGCTATTCACAACGCGGGCGGCCGCCCTTTCTTCGCGGACATCCAGGAAGATACCTTCAGCTTGGACCCCGCCGATGTCCGCCGCTTCCTAGAGCAGGAGTGCCGCCCTGGCGACGATGGCCGGCCCATCCACAAAGGCACGGGCGTCACGATCCGGGTGCTCTTGCCGGTGCACCTCTACGGTCTCTGCTGCGACATGGACGCCTTGGGCGCGCTGGCGAGGGAGTACCGCCTGGAGGTCTTGGAAGACGCCTGCCAGGCCTACGGCGCCACGTGCAAGGGCCGGAGGGCCGGGGCCCTGGGGCGCCTCGCGGGCTTCTCGTTTTTTCCGACCAAGAATCTGGGCGGCGCGGGAGACGGCGGTATCTTGACGACGGACGAAACTTCCCTGGCTGAGCGGCTCAGGCTTATCCGGGTCCACGGGAGTAAGGAGCGGTACATCCACGAGGAGATCGGCTACAACTCCAGGCTCGACGAACTCCAGGCCGCGGTCCTCAGGGTGAAGCTGCCCCGGCTCGACGCCTGGAACGAGGAGCGCGGCCGTGTCGCCCGCCGTTACTCCCAAGGGCTTTCCGGCTTAGAGGGGGTCACGACGCCCCGGGTCCCGGAGGGCTGGACGCACATCTACCACCAGTACGTCATCCGCACGTCCCGAAGGGATGAGCTGAAGTCCCACCTCGCCGGCCGGCAGATCGGCAGCATGGTTTACTACCCCGTGCCACTGCACCTGCAACCCTGCTTCCGCTTCCTGGGCTACCGGGTGGGGGACCTGCCGCTCACCGAGCGGGCCGCGCACGAAGTCCTCGCCCTTCCCATTTTTGCAGAGCTGACGGAAGCCGAAACGGCCGAAGTCTGCGAGGCGGTCCGAAGTTTTCACTCGGGTAGGAATTGAATGCTCTCGGACCTCAACAACGCCAGCCGCGTCTGGGCTGTCATCGCCACGAAACCCAGGAAGGAGGAGCCCGCCGCGTTCTTCTTCCGCAAGGAGGGGTTCGAGGTCTACTGTCCGAAGCTCAGGAGACGGGCTTCCTCGGCCACGCTCGAAACGCTCTTCCCGGGCTATATATTTGTATGGCTCTCCCCGGGGGTCGAGCTGGCACGGGTGAGGTACTTCCCCTGCGTACGGAGGCCGATCCTCTTCGGGATCCAGCTCGCCTGCGTGGAAGAGGAGCTGGTGGAATGGTGGCAATCCAGGGAGGGAGGCCGTGGCTACTTGACTCCGGAGCCGCCGGCTCCCTTCGTTCCGGGGCAGTCTGTCCAGTTCAAGGAAGGGATTTTCACGGGTTTGAAGGGCGTTGTCCTGGAAAGCCTGCCTGGGAAGGAGAGGGTCCGCATCCTCTTGGAATACCTAAGTGGGTCGCTCGTCGTCGAGGCTGAGCGGTCCATTTTGGGCTGAAGTTTCGTAACCGAAACATATAGAGGCGGAGTGTGAGGTAAGAAAATGCAAAATAATGTGAATACTGTGAATACCAAGAAATTGTACGTCTCCATTCTCGCCGGCGGACAGGGCACCCGCCTCTGGCCCATCAGCACCCCCCAATATCCCAAGCCATTTGTGGCGCTGGGCTCAGCGGGGACCTTGTTCGACGGCACGCTGACTCGGGCCTGGGCCCTTCAACCCCACTGCGTCGTCACCATCGGCGCGGGAGGCCTTCGGACCTTTTGCGATCGGGGCGGCGCCGATTTCCTGGAGGAGCCCGCGGGGCGCAATACGGCCGCCGCCGTGGCCCTTGCCGGAGCCCACGCCTGGAGCAAGGTGGGGCCCGATGGACTCCTCCTCATCCTGCCGGCCGATCACTACATTCCCGATGCGGGCGACTTCACGCGCACCGTCCTTTGCCTGGCGCGGGCCTGCCTGGAGAAGACAGCGCTCGGTGTGATGGGCATCAGGCCGTCCGGCCCAGAGACCGCCTACGGCTATATCGAGGCGGGGGAAAAGGCGGGCGAAGGGTTTCGTGTGAGGCGGTTCATCGAGAAGCCCGACCGGCCCAAGGCCGAAGCGTTGCTCAGGCAGGGGAACGTCTCATGGAACTCGGGCATGTTCCTCTACCCCCTGTCGATCCTCAGAGAGGAGCTCAGCACCCACTGCCCCGGCTACTGGGAGGCTTCGGAGGCTTGGCTGGAGACCGGCAACCCGGACGCCTATCTCGCCCTCGATTCCATTTCGGTGGACTACGCCCTCATGGAAAAGACCTCCAAGGTGGTGATGGTCCCAGCGGACTTCATCTGGAGCGACGTGGGAACTTTCCCGTCCCTCTACGCCCTTCTCCCGAAGGACGAGGACGGCAACGCCGGCTGGGGACCCGGGCGCGTGGAGGAGTGCTCAGGGTGTCTTATCGTGACCCGGAAAAGGGAGACGATCGTCCGCGGCCTCACATCCCACGTGGTCATCGAAACGGAGAGCGGCCTTCTCGTGGTGTCCCTTGCAAAGTCCGAAGGGATCCGCGGCGCCGTGGAGGCCATCCTCAGCGGCGCCTGAGCCCGGGCGTTTTCTTCTTGTCTGTGGTTCCTATCTTCAAGCCAATAGCTTTCTTTCCCATGGAGGCCCTATGAAAGGCGTCATACTCGCAGGGGGCACGGGGTCCCGCCTCTTCCCTCTCACGAAAGTCACCAACAAACATCTCTTGCCCGTGGGGCAGAAGCCCATGATCTACTACCCCATCGAGAAGCTCACGGAGGCGGGCGTCACCCAGGTGCTCATCGTGACGGGCACCGAGCACATGGGCGGCGTGGTGGGCCTCCTTGGGTCGGGCAAGGACTTCGGCTGCCACTTCACCTACAAGGTCCAGGACGAGGCGGGGGGCATCGCCCAGGCTCTCGGCCTGGCCGAGGACTTTGCGGCGGGCGGGCCCCTGGCGGTCATCCTGGGGGACAACCTTTTCGAGGACAGCCTCGCCCTCATGGTCCAGAGGTTTCTCAAGGAACAGGGCCGCAAGGGCGCTCGGATCGCGCTCAAAGAGGTCCCAGACCCTCACCGTTTCGGCGTGGCCACGCTCGAGGGTGACAAAGTCGTGAAGATCGTGGAGAAGCCCAAGGAGCCAGAATCCCACTGGGCCGTGACAGGGGTCTACGTCTACGACGGGAACGTCTTCGAGACCATCCGGATGCTCAGGCCCAGCGGCCGCGGAGAACTCGAGATCACGGACGTGAACAACGCGTACATAGCCAAGGGCCAAATGGGGTACGACGTCCTAAAGGGCTGGTGGACCGACGCGGGCACCTTCGAGAGCCTGTCGAGGGCGAGCCAGTTCGTATCCGGGGAGGGGGCATGATCCACGACGTGAAGACGAAGAAGCTGAAGGTCATCCCCGACGACCGGGGACGGCTCATGGAGATGCTCAGGGCCGACGACGAGCTTTTTGAGAAATTCGGTCAGGTGTACCTCTCATCGACCTATCCGGGCGTCGTGAAGGCTTGGCACTACCACAAGCTGCAGAAGGACAATTTCGTCTGCGTGAAGGGCATGGTGAAGCTCGTCCTGGCGGACACGCGGGAAGGCTCGCCGACAAAGGGCGAGGTGAACGAGTTCGTCATCGGAGAACTGAACCCCGTCCTCGTCCAGGTCCCCATCGGCGTCTACCACGGCTGGAAGTGCTTGGGGAGCGAGGAGGCCTACGTCATCAACGTCCCGACCAAGACCTACGACTACCAGGACCCGGACGAGTACCGCCTAGACCCGCATGACAATGGCGTCATCGCCTACGACTGGAGAACGAAGGACCGTTGAAAAGATCGAGCCCACGAGCCGGAGAGCCAGAGAGCCCGCGCTTGGCAGGCCTGCTTTCGAAAGAAGGCATACCTACTCGCGGCCCCCAGCAGGCTCCCAACGATGATGCCTGAGCCGGGGCGCCAGCGCACAAATCAACAAATAAACGATTCAACGAATCAACGAAAAAGAGAATTGGCATGCCGTCGATATTACTTTTAGGAGACCGGGGTATGTTCGGCGCGGACGCCCGCCCCATCTTCGAGGACGAGGGGTTCGAGCTCACGGGCGGGGACCTACCCGAAGTGGACATAACGGACCGCGCGTCCCTCGCGGCCTTCATGGAGGGTAAGAGCTGCGACGCCGTCCTGAACGCTGCGGCCTTCACCAACGTGGACGGCGCCGAGTGCCAGCGCATGGAGGCCTTCCGCGTCAACGCCCAGGGGGTCAGGACCCTGGCGGAAGCGTGCCAAGAGCGGAAGGTCCTCCTGGTGCACATCTCCTCGGACTACGTCTTCCCCGGGCACAAGAGGGAAGGCTACAAGCCCTTCGACAAGCCAGGCCCCGCCGTCAACGCCTACGGGGAGAGCAAGCTGGCGGGCGAGCGGGCCATGGCGGAAACGCTGCCCTCGAACCAGTTTCTCATCTGCCGCACGCAGTGGCTCTACGGGCGTACGGGGCGCAGTTTCGTGGAGACGATCCGGAAGGTGGCGCAGGTGCGCGGCACGCTGAAGGTTGTTAACGACCAGTGGGGGGTCCCCACGCGCACCACGGAGCTGGCCCGGCAGATCTGCGCGCTGCTCAAGCTGAAAGCCAGGGGCTACGCCCACACCGTCGGCGGCGGCGGGCCCATCACCTGGTACGACTTCGCGAAAGAGATCGTGGCTCTTTCTGAAGTGGCGTGCGACGTTCAGCCCTGCACGTCCGAAGAGTTCCCACGTCCGGCCCTAAGGCCCGAGCAGGCGTGGCTCGTCAATACCACCGTGCCGAAAGGGGCCGTGCGCCACTGGAGGGAGAGCCTGAAGGAATACCTCGAGGAGCGGGGGGAAGGCGGAGGAGGGGAAACCCGTGGATGACGCAGTAGCCGTCTATGCGTGTTTCGCTTTTCTGATAATCGTCGCCCTGCCCGCCGTGGCTTTGGTTGTGGCGCTGGTGGCCAAGTCCCAAGCGGTCCAGGCTATGCGCAGGTCCGAGGAACTGGCCGGCAAAGTCGCCTCTCTGCAAGAGAGGCTGGCGCAGCTGTACCAGCGCCTCTTGAGGATCGAGAGGCAGTTGGGCCTCGCCCCAGAAGAGACGCCGCAAGCCAAGGAGGCTCTGGCGAAAAGCCAGGAGGCGGCAGAGTGGAAGCGCAGGGTTACGACGATAGCGGAGGAGGGCGCGCCTGAAGCGAAGCCCGGCGTGCCTGCGCCCACGCTGCCCGCCGCTGCACCGCGGCCTCCGGCCCTTGCCGTGGAAACGCTGCCCGCCCCGCCATCAGGCCTAGCGCCCTCAGCTCTCGGAGCGGGCGCCACGCCGGCCCAACCGACCGTGGGCGCGGGCCTGACCAAACCCTTGCCGGCGCCGCCCCAAGCTCCGCCTGCGGCCGGCCCCCCCATGCCTTTCGAAGGGTTCCCGGCGGCCCCTCAAGCGCCCGCGGCAACGCCCCCCGCCGCGGCGCTCCCGCCTGAGCCCGCCCCGCCTCCAGTCCCCGCCGCGGCGCCTCCTCCGCCAAAGGCGCCGCCTGAGGCCGTCCCCAAGCCGCCGCCGCCGCCGCGGCTTCCCGTTCCCCCGCAGCCGCCGGTCCTCGATACGGAAGGCGGATGGGAACGCAAGCTGGGTATTTACATCCCGGTCTGGATTGGGGGGCTCGCGCTTGTTCTGGGCGGCATCTTCCTCGTCAAGTACAGCATCGAGCACGGCTGGCTCGGCCCGGCGGCGAGGGTGGCGCTGCTCACCCTCTTCGGCGCCGCGCTCCTCGTGACGGGCGAACTCATCCGTAAAAAGACTCCTGCGGCAGGCCAGGGCGCCAGCGCCGGAGGGATCGGGTGCCTGTACGCCGCGTTTCTCGCCGGAACGGTCCTGTACCACGTCATCGCGCCGTGGGCGGGCTTCGGCCTGATCGCTCTCGTCACAGCCACGGCCGTGGCCCTGTCGCTCAGGCAGGGCATCGTGGTGGCCGTCCTGGGGCTCGTGGGCGGCTTTCTCTCGCCCTACCTCATCGAGCTCCCCACGACCTCCCCCATCCACGTCTTCGCGTACCTCCTGCTCTTGCAAGGCGGCCTCATCGTCGTCACGCGCAAACGACAATGGAACGCCTTGGCGGGCCTCACGCTCGTCATGGGGATCTTCGCCGCCCTCCAGCGGATCGGCGCGGGGAAAGCCGTCGAGGCGGACGCCCCTTGGATCGGCCTCTTCGTCCTCCTCTCGACAGCGGCCTTCGTGTACGCCGCAAAGAAGTGGAAGGACACGCACGCCCTGGACCTGGGACCCGAGGTTCAGGGCGCCGTTCCCGTTAACGCTCTTCTCGGGTACGTCGCTCTCGGTGGCGCTTTCCTCAGCCTGGCGGTCCTCGCCGTCAAGACGAAGTTCGGCCTCATGGAGTGGGGCTTCTTCGGCGTTCTCGCCCTCGCTTCCATCGTCCTGGGCCGCCTGGACCCGCTCTACTCAAAATTGCCGTGGGTGGGCTTCGCGGTCACCGCGCTCCTCGCGGCGGGGTGGATCGTCCAGAGCAAGCCCGAAGAGCGCTTGGACATCTTCATCGTCGCCGCGGGAATCGGCGTCCTGTACGGCCTGGGCGCTTACATCGCGCACCAAGCCTCCACCTCTCCAGCTTCGTGGGCCACGCTCTCCGCTGCCGGCGGCCTCGCCGGTTTCGGTTTGGCGTGGTGGGCCGACAAGTCGCACGGCGACTACCTCATCCCCCACTGGGGCTATATCAGCCTCGGCCTCGCGGTTCCCTACCTGATCGCTTCCATCGTCGGAGCCCTGCCAGCCAGGAGAAAGCAGTACGGCGATGCCGCGCTGGCCGCCTTCTGCGTGGCCGTCACGGCTTTCGTGAGCTTTTCGGTCCCCCTGGAGCTGGAGCGGCACTGGATCACCGTGGCGTGGGCCCTGGAGGCCGCGGCCCTGGCGTGGCTCCTCATGAAGCTGAGGGTCCGGGTACTCGGGTACCTGGGCTGCCTCGTGGCCATCGGCGTGGTCATTAGGCTCCTGATGAATCCCGAAATCCTGAAGTATCCCCTGGGCCCGGTGCCGGTGCTCAACTGGATCCTTTACGGGTACGGCATTCCGGCCCTCGCGCTGGCCCTCGCGGCCTACTGCTACGGCCGCTCCGGCTGGCAAACCGCGTCGGGCGCTCACGCCTGGGCCTCTGGCGGCCTCACTTTCGCCCTGCTGACGCTTGAAGTCCGGCACGGTTTCCATCCCGCCGGCATTGCGGGCTCAATGCCCAAGGTCGTGGAGTGGGCCACCTACTCCCACCTCTGGATCCTCACGGGCCTCCTGCTCATCGGGGCCTACCTCAAGTGGCGCAAAAATGTTGTCGGCTACATCGGGCTCGCGTTCTTCGCCGTCGCCGCGCTCAAGATCGCCCTTTTCGACCTTCTCGTGGCGAACCCGCTCTGGAACCTGGACGCGATGGGCGACGCGCTCGTTCTGAACTGGCTCCTCTACGTCTACGCCCTGCCGGCCGTCGGGTTCGCCATCGGCGCGTGGCTTCTGAGCGAGGCGGATCTGCCGGGTCCGGCGGGCGCCGCGTCGTGGGCCGCGGGCCTCCTCGGGCTCGTCCTGGTGGCCCTCGAGGTCCGGCAAGGCTTCCACGGCGCGGACCTGACGAAAGGCGGTCCCACGCTTGTAGAGTGGGCCACGTACACCGTCGCCTGGCTCGCCGCGGGGCTGCTGCTGCTCCTCGCGTACCGCAAGTGGGGACGGCCCGTACTACTCCATCTGGGCGTGGCCTTCTTCGCCGTCTCCTCCTTCAAGATCGTCATCGTGGACATCCTGGCGGCCAGCCCCCTCTTCAACGACCACTCCGTTGGGAGCTGGTACATCGTCAACTGGCTCCTCTACGTCTACGGGGTGCCGGCCCTTCTCCTGGCCCTCTTCAAGCCGGTCCTGGAAGGGTTCGACGACGAGAGCGCGAAATCCGGCGCCCCCTTCAAAGCGCTCTCGCTCCTTGTCTTGTTCGTCCTCGTCTCAACGGAGGTCCGGCAGTTCTTCCACGGGGAGTTCCTGGACAAGGGGGACTTCTCCATCGTGGAGACCGCGACCTACGACCACGCGTGGATGTTCCTGTCAGCCGTCTTCCTCCTGGCCTGGGGCTGGCGCAAGGACCCCGTGCTCCTTTGGGGCGGGCGGGCCATGTACACGCTGGCCCTCCTCAAGCTCGTCCTCGTCGAGGTCCTCTTCTGCAACCCCTATTTCTGGCACACGGAGGTGGGTGACACACCCGTGTTCAACTGGCTCCTCTATATCTACGCCGTGCCCATCGTCCTCCTGGTCCTCCTCTCGCGCATCCCCGGTGGGGAGGGCTGGAGCGAGGTGACGGCCCCCGTGAGCTTCCACGGGGGGCTCGTCCTCGGCGTCGTGCTCCTCACCCTGGAGGTCCGCCAGTTCTTCCATCACGAGGGCTTCATCGACAAGTCGCTAGGCGCGCCCGGCCAACTAGAGAACTACGCCTACTCCGCCGCCTGGCTCCTCTTCTCGCTCCTCCTTCTTGGGGTGGGCCTCGCCAAGGGCATGAAGGGGCCACGCGTCGCCGCCCTCGTGGTCATGCTCCTGGCGGTCTTCAAGGTATTCATCTACGACCTCAGGCACCTCCACGACCTCTACAGGGCGGCCTCATTCGTCGGTCTGGGGTTGTGCCTCATCCTCATCGCCTTCCTCTACCAGCGGTTCGTATACAAGGAGGTGGCGCGTGGCTAGGCGCTCGGTGCTCTTCTGCGCAGGCGCGCTTCTCGCTTTCGGCATTTGGGCCGGAGGGCTCCCCTACAAGTACAGGCGTGACCTGCCCGTGGCAGCGCCGGGATGGGTTCGAACACGCGTGCCCCTCGAAGTTCTCGGGAAGCTCGGGAGCACGGGCGAGGACTTCGCCTTCGTGGACCCGTCTGGAGTCCCCGTGCCGCTTTTCCCCTGGAGGGCCCCTGCGGATCCTCCGCCCGCGACCCGGGCCGCCGACCTGAAGGACATGGCCACGGTCCCGGGCGGATGGCGTCTGGAGGCCGACTTGGGCCCTGGGCCGGTGAGGCACAGGATGCTCCTCTTGGAAATTCCCGGCACCGGCCTCGCCGAAGGCGTCACGCTCGAAGGCTCCCAGGACGAGAAGGCCTGGCGCGTCCTGGCGAGGGGCTCCATGTTCCGCCTCAACCGGTGGGGCATGACCTCCAAGACCTACCTGGACTATGCGCCCACGGCCGACCGGTACCTTCGCATTTTCTGGCCCGAGAGCGCGAGCTTTCCCCACTGGAAGACGCTCTGGGTGGCCGACTGGCCCGAAGACAGGACGGAGTGGACCGAAGAACCCGTGAGTTTCACGGAGGCCTGGGAGGCTTGCGGGGAGAAGGCCTACGCCCTCGCGTTTCCCAAAATTGCTTTGGACAGGCCCGTTCTCGTCCTGGAAGCGCCCCTGGCGTATCCGGTGCGGGCCCGCGTCCTAGCGGCCAGGGACGGGAGCTGGGTCTCTCTCTCGGAAACCGTGCTCGTCCCGGACCGGCCGCTCATCGTGACCCTGCCCCGCGGGGCCTTTGAGGCGCCCTCCTGCCTGGCGCTAGGAGCGGGAGAGTACGCGCCACCGGTCCCCCGCTCGATGAAGCTGAGGTACGTTCCCCGGTACTTCGTCTTCAAGGCCGTCCAGGCGGGAACGTACGCCTTCTGGTACGGCGCTCTGGGCCGCGCCGGGAGGCCTGGCGCGCTGGCGGAACTGCCGGCCATGCCGGAAGCCTGCGCCGAGGCGGCCCTGGGGTCCGAGCGCGAGCAACCGCTGCCCGACCTTCCGGCGCCCTCGCTGGCCATGGGCGCGGCGCTTCCCAAAGGCCCCTTTGCCGGCCACTGGGCTGTGCAGGCCCCGCTGGCGAAACCCGGCGCGCTGACGAGACTCTCCGTCCCCGCGGGTCTCTATGCGGTGTCCCGAGAGGATCTGGGAGATGTCCGCCTCGGTGCCTCAGGCCGCCAAGTCCCTTACGTCCTCTGGTCTCCGCCCGAAGGTGTCGAGGTCGTTTCGCTCAGGCGGGCCGCGCCTAAGCCCTCCGCGGAAACGGGGAAGAGCCAGATCGACCTGGAGCTTCCGGAAGCCAACCTGCCCCTCGTTTCCCTCGAACTTTCCGCGCCCGCGGCGCCCTTCTCCCGGGAAGTGACGCTTGAGTGTCTGAGGCCGCCTGCACCGGAAGAGGGCGGGCGCGGCGCGGTGTGGTCCGTGGTGGACCGCGCGGCGTGGAACTGCCCCGGGGTCAGCGACGCGCCGGCCCGGCTCGGCCTGCGCGCGGGCCGTCTCTCCGGCACCAAGCTCCGGGTGACTTTCATGGACGGGGACAATGCGCCCCTGCCTTTCGTGGACGCGGTCCTCTGGCGCCGGGGCCACGCCCTCGTCTTCCCCTGGCCCGAGAGCGGAGAGGTGGAGCTGATGGCCGGCGCACAGGGCGTGTACGCTCCGCGCTACGACTTGGCGGCCCTCTCGGAGGATATCATCCAGCGGCCGGCCGCACTGGCAGACGCAGGACGTCCGGCCATCCCGCCCCAGGGCGCTTTGGCGAGCCCGAACATGAAATGGATCCTGCTCGTGGGGCTCATCCTCGCGGGCATCGTCCTGATTGCCATCCTCGCGAGGTCCATCCGGACCGGCGAGGGTCAGGAGGCCAAAGAATGACCGACAAGCAGAGCGAATGGCACATCCAGAACGTCCTGAAGCCGCTGGAGGAGTTCGAGAACCAGATGGGCAAACTCTACCGGTGGCTTCACGAAAAGTTCCGTGATGATGATGAGGCGGCCTTTGTTTTTTACCGTCTGAATTTGGACGAGAAGGCTCACGCGAGCATCATTCAGTACCAGAGGCGGCTCGTCCAGCAGAACCCGAGAATGTTCAAGAAAATAGAGTTCGATATCGAAGATCTCAACCGGACGAGCGCCAGGGTGGACCACTTCATGGACAGGAAAAGGTTGGCCTTGGAGGAAGCCGTCAATTTCAGCCTCGAACTGGAGGGAAGCGCGGCGGAAATGCACCTCCGCACGGCCCTTCAGCAGTCCATCGAAGGCTTGGCGAGGCTCCTGGGCAGCCTGGGCTCCGCGGACCGCTTCCACGTGGAGCTCCTGAGAAGCCTCGCGGTGAAGAAGGGCTTCCTGAAGGAAGGTGAGGGCCAGCGATGACGGGTGTCCTCGTCACCGGCGGGGCCGGGTTCATCGGCTGCAACTTCGTCCGCTTCGCCCTCAAGGGGCGGCCGGAGTGGCGCGTGGTCGTCCTGGACGCCCTCACCTACGCGGGAAACCTGGAGAACCTTCAGGGCCTGGAAGAGGCCTACCCCGGCCGGTACCGGTTCGTGCGCGGAGACGTGACGGACTCGGCGCTTCTCGAGAAGCTCTTCGGCGAAGAGGGCTTCGAGTACGTGGTGCACTTCGCCGCCGAGTCGCACGTGGACCGCTCTATCCTGGGCCCCCTGGCTTTCGTGAGAACCAACGTCCTGGGCACGGCCGCTCTCCTGGAGGTCGCCCGCCTGGCGTGGAAGGAGAAGAAGGGCCGCTACCTACAGGTCTCCACGGACGAGGTGTACGGCGCCCTGGGCGAGGAGGGCGCTTTCACGGAGAGCACGCCGCTCGACCCGTCCTCCCCCTACTCCGCGAGCAAAGCCGCGGCGGACCACCTGGTCCTGGCCTACCACCGCACCTTCGGCCTGGAGGCGGTCCTCACGCGCTGCTGCAACAACTACGGCCCCTACCAGTTTCCAGAAAAGCTCATCCCCTTCATGATCGTGAGGGCCCTGGACGGCAAGCCATGCCCCGTGTACGGGCAGGGTCAGAACGTGAGGGACTGGATCCACGTTCAGGACCACAACCGCGGGGTCCTCCTGGCCCTGGAGAAGGGGCGGCCCGGAGAGGTGTACAACCTCGGGGCGCGCTGCGAGAGGCGGAACCTGGACATCGTGAGGGCGCTCCTCACGGAGCTCTCGGTCCTCAAGGGCTGGGATATTTCGCGCCTGGAAGAGAGGATCGCTTTCGTGAAAGACCGGCCCGGCCACGACTGGCGCTACGCCATAGACCCGGGCAAGGCGGAGCGGGAGCTCGGCTTCACGCCCCAGGTGCCCTTCGAGGAGGGCCTGCGCGATACGGTGGCCTGGTATCTCCAGAATGAGGGGTGGTGGCGCCGCATCTTGAGCGGGGAGTACCTGGAGTTCGTCAAGAAGCTTTACGGGACACAGGCATGACGAGAGATTCGGTCGGCCCGCCCGAGTGCCCGTGCCTGGCTCCCGAGGCGCCTCCCCAGCCCGCCGTCCGGGTCGTCCAGTCGGCGCAGGCCCCGTCCTCCCGAATCCTGGTCACGGGCGGGGGCGGCTTCGTGGGCGGCAACTTCGTCCGCCTGGTCCTCAAGGAGCGAGAGGACTGGCACGTCACCGTCTTCGACCACCTCGGCGGCCGGGACGACGTCCCCGTCCTGAGGGGACTGGCGGCCAAACATCCGGGACGCTACCGCCTCGTGAAAGGGCGCATCACCGATCCGGGTCTGCTCGATAGCCTCTTCGCTGAAGGGGCCTTTGACACCGTCGTTCACTTCGCGGCCAAGAACCCCTCTGGCCAGGAAATTTCAGACCCACCCTCGTTCGTGGAAGTAAACGTCCTCGGCACGGCCATGCTCCTCGAGGCTGCGAGAAAAGCCTGGGAGGGCCGGAGCGGGAAATTCCTCCATTTGGGATCGTACGAGGTGTACGGCTCGGACGCCGCGGGCGTCTTCACGGAGCTCTCGCCCCTGAACCCCTCCACGCCTTACGCGGCCACGAAGGCCGCCGCCGACGAGCTCACGATCGCCTACCATCGCACATTCGGGCTCCACACCCTCGTCACGCGGACGACCAACATCTACGGACCCTACCAATCAGCCGACAAGCTCATCCCCGCCATGATCGCCCTCGCCAGGGACGGGAAGGGCATGCCCGTGTACGGCTCGGGGAGTAATCTCAGGGACTGGATCCACGTAAACGACCACAACCGGGGCGTCCTCATGGTCCTCGAGCGGGGCCGGGCCGGAGAGGTCTACCACCTCGGCGCCCGCAGCGAGCGCACGAACTTGGAGGTCGTAAAGGCCGTGGGACGGGAGGTCTACGCGGTCCTCGGGAGGGATTCCGCCGAGGCCGAGAACCTGGTCCGCCGCGTAGAGGACCGGGAGGGGCACGACGCCCGAAGGGCCCTGGACCCGTCCAAAGCGGAGAAAGAACTCGGCTTTCAGGCATGCATCCCCTTCGAAGAGGGACTAGGACACACGGTGCGATGGTTTCTGGATGTGGCGGCGGCAGACACACCCCGCCCCGTCGGGTAGGGGGCGCATCACGGCACTTTGCCATCGAGGAGGACAGGACCGGTGGAAGCGGATTTCTTGAACGGAGGGAGCGAGGCCGGCCAGGCCCGCGAAGACCAGGTCAAACAAGCCGTAGACGGCCTCATCCGGGCCTACCAGGCCGCGGACCCAGAAATGGGGGAGTCCCACGTGCACCTGCCTACGACAGAAATCATCGAGTGGAAAGGGCTGGCCAACATCTGGCACGCGAGCGTTGACGAGTTTCGCCAGACGGTGGAAGCCCACCGCGAAGAGCCCATCCAGCAGGAGACCATCAAGGAGAGAATCGAGTGGCTCTCGGAGCTCACGGCCCTCGTGCGCAGGGACGTGAAAACGAGTCTGCCCGACGGGCGCTCCTTCGTGTCGCCGGCGGTGTTCATCGTGACGCCGGACAGGGCGGGCGCGTACAAGGTGGCTCTCACGTGGTGGGGCGCCTTTCCGGATTGGTTCCAAGGCTGATGCCTTCGAAAATCCGCAAGCCTAAGAAAATCAAACTAAGAATCCCACTTCCCAAGAAGCCCCCTAAGACCATCGCGCCCAAAAAGGGGAGGGGCACCAGAACCGTGCGCCGCAAGGACTGGAGCAGCGGGATGGAGGACTGATGCCGTGATTTGGGGCAAAGAGGTCCTGTTCGTCCACGGCGCTTGGGAGGGGCCCTGGGCCTTCAGCCCATGGAGTGCAGTCTTCGCCGAGGCCGGGTGGCCCGCCCGCTCCATCACCCTGCCGGGGCATGGCCCGGGGGAAGAGGGCGCCGGCCTTTCTCTTTCGGACTACGTCGAAGCGCTCGCTGAAGCCGTGTGGGAGCCCGAGAAGACGATCCTCATCGGGCACAGCTTGGGCGCGTGGGTGATTCTCAAGTACCTCGAGGAGCATGACGTGGCCGCTTCCGTCCTCGTGGCCCCCACGCCGTACGACGGCGTGCCCTTCAGGATGCAGAGGCTGCTCGCGTCCAAGGCCGCATGGACTCTGTTCAGGATCCTTTTTCTCGGCCAGTCCGTTTCCGTGGCCAAGCCGGCTCTCGTCAAGGAGCTCTGCTTCAAGAAACAGACGGCCGATGCGGTGGTCAAGCGCTATGTGGAGCGGCTCGTCCCGGAGAGCCCGACGGTCGTCAGGCAGATAGCCCTCATGAAGCTCAGGCTGCCGGGCGAAGGGAAGATCAGGGTGCGGAAGCTCAGGAAGCGCCAGAGAGGCAGGCCCCACCTGATCGTGGCCTCCGAGGCGGACCGTTTCGTGACGCCGGGCGAACTGGAGGACACGGCGCGGATCCTGGGCGCGGAGATGCTCAAGCTGGCCGACGCGCCCCACGCCGTCGTCGAGACGGATGAAGACAGGAGCGTCGTCCGCCAAGTCATCGGCTGGCTGGAGGACAAGCTTCAGGACAAGTTACCGGATGCCGGTTGAAGCCCCTGCGGGAGTAATGCTTTTTCCCGAGCCGGCGGGCCGCGCTGGAGGACGCCGCGGAGCCTATACGGAAGGGCCCGAGGGAATTGACGCCCCATGGAATTTGTCTTATATTGTCCCGGTCCTGGAGAGAGGTGCGGCAAGAACCAGGCTCGCCGGTTCTCCTCGGGATTGGGGATTGTTCGAGGTCCACGCAAGGAGGACTCAGGTATGAAACCTCTTTCCATCGTCGTCCGGGTCGCCTTCATCGCGGCCCTCGTGCTCGCGCTGGCGATTTCCTTCACCGCACAGTCCGGCGATCCGGCCATCAGCAAAGCGAAGGAGTTCATTTCTCTGCTCCAGAAGGGTGACTACCAGGGCGCGTACGGACGGCTCGATTCAAACCTGGGGTTCCAGTCCTCCCCCGAAAAGCTTCAAGCGGCCTGGCAGGGCCTCCTCGCCAAAGCCGGCCCCTTCGTGGAATTCAAGCAGGCCACCATGGAGCAGGCGCAGGGCTTCTTCGTCGTGACGCAGGTGGCGAAATTCGAGAAGGGCCACGTGGACATCAAGATCGCCCTGGACACGATGCTCCGTGTGGCCGACATGCGGTACTTCAACCACAAAGCAGCGTCCGCTTCCGGTGGCGGTTCGGCCCCGGGCGGCGGCTCCGCCCCGGCCCAGCCGGCGGCTCCGTAAGGTAGGCCGGCTCGTCCCAACCAAATTCCCAGAATTTGCCAGGCCAGACGGGTGGGATCCCCCGCCCCTAGGCCTCGTGCGTCCGCCCCGCCAATCGGGATGCGGACTTCATCCAGACGAGGGCCCTATTTAGGCCCGCCACAGGAGAGACCCATGGATCGGTTGGAGAGGTTGTTCCAGATTTTTCAGGAGGCGGCGGAGTCCGAGCGCCAAGCGCGCATGCGCTACGAGGAGGCCGCAAGCCTCTGCCAGGACTCCGATCTGAAGGACCTGCTCCTCGCTTTCGCCGAAGATGAAGCGCGACACGAGCGGGAAGTGCTCACACGCTTCAGGGAAATGGCCGCAAAGATGGCGGGGGGGCTGAATTAGGAGATCCGGCAAGGCGGACCGGTCTCGGCCTTGGTTTCCGGCTTGTGCAGTCCGCGGGCTGCCAGCCCGAGTCTGTCTTGACACCTTCTCGGAGCGGCCCTACCCTTGGCGCTCAAAGGAGTGCGCATGGAGCCTCGCGTGACGCTCAAGATCCCACGCCCCCTTTACCAGAGGCTCGCGGTCCTCATCGAGGGCAGCGGGTTTTCTTCCGTCACCGAGTTCGTGGTTTACGTCCTGCGCGACCTCGTGTCGCACCAGGAAGGCCAGGGGCCGGCCACTCTTTCGGCAAGGGAAGTGGAGGCTATCAGGAAGCGGCTCCAGACGATGGGGTATCTGTAAAAGAGCACGGGATCGAGTGAGCAGGCGATCGGGTGATCATTATGATCACTTTCTGAAAAGCGAAGCGCAGTCGGAGGAGCAGTCATACCCAACAAGAAAGGTCTCGTCCTCTGGTTCACTGGCTTGTCGGGATCTGGCAAGAGCACGCTCGCGAGGATGGTGGAGGAGAAACTCCTCGAGCGCGGCGTTGAGGTGGAGGTCCTGGACAGCGACGAGATGCGCACGCACCTTTGCAAAGGGCTCGGCTTCTCAAAGGAGGACCGGGACACCAACATCCGCCGCATCGGCTACGTGGCCAAGCTGCTCGCCAGAAACGGGGCCTGCGCCATCACCGCGGCCATCTCCCCCTACCGCGAGATCAGGGACGAGGTCCGCAAGGGGGTGCAGGAGCGGTCCATCTTCGTGGAAGCCTACCTGGAGTGCCCCCTCGACAAGCTCGTCGAGCGCGACGCGAAGGGTCTCTACAAGAAGGCGATCTCGGGCGAGATAGAGAACTTCACCGGCGTTCCGGATCCCTACGAGCCCCCGCTCAAGCCCGAGGTGGTGGTGCACACGGGCGACGAGCCCGAACAGCAGTCCTGCGCGCGCATCCTGAAGACCCTGGAAATGCTGAAGCTCGTTCCCGAGGTCACCGGCGACGACTACGCCGCCGCCGAAGAGGCCGCCGTGGCCGCGAGACTGAGAGACCTGGGGTATCTGGGATAGGCTAAGTCAATGGTGAAAAGTGAAAAGTTAAAAGTGAAAAGCACAAGACTTCAGGGGCACGATTGTCCACGAGACCGTGTGCAGTTGCGCTTGTCCTTAATCTTTTGACTTTTGACTTCTTACTCTCACGACGGACTCCTTCGAAGCTGACATGATCGATCTCCACACCCACTCCACGTGTAGCGACGGGACATTCAGCCCGGTCGACCTCGTGCGCGAGGCCAAAAGGGCGGGCCTCACCCACCTCTCCCTCACGGACCACGACACTATAGACGGCGTGGCCGAGGCGAGGACTGAGGCCGAGATCCAGGGCCTCTCCTTCATTGGGGGCCTCGAGATCTCGGCCGAGTACCAGCCCGGCACGCTCCACGTTCTCGGCTACGGCTTCGACGAGGTTGACGCGGCCTTGAGCGAGCGGCTCGAGTACGTGCGGCGCTGCCGTGCCGAGAGGAACCCGAAGATCGCCAAGAACCTGCGCGCGATGGGGATGGACGTGGACATGGAAGAAGTGAAGGCGGCCTCGGGCCACGGGCTGGTGGGCCGCCCCCACTTCGCCAAGGTGCTCTTCGACAAGGGGTACGTGGCGAGCCTGCAGGAGGCCTTCGACAAGTACCTCGCCAAGGGGCGCCCGGCCTACGTCAACAAGGTCCGTCTCAGCCCGGAGGAGAGCCTGTCCGTCATCCGCAAGGCCAGCGGCGTCGCGGTCCTGGCGCATCCGCTCCAGCTGAAGGCCGGCAGGAATGGCGAACTGGGGGCCGTCGTGAAGTGGCTGGTGGATCTGGGCCTGCAGGGCATGGAGTGTTTTTACCGGAACCACTCCGCAGAGGACACCGAGGCCCTGCTCGCCCTCGCACGTAAGCACGGCCTCATCCCGACCGGGGGCTCGGATTTCCACGGTGCCAACCGCCCCGGCATCCGCCTCGGAACCGGGGAAGGAAACTTGGACGTGCCCCTCGAGTGCTGGGACCGTCTTGCGCAGGTGACTCGGAGCATCTGATGGCCCTTCTGAGAAAGCTGTTTCCGAAGCGAAAGCCCCGCGCAGTCCTGGTGGGCTTGGACGGGGTCCCCTTCACCCTGCTCTCCACGCTCATGGACAAGGGGATCACGCCCAATCTGGGGCGCCTCGCCGCGGCGGGTTCGGATCGCTTCAAGCAGATGGACGCCTCGCTCCCGGAGGTCTCCTCCGTCTCCTGGTCCTCTTTCATGACGGGCCTCAACCCGGGACGGCACGGAATCTACGGCTTCATGGACCTGAAGCCCGGCTCCTACCAGATGTACTTCCCGGCCTACCCGCACCTGAAGGCCCCGGCGCTCTGGGACACTCTCGGCCAAAGGGGCCGGCGCTCGGTGGTCGTGAACCTGCCCGGCACCTATCCGGCTAGGCCCCACGATGGGGTGCTCATCTCCGGCTTCGTGGCCATAGACCTCAAGAAGGCCGTCCACCCTCTCTCCCTCCTGCCCAAGCTGGAGGCCATTCGCTACCGCATCGACGTGGACACCAGCAGGGCCACGGATGCGGAGTTTCTTTACAGGGATCTCGAGGAAACACTGGAAATCCGCGAAAAGACCTTCGACCTCCTGTGGGACGAAGAGGAGTGGGACCTGTTCGTGGCCATCATCACGGGGACGGACAGGCTCCAGCACTTCCAGTGGGACGCGGTTGAGGACGATAACAACCCCAACTACCCGCGGGCCATGAATTTCTACAAGAAGGTTGACGCCGTGGTGGGGCGCATCCTCGACAAGATGGGAGACGACGACGCGATCTACGTCATGAGCGACCACGGCTTCACGGGGATCGAGTCCGAGGTCCTCGTCAACCGCCACCTCGTGGAGCAGGGGTACCTCGAGTGGGAGAAAGACCCTCCCGACACCCTTGAGAGCATCCGCGCCAAGAGCCGCGCATTCGCCCTGGACCCGAGCCGGATCTACATCCACGCGCGCGGGCGCTTCCCGAAAGGGAGCGTGGACGCCTCGGAGATCGGGGCCCTCAGGGAGGAACTGAAACAACTCTTTTTAGGGCTCGAGCACGAGGGCAAGAAGGTGATCCAAGCCGTCTACTTCCCCGAGGAGATCTACAGCGGCCCCGAGTTCGACAAGGCGCCGGACCTCGTCCTTCTCGGCTGCTACGGCTACGACTTGAAAGGCAATATCCGAAAACCCGACCTCTTCGACAAGACCCACTTCACGGGGATGCACACGCGGGACGACGCCTTCCTCCTCGCGAACCGTCCCCTGCCGGACAAGAGGCCGCATATCGAGGACGTGCACGGCCTGCTCTTGAATGAGCTCGAGCGTTGATAGGCATGCGTTAGTGATGAGCAGTCAATCGCTAGCCGTTCTCAAAATGGGAAAGGTGGGCCAGCCATGTCCAAATTGCTAAGGAAGCTTGTTCCGAGGAGGATCAAGAAGGAGATAAGGACTTACGTAATGTCCATTTGCTATTCTGAGACAGAGCGACACTCACCAATGTCCGATACGGAAGTGTTACTCGGGCAACTATTGTCCGTGCTAAACAGGGAATGCCACGTTCCAAGTCTCCCTCCAAGGCATTTACAGATCCGCATCGGGGGTCAGTACTCCGCAGACTTCATCGACAAGGGCTACCGGATATGCGAGGACCTAGACAAAGGTTTGAAAGCGGTGGAAAAAACGCTTGACGATTTCCAGGTTGTCCTCGACTTTGGCTGCGGCTGTGGTCGGACTATTCGCCCCATGAGAGCACTTATGCCTTCCTCGAAGCTGTACGGAACAGACATTGATGAAGAAGCCGTAATTTGGCTCCGCACGAACTACGGTCAGCTGGCAGAGTTTTCAACAAATTCGAACATGCCCCCGACGGTCTATGATGCCAACACCTTTGATCTGGTAATCGCAGTTAGTGTTTTCACGCATCTTCCAGAAGACATGCAATTCGCTTGGCTTGCCGAGCTAAAGAGAATTGTCAGACCAATGGGCTATGTGCTGGCAACGACGCATGGCGAAAAGCATTACCGCCAACTGGACGAGAGAGTTCAGGAAACGGTAAATGAGAAAGGCTTCTTTTATGGAGACCTTGGCTTCAATTACGGGAAAAGCATTTCTCTTCCGGATTTCTATCAAAACGCGTTTCACGCTCACGACTACATAAGGAGAGAATGGGCAAGGTATTTCGAGGTAGTAAACATTCGCACACAAGGGATAGACAATAATCAAGACTTGGTGCTAATGCAAAAAAAAGAAGTTTCACATGCCTAAAAACGCCTTGCACCGGACCTGGGCTGTCGCCATGCTTCAACTGTTGCCCTTTGTGGGATGTTCGTTGCTCCGCTCGCTCAATTTTGGTGTTGGCTGGCCCGGCCCGGTGAGCGCACGCGTCGCACCCTCATACCGGGATCACGCTCCGTGCACGAGCACCTGATGAAGGAGAACGCCAATCTCCCGGTCCTCATGGTGCGCTGGCAGCTCAAGTTCACCCAGTGCAACCTCAAGTGCCCCTACTGTATCGCGACGTGGACGAAGCGGCCGGTGGAATTCGAGGCGGAGAAATTCGACGCCATCATCGAGCGCCTCGTCGACCTGCCTTTCAGACTGGCCGTACGCTTGGGCGTGGGAGGGGAGATCTTCCTTTCGCCCGCCATCCAGGACGGCGTCGCGCGCCTGTCGCATCACCCGAAGGTTGAGGGCGTCTCCTTCTCCACGAACCTCGTGGCCTCCGATGAGAAGATTTCGGCCCTCCTCGAGAGGGCGAACCTACAAAAGCTCGGTGTTGGGGCCACGCTGCACGACACGCAGATCAAAGACATCGAAGGCTTCTTCCGCAAGGTCGGGATGATCCAGAAACGAGGCGTCCTCATCTACGTGGGCTACGTGGCTAAGCCCGATCGCTTTGAACACCTGAAGCAATACAAGCAGCGCCTTGACGCCATGGGCGTACCCTTCATCCCCAATGAGTATAACGGAGCCATAGAGGGCTTACCTTACCCCCAAGCGTACACGGCAAAGGAGCGAGAGCTTTTGAAAGAGAACTTCTTCTCGCGGCACTACTACCGCATGCTTGTGGAGCGCGATAACCCGCGGGGCCAACCCTGCTTGGCGGGATACAGGTACATCTACCTCGGACACGACGGGACCATCCGGAACTGCGGCATGGACCAGAACCTCGAATGGAACGTCTGGATGAAAATGGCGCGCTGGGTGGACGAGAAGTGGCCGGAGAAGATCCAGGCCTGGCGGCTGGATAGGAATAAGCTCGGAAACATCTTGGACGGCGGCCTCCCGCTCTCGGACTCGCCCCGCGCGTGTCCCCACTCGCTGTGCAACTGCGGCAACGAGGTGCAAGCCATGTGCAAGGTCGGCCAGATTTACCACCGCACGCGGCTCTTGCGCGTCATCTACCCAAAGGAAAGCGCCGCAGAGTACGAGGCTAAATACCCGAACCTGCGGCCGATCGAAAACGACACCAGTTCCGTCGATTAGTTCTTCTCCTTGCTCACTTCCTTACTTACTCACTTACTCACCCAGCCTTGGAGGCCGCTCCTACATGTTGTTTCTCTTAATCACGCTCGATTGCGTCCGCGACGACCACGTGGGCACGGGCCTCACGCCCTGCCTGGACGCCATGGGCCGGGAGTGGACGACCTTCACACAGGCTTTTGCTCAGAGCCAGAACACGCTTTCCTCGCACCTTTCCATGCTCACCAGCAACTACCTCTTCCAGCACGGCGTGTATTCCAACTACGTCCAGAAAGCCCTCCCGGCCCACGCCTTGCCGAAGAGGCTCTCAGGAAAGGGATGGGAGTGCAAGGCGCTCACGAGTGTGGACTTTTTGGCTTTCTTGCTCGGCAACCAGGTGGGCGAGGCCGACGCTAGGTTTCCCGCGGCGAGCGATTTCTCTGTCGGCGCGCGCATCCGAAGAAAGCTCCACGGCCGCAGAACCAGCGCCGAGAAAACGCTGAAAGCCGCGCTGAAGTGGCTAGGAGAAGCGCGCGCAAGAGACGTCTTTCTCTGGGTTCACCTTTTCGACGCGCACATGCTCTACGAGGCGCCGAGACACATTCTCGACAAGCACGTGTCCCACCAAAAAGCGGGCTCCTCTGTGAAGGAACAGATCGAAAGGAAAGGCTGGTGCTTTTACGAGCACGCCGAGTACGCCTGGCACGTCCCGCTCGAGCATTTTCCCCAAAGGTACCGCGCAGCCGTGGCCTACCTGGACGCGTGCCTAGGTGAATTCATCGGCGCCCTCCAGGCAAAAGGTTGGTGGGAAGACTCGTTGGTGGCGGTCACGGCGGACCACGGCGAGTGCCTTCTAGGCGATCACGACGTGTACTGTGCCCACAAGAAGCTCTTTGACACGACGGTCAAGGTCCCGCTCAAGGTGAGGTTCCCGAAGGGTGAGCACGCGGGTGAGAAGGTGGACGCCATCGTCCAGCACGTTGACCTGGCCCCCACCGTGGCCTCCCTCGCGGGTTTTGAAGAGCCGCTCTACGTAGGCCGGGACCTTTTGAAAGTCGCCTCTGGCCTGGACCCTGGGCACGCGGCCGCCTTTTCGGAGCATGTGGGAAACCTCATGCGATCCGTGCGCGACAAACACTTCGTCTACGTGGAACAGATCCCGGGCTCGGTTGACAAGTGGGGCCTCAAGATGGAGGCCGGGAACCTTTTCAAGAGGGATTCGAGTCCCGCGGCCCTAGACGAGGGGCCCGGCGCCCAGCGCCTCAAGAAGGCTCTGGACGAGGTGCTTTCTTCACGGCCAGAGATTGCTGCTGCCTGGGAAAGCGGCACCGAGGCGGAAGCTGGGATAGCGGAAAGGCTCAAGGCCCTGGGGTACATGTGAGTTACCGACGAGAAAAGGAAAGGAGGGTCGCCGCCGGGGGGTGGCTCTAGCAGCGATGAACGAACCGATGGTTTTGGAGCGAGCTCCTATTCGCGATGCGGATGCCTCCGCATCGGCTGAAGCCCGTTCGGTGGCAAAGGAGGGTGGCTGGGCCGGATTCCTCGGCCTCCTCGGCGCGGGCATCCGGTACGGGAACAACATCATCCTCACGCGCCTGCTCGGCGCGCGGTTCTACGGCCTGTACGCCTTGGCCAACACCGTCGTGACGGTGGTCATGATACCGGCGAGCCTCGGCCTCCCCACCTCGATGGTGCACTTCCTGGCCTCCAGCTCTAGCACGGGGCAGTGGGGCAAACTGAGGTGGATCACCCGGCGGTCGATACTCGCGGCACTACTGTCGAGCCTAGTCGGGATGGGGGTCGTCCTGGCCCTGGCCCCGTTGGCGTCGGGCTTTCTTTTCCGCAAGAAAGGACTTCTTCCGGGGCTGGTGGGCCTGTCGCTGGCCTTGCCGTTCCTGGTCCTCTATATGGTTCACGCGGGGGGGCTCCAGGGTCTGAAGCGGATCCGAGCCAAGGTGTTCATCGAACGCATCGCCCACCCACTCATCTTCATCGTGATCCTCTTAGTCGGGTGGTTTTTCTTCCGCAGCGACCCTTTCGTACTCGCCCTTGTGGGCTTCGGTGTCGCCGCCGCGGCCGTCTTCGCCATATCGGCCTTTTGGTTTCGGCGCCAGATGGCCGCAGTCCCGAAGGGAGAAGGACAGGAACCCTCGCACTGGAGGGAACTCGTTTCCTTCTCCGCCCCTGTGATGTTCATGAACCTGCTCGGCTACTTCGTGCTGAAGTCCGATGTCCTCGTCATGGGCACGTTCCGGACCGCCGCCGAGGTGGGGGTCTACGCCATCGCCGCTGCGCTAGCCCAAGGGGTGAGCATGCCCACCGACGCATTAGGCGCTTCCTTAGCGCCCTCCTTTTCGGGGCTGATGGGCCAGGGCGACGTGGAGGGACTCAGGCGCCTGTTCCACACCTCCACGCGCTGGCTCTTCCTCATGGGGAGCTTCGTGGGCCTCGCGCTCATACTCGCCGGGAAGCTGATCCTCCACCTCTTCGGCAAGGATTTCTCAGAGGGGTTCCTGGTCTTGTGCGTGTTGGCGTCCGGGCAGATGTTCTCGGCGTGCTTAGGCGCCAACGGCAACCTTATCACGATGACGGGCCACCCCAAGGTCAACCTGGTCAACTCGCTCTGCCTCGGGCTCGGCAACCTGAGTCTGGGGATCCTGCTCGTCCCGCGCTACGGGGCCATGGGTGCCGCTGCCGCTTCCGCCACCTCGTGGGTGTTCGTGAATCTGGCGCGGGCCCTCGAGATCTGGTTTATCCTCAAGATCGGCCCCTGGGACAAGACCATCCGCAAACCCCTCGTCACGGTCGCTGCCTCGGCCCTCGCGGGCGGTGCGGGGTACCACTGGATCCAACCCATCGCCGGCGCCGCAATCGGCCTCGGGCTCTTTGTCCTCTTGTGGAAGCTCCTCGGCCCCGAGCCGGAGGATTGGGACTTGGCGCAACGACTGTTGCAAAGGCTTCGAGGCAAAGGGAGATAGGTTCGAACCGGCCGTGCAAGCGGAGACATGAATGGGCTTTTGGATCGTTAGCGGACCAAGTAGCGCTGGGAAGAGCACCTTTCTGGCCAGTCCACGGTGCTCTGAAATCACAGGCTGTCCTTCGCCCCATCCCACTGTTTTTCCTAAAGATCTGCTTGATGGGAAAGCTGTTCCTTCGGATACCTGGTTTTTTCACTATAACAACCTGCGGCCCATTGAAATCATGGCGGATACGAATTTGGCGATGCATCCGCTGTTGCGAAGGCTTGGCGGCTTTGGCGATTTGTGGATCACCAAGAAGCTTCTCGATAAAGATCCCGTGCCCCAGTGCCTGAACTGCTGGCGGGACCCCGGCTGGGAGGCCGCCCTTTGCCTCCCTGACGCACCTCTTGGAGCGGTGATCTTGGTCGCGACGGCGGCGACACTGAAATCTCGCGCGCAAAATAGAAAGGTCGTTGAAAACTCCCCCTTCTCAAGAAGCGCTGATGTTTACCCTTCGGCCAAATGGGCCAGGATCTGCGCCAAGGTGGACATGTCGGCGGTGTACCAACTCTGGAATAATGAATTGAAACGCAGGGGAATCCCCGTGGCATTTCTTGATGCAACCGATTTTGCATTTAGACCGATCTCCGAAGCAGAGGCTCTCGGCTTTCGACGGTGAGGTTGGGAGATTGTGCGATGACAACGAAATATTCGAAGGAAGAGATCGAGCGCATCCTTGAAGACCATAGTTTCGAGTATCAGAAGGTCGCCCTGCCATACGGATTGCAGACGCCCGGCGCAGACCGGAGCGATACGCTTTCCCTGGTGTACCCAGAATCCCTAGAAGGGAGATCCGTACTAGACATCGGATCGGCAAATGGCTTCTTCTGTTTTGAGGCCGAAGCTAGAGGAGCCAGGCGGGTCGTCGGTGTGGAAATCAAAGAGAAGCGGTACAAAGCCTCTCTAGTGATCAAGGATATCCTGGGCAGCCATGTAGAATTTATCTGCCGGGACATCCTGGACACCCCGCTGAATGAACGCTTCGATTATGTGCTTCTACTGAATCTCATTCACCACCTAAAGGAGCCTTTCAGAGCGCTTCGTTCTTTTGCGCAACTGGCCCTCGAGTGCATGATTATTGAGTTCCCAACGTTCGCAGATAAAAAGTTCAGGATGGGTGCTGGAATCCGCGTCCCCTGGCCCTACGACAGATTGCCCCTGGTCGGCGTCAGTAGCCTCAAGGACCCTCATATTGACCAGACATTTGTTTTTACCAAAGGAGCCATCGAACGCGTACTTCTAGATCATGAGCCTCTCTTCAAACGCATTCAGTTCAAGCATTCTCCGATGCAAGGAAGACTTATCGCGACGTGCTTTAAGTGAGCGCCGAATGGCCCAGCCTCTGATGCGGCATCGTGGCCGCTTTTTCAAGGGGTCACACACCACATGACGTTCAGCGCTTTTGATGAACAGGGGAGGACAGTGGCTGGAAGAGTCCTCGTGATAGGCATAGACGGCGGTACCTGGGACGTCATAAACCCTCTGCTTACGGGCGGAAGACTGCCCAATCTCGCGCGCCTCGTCCAAGAGGGCGTCTCGGGTCCGCTTGAATCCGTGTTGCCCGGCCTTACGCCGCCGGCTTGGACTACGGCATTTACGGGCGTCGGGACAGGCAAGCATGGAATCTTCGATTTCGTGGCGTTTCCTCCGGGAGCCGTCAGGCCGCAACCGGTCACCGCCAGAGACCGATTGGCGCCGGCCATTTGGGAAATTCTGGGATACCATCGGCGGAAATCCGTCGTCTTTAACGTTCCTTTGACCTTTCCCGCCGACTTCATTCCGGGCTTCATGGTGACGGGCACAGGGACCCCCGGATGGACCGAAGGCTGTACATCGCCGTCCAGCCTCGCCACTCGGCTCAAGAAGCAATACCCAGGTTTCACTTTCGGCACGCCCATCACGAATTTGTCCAACGCCAGATTCGAAGCCTACATTAGAGATCTGTATGACATCACGGAGATCCAGGAGCAGGCGGCTCTTTTGCTGGCAGAAGAGGCCGACCCTGATCTCATGGTGTTTGTCTATGACGATGTGGACAGGCTCATGCACTTTCTCTGGTCCTACATGGATCCGAAGCACCCGAGGCATGTCCCTGGCGTGCCCGTCCTCGGGGAGGCGATCCCTCGGTACTACGAACGCATCGATGAGGGCATCGGGCGGTTCTTGGCGCGTTTCGGGTCGCCGGTCGACATCTGCATCCTTTCGGACCACGGTTTTGGGCCCCTTCATAGCGATGTGTTCCTGAACCGGATCCTGGCGGAATGGGGCTTTCTTTCGCCCCTCCCCATCGCCGGCGAAATCCTCAGGAAGCCCCTCTACAAGCGCGTGGCCAGGGGCGTTCTCACTCAATCCTTGAGAACCTGGTTCCGCGAGCACGTCAAAGAATCTCCGCTCGGCAATCCTCTCGGGTTCATCGATTGGAGCAAGACCCGGGCCTTTTATCCTTCGCTTTCTGGCCGTGGTCTCATGATAAATCTCAGGGGAAGACAGCCCATGGGAATCGTCGAACCTGGCGGGGAGTACGAAGAGGTGCGATCGGAGATCGCGGAGCGCATCCTGTCGTTGAAGGATCCTCAAAGCGGCGAGCCAGTGGCCAAGGGGATCTATCGGCGCGAAGAGCTTTACCAAGGCGACGGGCTGGAACGGGCGCCCGATCTCGTCATAGAAGAAAACGGGCTCTTCGCATATCAGCCCGAATGGAGTGACGTCCTTTTTGCTCCATCGCGATCTCCCCAAGGGGTGGAGGAGTCCGGGGGCCACCGGAGGGAGGGAATTCTGATCCTCAGCGGGCCGTCCTTTAGGCGCCAGGCCACCTTGCATCACGCCAAGATCCAGGACGTGACTCCGACACTGCTTTCGGTTCTGAAATGTCCCATAGGCCAAGAGATGGATGGCCGGGTCCTCGATGAGGCCCTAAGAGAACCTCAACAAGGCCGGCTGCTGGATTACAGCGCTGTGCGAACGGTGCGGGGGGGGAGGCTCGGGGAGGAGGATGAGGCGGCCATTGAGAAACGGCTCAAAGGTCTTGGCTACATGTAAAGCATGAAAAAAGGAAACAGCCGTGGATTATCTTCCCAACCTCGCCGTAGTTATTTTGACCTGGAACGGCAAGGCCGACACCTTTGCGTGCCTGCAGAGCCTTGAGGACGCCGGTCACCCCAAGGAGGGCGAAGCCTTTGTGGTTGTTGACAACGGCTCGAACGACGGCACTCTCGCG
>Ga0209777_10001777_pt1 | contig 30043 bp, 27 predicted proteins | sample FrelakmetHBP12HB_FD_187147 | JGI IMG/M metagenome (GOLD analysis project Ga0209777, IMG submission 187147) | Freshwater lake sediment microbial communities from the University of Notre Dame, USA, for methane emissions studies -HBP12 HB (SPAdes)... | ecosystem: Environmental > Aquatic >...
CTATCGGCAAGGCAACCAGCGCAGAGGTCAAGCTGGAGCCCAGAGCCAAGCGGTGGTTCAGCCACTGCTACAAGCCGATTATCTCAGCTATCAACGGCTACGCTTTGGCGGGAGGGACGGAGTTTATTCTGTTGACGGACATTAGGATCGCTGCTGATCACGCCATGCTGGGCATCCAGGAGGTTCGCTGGGGTCTGGTACCGCTCGGCGGTTCCTGCGTCAACCTGCCCCGCCAGATATCATGGTGCAAGGCTATGGAGATACTCCTTATCGGAGACCGGCTCACCGCTCAGCAAGCCCTTGATATCGGGCTGATCAACATGGTAGTTCCCAAGGAGCAACTCATGCCTACAGCCATGAAAGTGGCAAAGCGCATCTGCGAAAACGGCCCCATGGCGGTGAGGATTGTTAAGGAGATAGCGCTAAAAGCACTGAGCCAGCCCAGAGAGCTGGGATTCATAACAGAGATGGAATTGGGAGCGAGGGCATTCAAGAGCGAAGACGCCAAAGAAGGCCCAATGGCCTTCTTTGCGAAGCGAAAACCCCAATTTAAGGGACGGTAGAGGAAATCCCTCTTGTTTCCCTACCTACAAAGGGGAGTGTGACAAATCCTCCCTTTTTAAAGGGGGCACAAGGGGGATTATAGCATGGGATAGGAAGGAGTCGTTTATGGCTGAACGAGTAGCTATCGTAGCAGTGGGACAGACAAAGTACCAACCGAACAGGGCTGATGTGAACGAAGAGGAGCTGGCATACGAGGCAGTAAAACAGGCGCTGGAGGAGACAGGGCTCACTTTATCGGACATCAACTCCGCTGTTACCTGCTCCCAAGATTTCTGGGATGGCAGAACCATATCGAACATGAACATCCAGCATGTTGTGGGCGCTCACCTGGGACATGAGGACAAGGTGGCCGAGGATGGAATCAACGCTGTCTATGTCGGCATGTCACAGGTCCTATCAGGACACCAGGATATTGTTCTGGTCCTGGCACATACCAAGGAGTCCCAGGCCGAAAAGAGTCTTATTGAGAATGCCGCATTCGATGCCATTATGATGAGGCAATTGGGCCTGGACTTCCTCTCGGCCGCTGCCATGCAGGCCAAACGTTATATGTATAAATACGGCATAAAGCCAGAGCAATGCGCCAAGGTAGCAGTGAAGAACCGAGGTAACGCCAAGAATAATCCATTGGCGCAGGAGCCAATGGATATCACAATAGAGGATGTCTTGAGCTCGAAGATGCTTTCATCTCCTATCAGGTTCTTGGATGCCAAGCCAATATCCGACGGCGCCTGTGCCCTGATTATGACTACAGAGAAGAAGGCAAAGAAGCTCACGAAGAAGCCAATCTGGATATTGGGAGCATCGAACTGCTATGAGACCCATTACCTGGGAGACAGGGATTTGGCCGACTGCGAAGCCCTGACCAAGGCTGCCAGAAAGGCCTACAGCATGGCTGGCATCAGGAACCCTCTGAGGCAGATAGATGTCGCCGAGATATCTGAGGAATATTCCTATCAAGAGCTTCTATGGATGGAGGGACTAGGTTTTTGTGGACGCGGTGAGGGAGGCAAATTTATTGATTCGGGAGTGACCAAGATAGGAGGCAAGCTGCCAGTGAACCCGTCCGGCGGAATGCTTTCCGGGAATCCAGTATGCGTAGCGGGAATGGCACGCGTAGCTGAGGCGGTACTTCAGTTGCGCGGTGAGGCAGGAGATAGACAGGTTAAGGGTGCTCAGGTAGCACTCGCCCACGGTGTAACTGGCATCTGCGGGCAACACCATTGTGTAATGATTCTGGGCAACAGATAGTCGGAGGGTAAACATGCCTAATAGAGTAGCTATAGTCGGAATCGGACAGACCTACCATAAAAGCAAGCGGCCCGATGTCAACCAGCCGGAGATGGTAGGAGAGGCAGTGAGGGCAGCCTTAGCCGATGCCCAGTTGAGCATTAAGGACATCGAGGCTGTGTTCTTCAGCAATATGGAGACCTTCGAAGGAATTTATCTCCCCGACCACGGAATGGCCGCCGAAGTCGGATGCTTTGGCAAGCCGGGATTGAAGGTGTGCACAGGCGGCACCAGCGGTGGCTCGGTGGTATGCGAAGGTTTTTTCTTCGTTGCCTCCGGTCTCTACGACCTGGCCCTCGTCATCGGCTTCGAAAAGCAGGATTGCGGTGATACGACTGCTGCGATAAGTGCTGCTGCCACCCCCATGTGGGGCAAAGGCGCAACCACAGGTGCCATTGGAGAGTTCGCCAAGCAGGCACTATCCTATATGGAAACATCGGGAGCTAAGGAAGAGCATGCTGCAATGGTGCGACTGAAGGCAGACCGCAATGCTTGTAGAAATCCCTACGCCCATCTAAAGCTGGGACTGAAAAGCATAGACGATGTACTCAAATCTGCATACCTGGTATGGCCCCTCAGAATACTGGACTTCTGCCCTCAATCATGCGGTGCCTGCGCGCTCATCTTTGCCCCTGAGAAGAGAGCGAAGAAAATCACCAGGAAGCCGGTTTGGATTGCTGACGTCGAGACGGTGCACCAGGAACCATTCCGAGCCGGGACATTCGGCGACCCCACCGGCAAGGAAACATATACTCAGCACGTAGCCTGCGAGAGATTGTACAAGAGAAACGGCATAACCAAACCCCGAAAAGACATCGACATGGCGGAGATCTACGAGCCGTCAAACTGGGAGGAAATGAATCTCTACGAGCATTTCCACTTCTGCGGCAAAGGAGAGGGCTGGAAGCTGATAGAGAAGGGTATAACCGAGATAGAGGGAGAGTTCCCGGTAAACTGCTCCGGTGGCGTATTAGCTACTAATCCCATCGGGGCCACGCCCACCATCCGTGTCGCCGAGGCCGCTCTCCAGATTCGGGGGGATGCCGGTGAGCACCAAGCCACTAAGGACATAAAGACAGCTATGACCAGCGCTCTAGGTGGCCCTAACTGGACGATTCTTACCTTGCTCAAGAGGTCATTATAGGAGGCAATAGAATGGCAAAAGAGTCCCCTAAGAAAAAAGCTGAGGAATCAAAGCCGGAGTACATTCATATAAAGTTCGATATGCCCCGGCATTACGACTGGTCTACAGGCAAATACCTGGGTCATTTCTATGCAGAGGCAAAGGAAAACGAGAAGATAACAGGCAACCGCTGCCCCAAGTGCAAAGAGATCTGGATACCGCCGACTATTGTCTGCCCCAAGTGCAAGGTCGAGATGGGTTGGGACTGGGTAGAGCTGCCCCAGACAGGCACTGTATATCAGTACACTTACCTCGTCTTTCCTCTATGGGACCCCCATTATGGCGAGAAGTGGGCCAATCCCTATCCATCTGCCATCATCCTTCTGGATAATGGTGTTTTTTATAGGCACTCGCTTGAGGAGACAGACACAGAGAAGCTGAAAGTGGGGACAAGGGTACAGGCCATTTGGAAAGAGAATTACGAGGAACGTGGCCAGGGGCCAGGGGACATTCTGCACTTCAAAGAGATAGGTAAAGAATAGGAGGTTAAGAGATGGCGACGGCAACCGAGAAGTTGGAAGGAATGGATGTCTGGCTCTACCACGGGCAGATATATATCCCGAATACTTATTCAGCCGGCGCTGTGGGGAGCCGCTTTCTGATTGAACTGAGGGACAACAAGAGGATAATGGGTATCAGATGCCCCACCTGCAATCGCGTCTATGTACCTGCCAGGTCTGTTTGTAAAGATTGCTTCGCCCAGCTTAATGAATGGGTTGAGGTGAGCGACAAGGGCACTTTGCTTACATATACTGTCTGCCACCAGCCCAACCGCGTGCAACCCATGGAACCCCCTCTTATATACGGGATAATCCAGCTTGATGGTGCAGACAACGGCTTCGTCCATATGCTGGGTGGGGTTGACCCCGAGCAACTGAGAATAGGCATGAGGGTTCAAGCAGTTTTCAAGGAGAAGCGAGAGGCCAGCATCTTGGATATTAAATACTTTAAGCTGCTGGCGTAGCTTGGATAAGAAAATTTTATATTTAGTTACTTCCATCAAGCAGGTGAATAGATAGAGAGCTTCAAAATGGAATTTGCGCTGACGCCGGAGCAGGAACAATTTGTTAAAGACTTTCAGAACTATTTGAGAACTCACATGACACCTGAATTGAAGTCGGAGTTGGATAAGGAGCTTGCCTATTCCGAATCTCCAATCTGCCTGGAGTTCATCCGTCAGATGGGACACGATGGCTGGCTTGGGGTAGGCTGGCCTAAGGAATTCGGAGGACAGGGCCGCTCCCCCATAGAACAGCACCTCTTCTTTGAGATCGCCCATTACGAAGGGGCACCTCTCCCGGTGCTCCCATTGAACACCGTTGGTCCTGCCTTAATGCGGTTCGGCAGCGAAGAGCAAAAAAAGGAGTTTCTCCCCCGCATATTAATGGGCGAGGTGGAGATATGTATAGGTTATACCGAGTCCGATGCAGGCACCGACCTGGCATCTATCAAGACTGCTGCCGTAAGAGATGGCGATTACTACATTATCAACGGGGCTAAGGTTTTCACCAGCTTAGCCCACACCAGTGATTATATCTGGCTTGCTGCCAGAACCGACCCCACTGCCCCCAAAAAGCACCATGGCATCTCGGTATTCCTGATTCCCATGAATACCCCGGGCATAACCATAAAGCCGCTTTACACCATGCCCGGCGAACGAAATAATTACACCTTCTATGACAATGTGAGAGTCCCCAAATCCTGCCTTGTTGGAGAGGAGAATAAGGGCTGGAAATACATAACTACCCAGCTCGACTTCGAGCGCATCATGCTGAGCCCCTCCTCACCGATGAGAAGGAATATCGAAGATACTACCCGATGGGCAAAGGAGACCAAGGTCGACGGTACACCCGTAATAGAACACCAAGGAGTCAAGACCACCTTGGCTGAGCTGCTCATGGAAGTAGAAGTCCTCAAGATACTTAATTATCAGGTGGCCTGGCTGATAACCAATGGCGTTGTCCCCTACGCCGAAGCCTCAATGGTCAAGGTATTCGGCTCGGAGTTGTATCAGCGGGTTAATGGGACCTTGCTGCAGATAATGGGCCAGTATGGGCAATTGCAGGCCCAATCTAAATGGGCCCCATTAAGAGGAAGGGTGGAGAAGGCTTTCCGGAGCGATATAGTATTCATCTTCGGCGGCGGCGCAATCGAAGTCCAGAAGAACATTATAGCTATGGCAGGTTTGGGCATGCCCCGTTCTTTGTAGAGCAGGTCTAAGGGATTCGACGATTTGGAGGTAATTTCGAATGAGCCAAGGCGTCTATGAAAAACTACAATCGATGGTAGGGGAGGAGGCAGGGCCCTTCGAGGCAGCCGACGAGGTAAACAGGGCGATGATTCGCCACTGGTGCGAAGCCATGGAGGATGCCAACCCGCTTTACTCCGACGAAAAGTTCGCTAAAAAAAGCAGTTACGGAGGCATCATCGCTCCCCCTCAAATGGTGCAGGCATATTGCATCCCGCCGCTGTGGCCCAAAAGGGTACTGCCTGACCCGCAGGCGAAGGCGGTGAGGATGATGGATGAGGCTGGCTATGCCGGCGTAGTGGCCACTACTACTTCCCAGGAATACTTTAAGCCAATGCGGCCTGGCGACCGCCTGAGCTACAAGATAAAGTTTGTCAGCGTGTCTCCTGATAAAACAACCAGACTGGGAACAGGACACTTCCTGACCTCCGAGTACACGTACACCAACCAGAAAGGCGAAGTGGTCTGCGTCCAGTCTTTCACAATTCTTAAATTCAAACCGGCAGTTTAGAAAGTATTAGGAAAGGGGCTTTATATGGCTTCGAAATCAATCTACTGGGATGCAATCAAGGAAGGCGAGGAGCTTCCCGCACAGAAGCGTGAAATCACACGCACCACCGTTATAGCGACAGCTATTGCCACCAGGGATTTCACACCTGTACACCATGACCACGAAGCAGCCCAAAAGTCAGGTGCTAATGATATATTTTTGAACATACTAACCACAGGTGGATTCATCGGCAAGTACATGACCGACTGGAGCGGGACTGATGGTCAACTGAAGAAGATTGTAATTCGCTTGGGAGCTACCTGCTATCCTGGTGATACCCTGACCAGCACCGGCAAAGTGGTTAAGAAATACACCCAGGGAAACGAGCACCTGGTGGATGTGGAATACAACCTCTCAGTGGCAATGGGGCCACACGCGTGGGGAACCGTAACTATGGCTCTGCCCACCAAAGGCTAAGGAGGCATATCAATGGCGATGTTCGACCAGTATCTTGCCCGAAGGTATCGAACCACAGTTAGGCCGAGACCTGAGGATTACAAAATCAAGGATAACGTTGCTATTGTGGGAATAGGGGCAACCGAATTCTCCAGGGATTCCGGCAGAAGCGAGTGCCAGTTAGCGTGCGAGGCTATAAAGGCAGCGGCTGATGATGCAGGGCTGAAAATCGAGGACATAGACGGTCTGGTTAAGTTCGCCATGGACTACACGGATGAGATGCACGTTATCAGCGCCCTGGGCATCCCCAAGCTGAACTATTTCGGTGAGTGCGGCTGGGGGGGCGGCGCTTCCTGCGCCACCATCGTGCATGCGGCAACGGCTGTAGCCGCAGGTGCCGCCAAATACGTTGTCTGCTACCGTGGCATGAATGAGCGCTCAGGACGCCGCTACGGCCGCATCCCCGGTGTTGAGCAGGTGATGATTTCACCGAACGACCATTTTGGCTCGATAATGCCATATGGCTTCGCCACTCCGCCGTCCTGGGTGGCTATGTTCACAACCAGGTATATGCACGAATTTGGAGCTACCAGTGAGCAGTTAGCTTCTGTATGCATTGTTTTGCGAGAGTACGCCTGCAGAAATCCCAAGGCAATGTTTTACGGCAAACCGCTCACGCTGGAAGACTATAGGACTGCCAGAATGATTGTCGAGCCGCTGCGCCTTTTCGATTGCTGCGTCGATACCGATGGGGCTGTAGCAATCATCGTAACCAGCACTGAAAGGGCGAGAGAACTGAAACAACGGCCAGCCATTATCCTGGGCGCAACCCAGGGTATTGCTACACAGGGTGAGATGATGACCAGCGTCTATCGACCCAGGATATCAGGGATTCCCGAATCGTGGTATGCGGGTCAGGAGCTCTGGAGAGTATCAGGTGTTACCCCTAGGGACATCGATGTGGTGCAATTCTACGACGCCTTCAGCCCCTTAATTCCCATGCAGTTAGAGGAATACGGCTTCTGCGGCGTAGGCGAGGGCGCAGCTTTCTGTGAAGGAGGTGACCGCATCAGGTTGGCGGGGGAGCTCCCCTGCAACACCTCAGGGGGACACCTCTCAGAGGCGTATATCCACGGCATGAATCTAATATCAGAGGCAGTGCGGCAGATAAGGGGCAGTTCGACATCCCAGGTAAAAGATGTCGAACTGAGCCTTGTCACCGGCGGCCTTGGTGTCCCCACCAGCGCCATAGTTCTAAGGAGGTAAGAAATGGTTATGGAATATAGCCCGGCAATCCCGCTTCTCCGTCCCCACATCGATTTGGACAACCGGGGATTCTGGGAGGCCGTTAAGCAGCATAAGCTTGTCTTCCAGAAGTGCAAGAACTGCGGCTTGCTTGTGCACCGGCCACGACCGATGTGCCCCCGATGCAACTCGACGGAGAAGGAATGGGCGCCTTCCTCGGGGAAGGGCACGATATATAGCTGGGTCAATTTCGTTTATGCCAATGCAGCATACCCGGGGATAAAAATCCCTTACCTTGTAGTGGTGGTGGAGATGAAGGAGGGGGTAAGGATAATCAGTAATATGCACGGCGCGAAGAGAGAGGATATATACATCGGAATGCCGGTAGAAGTGGTTTTCGATAACATAGCAGAAGACCTGACCCTTCCCAAGTTCAAAAGAAGGGAAGTTTAACTGAGATGAAGGTGCTGCAATGAGTGTAATGAGAAGTATTAAGAATAAGGCGGCTATCGTCGGTATCGGGATGAGCAGCTTCTCCAAGGATTCCCAGCGAACCGAGCTATATATTGCCTGCGAGACCATAAAAGCAGCGCTAGATGATGCGGGATTAACTACAGCCGACGTTGACAGCTTGGTCAAGCAGACCGACGATGCCTCCGATGAGCATGCCATTACCAGCTCTATGGGCATGGGTAACCTGACCTACTTCGGCGAGTGCCGTTGGGGCGCAGCGCCCGGTTCCATGGTTATGCGCGCTGCCATGGGGGTTGCCACAGGGGCAGCAAATTACATCGTCATCTACAGGGCGGTGAATGGCTCATCCAAGAGGCGAATGATTCCCAGCATGCGTACCTCAGGTCAGATGTCTACATCCGACCTGCTGCAGTGGACATTTCATGCCCCCTTCGGACACATGTCCCAGGCCGGGCGTGTCGCCATGATTGTACGCCGTTATATGCATGAGTTCGGCATCAACAGCGACCTGTTCGGCTGGGTGCCCGTAGTATGCAGGGAACATGGCGCTAGAAACCCGAACAGCATGTACCATGGAAAGCCAATCACTATCAAGGAGTACCAGAAATCGGAGGTGGTTGTAGAGCCTCTGCGGAGGCTGGACTATTACGAGGAGGCAGATGCGGCCGCTGCCCTGGTCATCACCACTGCAGAGAGAGCAAAAGACCTGAGACAGCAACCAGCCTACGTCCTGGGAGCCGCCCAGAACATGGTGCCCGAAACTGAGGAACTGAACTCCTATTATCGGAAGAACATCTCCGTTATGCCTGAAATGGCGCAGGTAGGCAAGAGGATTTTCGCGATGGCTGGCGTAGCCCCTAAGGAAATAGATTGCGTTCAACTTGATGATTCATACGGGCCTTTCGTCCCCATGCAGTTAGAGGCATTGGGATTCTGCGATCGGGGCGAAGGGGTGGCCTTCTGCGACGGTGGGGCCCGCATAAAGGTAGGAGGGGAGCTACCCCTCAACACCTCAGGCGGCTCGCTGGGCGAGGGGCATATATATGGTATGAACCATGTCATTGAGGCTGTGCGTCAGATAAGGGGCACATCGACAGCCCAGGTTAAGGACGCCAGGCTGGTGCTGGTTGCCTCCGGAGCAGGCAGCCCCGCCAGCGGCCTTATTTTAGGAGGTAAGTAATGAGCGTGGTTTACGATACGGAACATCCCATACCCATGCCTCCCATCCTTTGGGACAATATGGGTTTTTGGGAAGGTATTAAAAGACACGAACTGGTCTTTCAGAGATGCAAACAATGCGGCTCCTGGCTCCACCCACCCAGGCCAGTGTGCCCTAAGTGCCGTTCCCTGGAAAAAGAATGGGCTCCTTCTAAGGGGAAGGGGACTGTTTACAGTTGGGTTACATATTTGAAATCGCCGCATCCTGCTTTCAAAGCGCCTTATTCGGTGGTGCTGGTGGAGTTAGAAGAAGGAGTGCGATTGGTGAGCAATATGGTTGGCGTAAAGCCAGATGAAATATTTATCGGCATGCCCGTGGAAGTGGTCTTTGACGACATATCGGAGGGCTTGACCCTGCCCAAGTTCAGAAAGGTGGGTTAGACATGGACTTTGCCCTTAGTGAACAGCAGGAGATGCTGAAGAAATCGGCCAGGGATTTTCTCAGCGTGGAATGCCCTAAGAAAGTAATAAGGGAGATAGAAGCCAGCGACCTGGGCTATTCTCCTGAGCTGTGGAAGAAGATGGCATCGCTGGGCTGGATGGGCCTGGCACTGCCGGAAGAACACGGTGGAGCCGGGCTCAGCCTGCTCGACATGGCGGTGCTGTTTGAGGAGTTCGGACGCGCTGCAATGATCGAACCCATGTTCAGCACCGTTGTGTTGGGAGCGCTACCCATTCTGGCGTGGGGAACGGAGGAGCAGAAGAAGGCATTCCTGCCTAGGGTGGCAGCGGGCGAGCTTTTCTTGACGCTGGCGATGGCAGAGCCAAAGGTAAACGAGGACCCCAGGTTCATCGCCACTCGCGCCATGACAAAGGATGATGGCTTCCTAATCCACGGCACCAAGCTCTTTGTTCCCTACGCTCATATCGCAGACTATCTGCTTGTGGTGGCAAGGACAAAGGGGGTCGCAGGGGATAGAAAAGGTATCACTATTCTCATCGTCGATAGAAAGTCTCAGGGTATTAACATCACTCCGCTGGCAACCATCGCCGCCGACAAGCAGTTCGAGGTAAGTTTCGATAAGGTGTTTGTTCCGTCTAAAAACATACTCGGAAGCCTGCACAACGGCTTGCGCCTGGTCACAGAGACACTCAAAAAGGCCGCTGCAATACAATGCGCTGAGATGGTAGGTGGAGCCGAGCAAGAGATGGAGATGACCGCGGAGCATGCCAAGAACCGGGTGCAGTTCGAGCGCCCTATCGGCACCTTCCAGGCCGTGCAGCACAGATTGGCCGATATGTTTATCGATGTTAATGGCGCCCGTTGGACCACATATCAAGCGGTTTGGCGCTTAAGCGCAGGGCTTCCGGCTGACCGTGAGGTGGCAATCGCCAAAGCATTCGCCAATATAGCCTGCCAGCGGGTTGCTTTCAGTGCCCAGCAACTGCACGGCGGCGTCGGCGTCGATAAAGACTACGACCTTCATTTCTATTTTCGGCGAGCCAAGGCCTTTGCATTGACGCTTGGCAGCACACCTTTTCATTTGAAAACACTCGAAGCAGAAATAAGTGGCTAGGCAATATTGATTATCGCCATCTGGCGCAGGAATACCATTCAAGGAAGGAGATAGAATGTTAGTCGGAGGCTGTGATGTAGGTTCAGCCACGGGCAAGGCCGTTATAATGAGGAATGAAGAAATCATCTCGTATGAAATCATACCGTCCACAACCAAGCCCGAGGTGACGGCACGGACGGTTATGGATATGGCTTTGAAGAAGGCCGGCCTATCATCGATCTCAGAGCTTGACTACATCGTTGGTACAGGATACGGTAGACTTAAGGTTCCCTTCGCTAACGAAAACATCTCGGAAATTACATGCCACGCCCGAGGGGCGCAATGGCTCTTACCTACTGTTAGAACGGTGGTGGATATCGGAGGGCAGGACTGCAAGGTGATGTCGCTCGGGGAGAACGGCAAAGTGCTGGAATTCGTTATGAACGACCGTTGCGCTGCAGGGACGGGTAGGTTCTTTGAAGCCATGGCTAGGGCTCTCGACTGCGGACTTCAAGGGCTGTCTGAGCTGTCGCTCCAGGGTAAGAACCCTGCAACCATCTCCAGCCAGTGCAGCGTGTTCGCCGAGTCGGAGGTAGTAACCCTGGTCAATGAGGGCAAGGAGCTGTCCGACATCGTAGCCGGTCTCCATGCTTCGATAGCCAGCAGGCTGAACTCAATGGTGCGAAAGGTGGGTCTGGTCGAGGATGTGGTGCTCACCGGGGGATGTGCGAAGAACGACGGCCTGGCCAAAGCCCTTGAAGATAAGCTCGGCGTGACCGTCAAGAAGCTGCCCCTCGACCCGCAGATCGCGGGAGCAATTGGTGCTGCGCTGATTGCTGCGGAAAGAGTAAGCAAGCAGACTACGAAGAGCCATGCCTAGAAAAGTCGACCCTTAAACCTATTCCAGGAAAGGAGGTACAGCCATTGGAAACAAAGATAAAGTCAAAGGTGTTCGAGAAGTTCAGTGAAGCAACCAGGACACTCTTTAATCCGGTGCTGCAGAACTGGAAGGACCAGGGGGGTAAGATAGTGGGGTACTTCTGCTCCACCGTCCCCGAAGAGCTAATCACTGCAGCCGGGTTGGTCCCGTTACGAATGAGGGCAACGGGTAGCACAAGCACGGAGAGGTCGGATGCGTTTTTCAGCAGCATCAATTGCAGCTTTGCGCGCCACTGTTTCAACCTGGCGCTAACCGGCGACTTCAAGTTTTTAGACGGAGTTATCTGCGTCAACTCTTGTGACCATGTGCGGCGCATATACGACAACTGGATACGCTTTGTGCCCGACACAAAGTTTGTCGAAGTCATGAGCCTCCCCCGGAAGACAGAAGCTACACAGGTGGCTTGGTACCGCGACGAGATTAATCTCCTCAGAGGGAAGCTTGAGAAGCATTTCGGCGTCAAAATTAGTGACAAAACCTTGTGGAAGGCGATCAAGCTGCACAATGAGACACGGCGGCTGCAGAAGAAACTCTACGAGCTCAGAAAGCAGGATAGGCCGCCGATAACGGGCGCGGAGACGCTTGCCGTCATGGTCGCCGGGACCGCCATGCCTAAGGAGCAATACAACAACATGCTGCGTGAGCTGCTAGACGAGTTAAAAGGGGCTAAGGGCCACAGTAGCCATAGGGCGCGGCTGATGATAGTGGGAGGAATTCTCGACGACCCCGAGTATGTCTCGGTCATCGAGGACCAGGGCGGCCTTGTTGTCACCGACTCGCTCTGCTTTGGCACTAGGATTATGTGGGTCCAAGTTGACGAAAGCCTTAGCGACCCCGCAGAAGCCCTGTCGAAATATTATGTGGCTGACCGTCCCTCGTGTCCTCGGTTTTACGGCGAGCACGACAATCGGGCTACATACATCATAGACATGTGCCGCGAGTTCAAATGTGATGGTGTCATCGGAGAAAGACTGATGTTCTGTGACCTCTGGGCAGTTGAGCACTATATGCTGGGTCAGGACCTCAAAGCTGCAGGTATTCCGATGCTAAAGCTGGATAGGGAATACCTAACAGGTGGCGTAGGCCAATTGAGAACCCGAGTTCAGGCATTCCTAGAAACGATGGGGAGGTAAGCCATGACTTTGATAGATAAGCACCCCGAGTTGGCACGCTACATATCAGAGCGCGAATGGTTCCAGTTCCTCCGCGAGCAGACTCTGGCTCTGATCGAGATCCCTGAAATGCAGCTTCAGGTGAAGACGCTCGACTCTCTCCTGAAGATGTATGGTAGGATACTTGACGCCGTGGAGAACGACAAGCCGTTCCTTTCCAGCTACTACTGTCTGGCACCTGAGCTATACACTGCGATGGACCTGCCTTATTATATGGTCATGCAGACTCCGTTCCTTGCATCCTCGGTACCTTATCTCCTCGGTGATATCGATGCTGCCGAAGAGATGGGACTGGGGAGTGACCTCTGCACAGCCATCAGGTTGTCGATATACTATGTTGAGGCCAACCTCTCACCCCTGCCCACCTGCGCCCTAAACCTGCTTTACCCCTGCGACGGCGCTCCGCTGCTTCACGAGGTAATCAAGCGTAATGAACGCTGGCGCAATATCCCGATGTTCGCCCCCGACCCGCCGTACTATATGGATGAGCGGAGTCTACATTACTTTGCCAGTGAGTTGCGCAAGATGGCGAAGTTCATCGAGAAGCATACCGGCAGAAAGCTGGATATGGACAAGCTGAAAGAGACCCTGGAATGCTCCAATCAGATGTTCCGGCTGTGGGACGAATACAATCAGTTGCGCCGTAATGTGCCGAGCCCTCACGGCTGGGGTATAGGCGCTCCTCAGTGTTTCTCTCAAGCCTGGGTATATGAGGCAGGCACTCCGGAGGGCGTCGGATGGTTCAAGAAGCTGGTAGAAATAGCCGAGATAAACGTGAAAGCTGGCATAGGGCCTGCGGCCAAGGAAAAGATAAGGTTGTTCTGGTTCGACCTTCTGCCCTTTGGCTGGGTCTTCGACTTCCTGCCGTGGCTTGAGGAGGAGTGGGGGGCGGTCATGGTCATGGATATGTTCGGCAACTATCCCTATACCATGATTGATACCTCGAGCGAGGAGCAGATGTGGCTGGGACTCGCCAAGAGGAATCTTTTCGACTCGCCCATGGTGAGACAGGCGCGAGGTGTAGCCGACAACTTCGCCAGCGATATCAAACGAATCGTAAAGGACTACAAAATCGACGTGGTAATCTGGCCCGGACATATGGGCCACAAAGACGGTTCGGCGACTGTGGGCATAATGAGAGAGACCTGCCGCGATCTCAACGTGCCGTTTGTTCACCTGGGTCTCGACCTGTTCGACAGGAGATACTCGACACCAGACCAGATCAAGGACAAAATATCTCGGTTCTTCCAAGCTATGGGACTGGGTTAAATAACCAACGTGAAACTAGTCAGTCACCCTGAGCGTCGACGAGGGCCAACGCTACTCGTTGCGCTCAGGGTCTAAGTTTTAACTAACCGTTAAGCTAAGGAATCAGATTTATGTCTGTCTTCGATGCCTACATAAGAAAGGTCGCCGGGTACGTCGAAGCAATGCAAGGCGGTGACAGGCGGGTCAGGGTTTTCGACTGTCCCGGTGTTTCCGTAAAACTACTGGAGGGTTTGCCTGTAAGAATTGGCCCCGGGGCAGGCTCAGGAATAGTCCTGCGGGGAGATACCTTTGCCGAGCTTGGCAGTCCCGAAGCTGGTTCCTGTGCCTTCCCACTCTGGACTGACAACCCGGGTCTGGTCAAAGATTGCAGGATCACCCTTATCGGACCGGATATCCTAGAATCTCGGGGAGCAAGCCTGCCCTTTGGGCAAATCATCGTAGCAGCAGGGAAGGAAATCAGCGATAAACAGCACTCGGCGATTGACGAAAGCCAATACATCTCCGATCAGATTGAAGGCTACATGGTGAAGAGCACGCCGGGGCGCATGTGGACGAGAATAAGCAACAAAGCTACTGAGATGGGGTTCGGCTTCGAAGCACTGGGAAAGGCACTTATAGCCATCTATAAGTCCCGTGTATCCCAGATAGAGGCGATGGAGATTATTTTCGTCACCTCGAGTAAAGAAGATGTTAGACAACTGGAGGAAATTGCCGCCCAGGTGCGTAAGATAAGCAAGGATATCGTCAGGGAAACCTGGCTTGCCCGAGGCTACGACATCCTTGAATGCACCCTCGGTTGGGATTGTGGGTCCTGCCCGGATAAAACTGTGTGCGACGATATCAAAGAGGTGGTTAAGGTGCGCAAGAAAAGAACGGGCAAGACTAAGAAACGCAGCACAGCGAACAAATCATGAATTCAAAACCAGGTGGTATGCGCTGATGCCTAAATCTGCAAGCCCTATCAAAAGGCTGCTTGCTGTGTGTGGCAAGGGAGGCACGGGAAAAACTGCACTCACTGCCATGATGACCAGAGTCCTGCTGGACAGCAGCAACTCTGGCAAGCTGTTGCTCATCGATGCCGACCCGGCTATGGGCCTGCCCATCGCTCTTGGTATAAAAGTCAAACGAACCATGGGCCAGGTTCGCGAGGAGATAATAAAGACCGCCAGGGGCACCGATAAGGAGAAAAAGACCAAGCTAGCCGGTATGCTTGATTATATGGTTCTGGAAGCCCTACTTGAAACAGATAGATTCGCCCTGCTGGCGATGGGGCGCACCGAGACGCTTGGCTGCTTCTGCCCGGTCAACAACCTGCTGAGGGATGCCATAGAGACGCTCTCTAAAAGCTTCGACACCATTATCATAGACGGCGAAGCCGGCGTGGAACAAATCAACAGACAGGTCATGCGCCGCGTCGACACTCTGGTCATCCTCAGTGACGCCACCTCCAGAGGCATTCAGACCGCAGCTCTGATAAAGAAGATGGTGCAGAACGACAAGGTAATTCAGTGTGAAAAGTTGGGTTTGGTTTTTAATAGAGTCCAAGGCAATGAGGAACTGTTGAAACAAGCCGCTAATGAAATGGGGCTGCAAGTTCTTGGTTTTATACCGCAAGATGAGAACATAGCACGCTACGACCTGGTCGGCAAATCTATCCTCGAGCTTCCCCCAACCTCACCCGGACTCGCCGCGGTGCGCAACATCGTGGCAAAGCACATCTTCGGGTAGTGCTTTCAGGAACTGGCCTGCGTCCTGCTCTCAGCTACGAACCTGTGGTAATTTGCGAAGTGGTTCAGGGCGCGGCAGGCCCTTCGTAGCGAATTGTAGGCGGTGACCCCGACTTCCCTCAGTTGCTGCACATACTTCTCCGTATCCCGTATCTGCCCCTCCTCCGACAATGCTACAACCAATGGCTTAATCGGGTATTTCCCCTGTGCAGAGCTAGAGATAAGTTTCTGTAACTCGGCCATTGCATCGATCGTCGGCCCCAGAAAGAATTCAGCTCCCAGATGCAACATTATAATATCTATTTGAGGGTCGGCAGCAAGCAGTTCATAGGTCCGCTGCATAGAGGAGATATCCATAACCACACTGGGCACATCTATGGGATTCGCCACGCCCTGGTTAACCAAGGAGATAAACTCCAGCAATCCCTGTCTCGTGTGTGGCGAGAGGGCAGTCACCTCGATTCCCTCCTCAGCACATATGTCTCCGGTAGCTACGCTGCTGCCTCCGCCCGCAGCCAAGACGGCAACACGTTTACCCTGTGATGACTTTAGACGGAGAAGGGTCATAGTTATCTCACCCATCTCCTCAATCGAGTTAACCTCTATCGCCCCTGTCTGCTTGAAGAATGCCCCCCAGATTTGTCTATTCCCTGCCAGTGAACCGGTGTGTGAAACCGCTGCTCTGGCGCCTGAGCTTGTCAGGCCTCCCTTCCAGATGATGACCGGCTTCACTGGATTTATCCTGCTCACCAACTCCATAAACTTCCTGCCATCTTTAATGCCCTCGAGATACATACAGATAATATGTGTTTCAGGGTCATCAGCGAGATACTCCAGGAAGTCAGGAGCATCCATCACTAGAGCGTTCCCGTAGCTTATCACCTTGCTGAAGCCGATGCCAAGCTGTGGGCCACGTATCAGGTATATGCGCGCATGGCCTCCACTCTGAGAGACAAAGGCCACGGGTCCCTGGACAGGCGGCGTGTCTGCATGCATCTGCATATTGATTGAAGGGATCTGGAAGCCCATGCAGTTCGGGCCTATGACCCTGAGGCCTCCCTTCAATGCTATCTGTTTTATCCGGTTTTCCAGCTCTTTTCCCTCGGCCTGCCCGGTTTCTCCAAAGCCGGAGGTGCATATCTGCACATTGCGCACCTTGGCTGCCACACAGTCTGCAATCACTTGAGGAACCGCAGCAGGAGGCACTGTAACTATGGCCAGGTCTAATAGCTCGGGGATGGAGGTTACACTGGGGTAGACTTTGATACCTTCGATAACGCTAGCATTAGGATTAATAGGGTATACTTGACCCTGGAAGCCTGCTTTCAGTAGAATACGAAGTAGACCCACTCCCGTGTAACCGGGATGGGTTGTGCTATCGCTCCTGGAGACTCCAACTATAGCAACAGTTTTGGGAGGAAAGCCCTCTCCAAAATTCCAGTCTTGCCTCACCATGCTCTCCGACTCAATCACCAACTATTCGAGTATACCAATTAAATCGCTATTTGTCATTCGTTGTACAGGACTAGATTGTCTAGCAAATGGGGAGGCAGAGGGGCGAAGCCCTCCTTCCTAGAGAAGGACTGGGGGTCTGGGGTGTCCCCCAATTCTCCCTTCTCCCCCAAGACTGGGGGAGCCAGAGGGGGTTGACAAGAAATTAATAAACAACCTCATATATATCCTGCAAGAATATCTATCTGACTTTACAGAACACAATACGGCGGATTGTTTAGCGATTCTCCAAAACCAAGTGTTTTCGGAGCGTTTTGTATACAAGCTTATTTTTGCTAACATTTTGCTAAGGCCCCAAAATAAAAGTCGTAGCACAAAAGAGCACAATAGCTTCAAAGAGTGGTCTCGGCTATGGGGGGAAAATGGACTGGGTGGAAGACCAGAGCACTATTCAGCAAAACTCTCGTAGAACTCACAAGCCGAAGCGAAGTGTTATTTGATGAGAAGGACGGAAGACTGGCAATTGCATTCTATGAGGAGCAACATTATAATCCTTGTTCGAAAGGAGGCAAGCGGCCTCCGCCTTTTCTAGACCTTGCTTTGGGACCATGAAGTCGGCGGTTCAAAGGACAGTGTACCCCTCCAGGGCAGGATCGCCCGGTGAGTCCCTTCTTTGACGATACTAAAGTCCTAGGCACGATGAGTAACAAGCTCCCATTGTAGGATACGTTGGGGTATTATTAATATCCAGTCAGAACGAGCCGAGAAAGGATGCAAAGCTATGGATACAAGCGACAGCAAGACAAAGGAGCTCTGGGGTCGGAAGTTCAAGATAGTCAAGAACGGGTTGGATGAAGCTGAAGTATTCTCTTTTGTTAGCGGCCTGATAGACCAGAACAATGCTCTTGCCAGCAAGCTGGAGCACCTGCATTCACTTACAAAGCTCGCAGAGTCAACAGTAATCGAGGCTAACAAGCAGGCTCATGGCATCATTAGGGAAGCTGAGGAAAAAGCTAACGCTAGCGCTGCTTCGATTATCGCCGAAGCCGAGGAGAAAGCCAGAAAAGAAATACAGAGAATCACCGCAGATGGTGAGCGAAAAGCAAGGCAGAGCGCCCATGAAAAAATCGCGGCAGCTGAACAGCAAGCCCAAGAAGTGCTCAAAGCCGCAGAAGTAAAGGCAGAATCAATAAAGACAAATGCTAGTGACGAAGCCAACAAGATTGTTGTTGAAGCCGAACAGAGCGCTGTGGCAAGAGAACAACAAGCCCAGGGAGTGCTGAGGGCAGCAGAGGAGAAAGCAGGATCAATCAAGGCAAATGCTAGTGACGAAGCTGACAGGCTTATTGCTGAAGCTAAGCAGAACGTTGCAGCGGCCGAACAGCAAGCCCAAGAAGTGCTCAAAGCGGCAGAAGAAAGAGCAGGATCAATGAGGGCAAATGCTAGCGACGAAGCTGACAGGCTTATTGCTGAAGCTAAGCAGAACGTCGTGGCAGCTGAACAGCAAGCCCAAGAGGTGCTCAAAGGGGCAGAGGAAAAAGCGGGATCAATGAAGACAAATGCTAGTGATGAAGCTGACAGGCTTATTGCTGAAGCTAAGCAGAACGTTGTAGCAACGGAACAACAAGCCCAAGAAATGCTCAAAGCGGCAGAAGAGAAAGCAGAATCAATCAAGGTCAATGGTGAAAGGAAAGCCAACAAGATTATGTCCGAAGCAAAAGAAAAGGCTGAGGACTTAGTGAACGCAAGAGCCATAAGCGCGGAGAAGGAAGCCCAGAGCAAGTTAGAGGCAGCAAGGGCCAAGGCTGAGGAAGAGGCACATCTCATCAAGCAAAAATCAGAACAGATGCTGAAAAGAAGTAGAAGGATAGCGGAGGATGAGATAAAAGAAAAGCTGAAGAAAGTCTATCAGGGGCTGCTTTCGAGCTTAGAGGAGATCGAAGAGACCACGGTAATACCTACTGAGGTGAGTAAAGACACCGAGCAAGTTAAACCGGAGCCGATTGTGCATCTGAAAGCAGAGAGGAAAACCAAGGAATCACAAAAACACCCGCCTCTACCTGAGGAAAAAGAAGTGAAGGAAAGCCCTGATATCTATGAGGGCAATGTAGAACTGGTCATTCCGCCTCCCCTTAGTTTAGACCTGATGCTGCAACTTCACAAGCACTTGAGGAACATGCCTAACATAGAGGTCTCGAACCTTGGAGTTTCCGCAGACAAGAGCATAGCGATCAGAGTTTCACTGGAAAATCCTACCCCGCTTCGTAAGATGTTGGAGGATCTCCCTGAGGTCGAGGCAACTGCAGAGGCGCCACAAGATGCCGGACTGGTGCCCTCGACAAAGAAAACTGGGGAGACAGCACTGTTTGGAAGAATAATAGTGACTACAAGAAAACAGACCAACTAACCGGGGTGGAGGCTTTCCGATCAATAAGCGAGGATTTTCTTACAGCGTTCATATACACTCTCTATGTTGTGACAATTGCATTATGTGCGGAGGGGAAGTATAATCCTTGTTCGAAAGGAGGCAAGCGGCCTCCGCCTTTTCTAGACCTTGCTTTGGGACCATGAGGACGGCGGTTCAAATCCGCCCACCCCGACCATCAGCTCGGAAGCTCCGCAACCATCTTATCTAGGAAGCGCTCTGCGAGGCCTCTTTGGATGGAGTATACCCCGCTCGATAGCGTCAGCGTGCCCTCGTAACCGCTTATGCCAACTATAAACAATGGTGGGTAGAATGGTGGCGGCAAAAGTCTAGCCATAACAGGTTTGCTTCCGAAAGTAACCGTAGTTGGGTCGATGGGACCTGTATTGGTAAGGCCATTGGCCCACTTTCCCTTTGCCCTCCTCTGTTGGTAACTGCGCTTCACCGAATTCATTGCCACGTTATAAGGCAAAGGTCCGAGACCGACAAGAACGCCAATCAGTGTATCAATGCCCCCGAAGTTCTGCTTGTATCTTTGTGTCATAGAAGTAATCTTGTCAAGGGTAGAGGAGAAATCCTGCCCCAAATCTGTACCCAAGTTTGGCCATCCGTCCGCCCAAACGCTGAGATTGGCTACGGCTGAAGCTTGCGTGTTAGGAATATAGCGTCTCAAGTCTATTGATGATGTTAGTCGCAGTTGCTCATGCCCGTCCCAGCCAGCGGTTGAGGCAAGTGCTCGGAAGAAGGCAGTTAGCAGGAGGTCATTTATGGTCGCCTCGTGCCTCCTACCATATTGAACTATACGAGATAGAAAATCATTTGGCAGGAAACGATGAAGGAATGATAGCGACTCACTTTGCCCCTCTGGAAAGGGAAGAGTGAGAGTGCGCTCGGGAGTACGGTTAATTTGTATATCATTATGCAGGAACCGAAAGTAGAAGCCAGCATAGCGATGCTTGGGGACATATTTTAGTACTTGGTAAGCACTCCTTGAGCCATATATGTTGGGTTCGGGCCGATAACTGGGCTCATGGCTCAGCCGATAATAGATAGAGGAAATGACTCGAGCAACATCTTTGACTCCGGTAGCATCCGCAACATAGTGAGAGACCTTGAGCAAGAGGCGAGCCCCATTAGCATAATTCCAGAGACAAACATGAGACTGAGGCCCGGCATAAACATCGGCGGATGCTACTTTGAATGATTCAAATTCCTCTTCGGTCTTTGCTTCGGAAAATGTGTTTGAGCTACCCGAATTCATCCTTTCCCAATACGGCTTCCTCCAGTGAGACACGAATCTACATCCCAGGATTGGCTCAGCATCCAGTGCGAGTTCGGCTGCTTTGGCTAGCCTGTCAGCATCGATTTGTTCGCTGAACTCCATTTCGAGTTGGATTATCATTTCACACTGCATAGAGCCCCAGAACATGATGCGGTCTAGGAGCTGTGTCGGGAAGTGCCTTGGAATCTGCAGAACCTTCTTCATGTCTGCATTATAACACAGACTAGAGGGATGCTCGATAACGAAGTGATTCTGGGGCTAGGAGATTGTTCGGGAACGTAGTTTTATGAGACACGGGTCCTTGAGGTGGCACTAACAATTGCATTGTATGGCGGGGAAAGGGTATACTGATTGAACGAAAGGAGGCAAGCGGCCTCCGCCTTTTCTAGGCCCTGCTTTGGGACCATGAGGTCGGGGATTCAAATCCCCCCTCCCCGATTTTATTTTGTCCACGCCTCCCCTTTTGCTGACATTAACCCACTAACCCTGTAGAAAACAACGGGGCCGAAACTGCTTCAAAAGGGGTACGCGATCCTTAGTTTCGCTTCGGTACCCCAGGCAAGCCGCTCCACAAAGACTTGGTTTGGAATGGTCAGTGAACATCAGGCCTAATGTTGATCAGAACCCGAGTGAGCGCGCCAAGCAGTAGTATTGGAACAAATTAGAAGGAGATTCTACAGTCTACACTGAAAACTCTTTGCATTGTCCCGTTACTCCTTTTGAAGCGTCCCCATATCACCGGCAGGTAAGATGGGCAAACGCATCTCAACCTTCGTCCCTACGCCCACATGACTTTGTATATCGATTCGTCCATTGTGTAACTCGACAATCTGTTTGACAATAGTCAGCCCCAATCCTGCCCTGCTGCCTGTACGCTCTCTTTGAGCTCCAGCTTTGTAAAACGGCTCCATAACGTGAGGCAAGTGCTCCTTTGATATTCCTCTTCCAGAGTCAGACACCTCAATAACTGCCCAATCCTCATCTCGGCTCAGGGCCATTTCAATTCGTCCCCCTTTGGGGGTGAACTTTATGGCATTATCAACCACATTTAACACCATTTGCTTGAGCAAGTCGCGATCTCCTGATACCATTACTTCTTTAGGAGTCGAAACTTTGAAATCCATGTCTTCAGCCAACACCCAGACCTCCCCGACAATCTCTTCCAGTAATTCTCTAAGATTGACCTTCTCAAGAGCAAGGATAGGTTTAGATTCCAGTTGTGCATTCAGTAACAGATTGTTGGTCATTCGAACGAGCCTGCGCACTTCTCTGGCCATCCTCTGCAAGCTTTCTCTAGTTTCGAAATCCGTCTCTGGCTGCATCAGGAGGACTTCTATCTGGCCCTGCAGCGCAGTAAGGGGTGTCCTGAGGTCATGAGACACACTGGCGACGAATGTCTCCCTACCCTTGATGGCTTCGTCCAATCGGTACCACATATCGTTCAGGCTATCAGCCAATCGTTGCAACTCAGGTGGTCTGGGTTCTTGCGGAAGCCCTGTTCGAAGTTTGCTACTCTGTATCTCGCGCGTCTCATCAATAATCCTATCCAGTGGGCGAAGACCTCGGCGGATAATGAGCATCCCCACCAGGATAGTCACTAAGCTACCTCCAAATCCCTCAGCCAGAGTGTACCCCCATAGGCGGTCCTCCGCCGCATTCAGCTGGCTAAGACTATCCCCCATCTGTATGAAGGCGAAGAGTTCCTGTGTCGCGGGGTCACGCATTGCAACCGTGTAAACCCGCACCTCATCAACACCCTTAATCTTAATGGTGTCGAACCTTCCCTTGTCACTATCAGGCAAACGTAATATTCCCTCCAGCGCTCGAATTATTGGATCAGGGACATGGCCGACTACCGCAAGTCGGTTTCCCTGCGTGTCACTTACGCGGAGCAGTAGAGTAAGCGAGGGCAATTCCTCCGCCATAGCCTGACTGACCGCATCTGTGTAGCTTTCATTGCCACTGCCTAAGTTCGCTGCGATATCTCTGACAACCATCTCAGTATGATCATGAAGAGTGTCATCAAGAGCCGTGCGTAGGCTTGCGACCATAATATGCCGTGCTGTAAACACCAAGGCAAAGATAAGTAAAGGCATGGTTAGAGCATACCAGAGGATAAGCTGCCTGCGGAGGCTCATTCTGAGGTTCTCTCCTTAAGTACATAGCCGAAACCACGCAACGTCTGCAGTATGTCAGTTTCTCCACCTGCGTTCAGCTTACGTCTGAGGTAGTTGATGTACACTTTAACCGGGTCTGTTTCCCCTCCAAAGTCATAGCCCCAAATACGTTGCAGAATAACCTCCCGGCTTAGAGGCTTGTCTGCGTTCTGCGCCAGCAACTTGAGTAGTTCAAACTCACGGGTTGTCAAATTTATCGGGCGGTCGCCACGCCGCACCTGTCGGCGCTCGGTATTGATCTCCAGGCTACCCACTCGGATGATGTTTTCCTTCAGAGAGTTGCGGCGGCGGAGGACTGCCCGAATACGAGCGAGGAGTTCTTCAAAAGCAAAAGGCTTGGGGAGATAGTCATCAGCACCAGCTTCAAGACCTCGAACCCGCTCACCAACCATATGACGAGCTGTCAGGATAACGATGCCTAAGTCCTTCCCGTCCGCACGTAGCTGGCTGCAGATATCAATGCCATCCATATCGGGGAGCATCAAATCAAGAACTATAAGATCAGGACTACCGGACCATGCAGCTTCCAGTGCCTGACGCCCCGTATGGGCCACTTCAACCTCAAAGCCGCTATGAAGCAGTCCGCGGCTCACAAAATCCGCAATATCCGCTTCGTCTTCCACCACGAGGATCTTCGGCATCTCCACTCCTAGACAGACCCCAGATAACAGGTCTGTTGTATTATACTACCGCGAGGGCTGTGTCTGGTAGCAGCATTTTATAGATAGACGAATCTAACCTCTAACCATCGTTTAACCTTATTCCAACCTTGTTTTAACCATCGTACAATAGCATTCGTATGAAACGAAAGGTTTGGCTTACTGTACCTAAGTTCGATAGGCAAGAGCTCCGTGGTGTCTCCCCCATGACCTTGCTGTCAGTTAAGAAGGAGGTGCAATCTGCCAGAGATGTCGGCAAGCGCTCGGCGCAATGTCCCCAGTTTCAAACTGGGCATGAAGCCACCAGAGATCGATGAAGTCTTAGGCAATATAAAAGAGGTGCTATTATCCGGGCAGCTTACCCTTGGCTCACATGGTAAACATTTTGAAGAAGAGTTTGCCTCTTTCGTAGGGATGCCCTTTGCCTGTGCCGTGAGTAGCGGTACAGCAGCCCTCGAAATCGCTTTGCGAATCTTCGGAGTTGGAGGGAAGCAGGTTCTAGTCCCCTCTAACACATTCTTCGCTACAGCCGCCGCCGTTATCCATGCGGGTGGAATTCCCCGCTTCGTTGACTGTGATCCACATACCCTTGACATCGATTATAACTCTCTGGTTAAGTGCTGGACTCCCCAGTGCGCTGGAGTGATTGTTGTGCACATTGGCGGGCCTGTTGCCCCCTGCATAGATGGTGTACAACGATTTTGCCATGAACGTGGGCTCTTTCTCCTGGAGGATGCTGCCCACGCTCACGGGAGCACACTCAACAGTAAACAGGCTGGCAGCTTTGGCGATGCAGCTGCGTTTTCTTTCTATCCCACAAAGGTAATGACCAGCGGTGAAGGAGGAATGCTCGTTACTGGGAGCGAAAAATTCTACAAAGAGGTTCCGATATACCGCGATCAAGGCAAAGAGGGCTTTTACAGCAATTTCCATATACGTCTAGGGCACAACTGGAGGATGAGCGAACTCCATGCAGTGTTGGGTCGTTCGCAGCTCAAGCAACTTCCTGCCAATGTCGCCCGACGCCGCCAAATCGCCAAGTGGTACGGAATCGCTCTTCAGGGATTGCCGGCAGTGAAATTACAATCGCTCTCAGCTGACTCGGAGAGCAATTACTACAAGTATTCGGTGCTACTCCCGAAAAAGGTTGACCGCGCCAAGTTAAAGCAGAGGCTAAAGGAGGAGTGGGGAGTCTCGCTTAGCGGCGAAGTATACACTTTGCCCTGCCATAAGCAACCCATATTCGAAAAGTATACCGATGGCAATTTCCCGGGAGCAGATGAAGCTTGCGCACAGCATATTTGCCTGCCTCTGTATCCAGACCTCAGTCAGGCTGAAGCAGAATACGTAGTAGACGCCTTGAAAGCCACAGTCAGCTCTTTGATGAAGGAGGTGTCCCATTAGAATCGCAGTTACCGGGGGATCTGGGTTTATCGGCACAAACGTCGTCCAACAACTCCTGGAGGCTGGCCATGAAGTATCCATTCTAGACCTGTGCCAACCGACAGCCGTCGGGGCTCTCTGGAAGCATGTGGATATCATGCAACTGGAGCAGATCGTCGAAGCTACCAAGGGGATTGAGGCGATATATCACCTGGCAGCCGTATCCGACGTAAATATCGCTTTCAAGAACCCCCTTGAATGCGTTGATGCCAATATCCGTGGGACGGCGAATGTGCTTGAGGCTGCGCGTATAAACAAGTTCTCCAGGGTTATCTTCGCCAGCACAGTGTGGGTATATCAGGCCAGCCCGGAAGCCATGCCTACTGAGGCCACCTCTTTCGCTCTCGACCACGGTGTGCATCTGTACACATACTCCAAGATTGCAGGGGAAATGCTGTGCCACAGCTATCAGCAACTTTATGGTGTCCCGTTCACTGTCCTGCGCTACGGAATACCCTACGGTCCGTTCATGCGTCAAGCTCTCTTGATACCTATTTTTGTCAAGAAGGCTCTGTCAGGGGAGCCTCTCCTCATCAATGGCGATGGAAGTCAGTTCCGTAAATTCGTCTATGTAGAGGACCTGGCCCATGGCAATGTCGCAGCCCTAGACCCTCAGGCCGCAAACCAAACGTACAACCTCGAAGGCAAGGAAAAGGTAAGTGTTCTGGAGTTAGCCAACGCCATAGGCCAGATCCTGGGGGGAGTCAAGGTCCAGTTTGAGCCTGCCAGACCCGGTGACCTAAGAGGGGTAGAGGTTGACTTCCAGAAGGCTTTGACGGAACTGGGTTGGCAACCTATCGTTTCTTTTGAAGAGGGTCTACGCCGAACTATCGCCTGGTTATTAACGCTTTCGCAGAAGCATCCAACCCCCTTGCGGCCAGCGTCGCGCTGAGACCTTAAGTTCACTGCGGTGTGACCCATAACACCAGGGGTATTCGTAGTGTCTCGGTTATAATATCCCTGGTGTCCACGATTTTAAGGCCGCCACCTGTTTCCGGAACAGGAGGCAAAGGCTACATGGGCATTTCAATGCCGGTGAGGGATTGTTTTGAAGGCTGAAGAAGTTTGGCAGCCCATGCCTGGAGAATCTGACCCTGCGCAACCAAAGCAAGGAAACATGAGACAACGCTTTCTGTTTCTTTTTAAGGCTTTTGGCGGGTGGATTGGCGTTGCTCTGGTTATCACAACTCTAGGTGCAACGGCAGGTCTCTTCCTGGAGCGAAGCCATCTAAGTGGGCTGGGGAGCCTGGGCTACCTTGGGGTAGCTATCATTGCATTCCTGGGCAACGCTCCTGTCATACCGGCTTTCCCCTGGCTTCTTCTCGTTGCACCCATGAGCGGCTTCTATCCTACCTGGGGTCTCGTCCTTGTTGGTTCCGCAGCAGCCGGTTTGGGCGAGACCGTACCGTACTTTCTGGCAAATACCCTTTACAAAGCACACAGGAGCCACCCGTGGATCACTCGATTGGCTTCGCTTCCGACATGGGTCCGCTTTTTGGCGGTCTTTGGGATTTCTCTCTCTCCGGTATTCAGTTTCCCTGGACTGGCCTCAGGTATCTTGAGGGTTCCCTTATGGGTAATGGTTGCCATGAAGGTGGTCACGGAGGGCTTGAAACTCTGGCTCGTTCTGGAGGCGGTTACCCTCGCTCAGCGGTTCTTCCTGGGTTAGTACCATAAGCAGTCGAATGGACTGTATTTAAAAAGGTTCGGCTAACTATGCTGCTTCTAAAAGTGTGAACATGAAAACAGTTGTTGTTGTCCCAGTTTATAACGAGAGGCGCACAGTCATATCCGTCCTAAATAGCCTGCGCGCACTTGGTGACCCTCTAGGCGAGATAGTGGTAGTGAATGACGGCTCTACCGACGGGAGTGGAGAGATCATCGCCGACTGGGCTAAGGGGCAAGAGCAGGTCATCGTGCTGAGCCACCCTGTAAATCGCGGCTATTCGGAGGCCTTGCTCACAGGCTTCCGCCACGTTCTGGATAAGGTGGAATCCGGCCAACTTTCACCCAGCGATGCGGTCGTCACCATTGACGCAGATGGCCAGCACGACCCTTCAGAGCTGCCCGGCTTCTTAAAAACGTTGGAGGAGCAGAGGCTGGATGTAGTGTGGGCGCGGCGGGATTTCTCACTCTATCCCTGGTTCAAGCGGTTTGGCAACCGCATAATGTCAGCGATGGGCTCCTTATTCGCAGGCTACCCATTTAAAGATGTTGAGAGTGGCTACTGTGTCTTCAGGATTGGCGCTTTAGGAGATGCACTGCGCTATCAGAACAGGGATTCACGCTACAGTCTTAGCCTCACGTTAGCCGTGGCCTTGGCAAGGCTAGGTTACAAGATTTCTAACGATCCCGTAGCCTCTGTAAAGGTGTTTCGCTCTCGGACACGCATTGTTGACGGCCTCTGGGATACGCTCGCCGCAGCCAATGCATGGGCCAAGGTGACACTGGCACGACTAAGGTCTAGGCCTGAGCTGATGCTCCGGCTGGCTCTGGGCGCCTTAGTCCTTGCAGGCACGCTGGCAGTGCTAGTGTTGATTGCGCTGAAACGTATTTATCTGGGACTCGATTCCATAAACAACTACGCTCATGTCTGGTATATCTCAAAGCATATTTATAGTGGTTCTCTACCCATGCACGTGCAAAACTTGGACAACGGAGCAGCGCTCACCTATCCCTACGCTTTCGTTCCTTGGACCCTGGCCGCCTTGTTTTACCCCGTCCTGGGAGACTACGCAGTCACTTTGACTATGGTGCTTGGGGCAGTTCTGGTTCTTTTTGTGGTATACCGGGCTTTCCTCGGCTCCCGTGCCTGGTTGTTGATGTTCTTTGTCCTCGTGCCTTTTTTCCTTCAGGGTCTTTTGAACTTCCAGATGCCATTTATATGGGCCTTGCTGTTCGGTTACCTCTACGTCTGGGCAATTGAAAAACGCTCCTTCGTGTGGGCCTTTCTCTGGCTTGTGCTGTCGGCCGGCAACCACCTTGTGATCATGGGTCCCATCTTGGCAGCCTACACAATCTATGTGTATTGGCGAGAGCCTACCCTTAGAAAGAGCCTAATCTGGATATGTGTGCCGGCTCTTGTGCCGCTCGGAACTCTCGCTTGGCACACGCTAAGCGTACCCACAGTGGCCGAAAACAGCCCGGTTACTATCTTCCGTATTTACCTGATGACCATTGCTCCTCGAGCTACCTTGTTCGCCAGCCCGTTCGCTTTCCGGAAGTTTGCCTCCCTTCAATGTGTAGGAGCCCGCTATTTTATGGGTTGGATGGGAGCGTGTCTTCTACTTGCGGGAACCGTTGGCGCTAACTTCGCATATCCAGGGTATTCAGGGCTCCTTGCTCAAGCAAACAATGACTACCAAGAATACCTAAAGAGCGATGCTTTTGTGACAGGGGCTGTCTACCGGATAGTGGAGAGCCCTGGCCACGAACTAGGTCAGTACTACTCCATCCAGCAAGGGGCCGTCCTTTCCAACGAGTTCTTCGACGAGAGCTATTTCCGTAGAGACTGGACAGAGGCAAGCTATCGCTGTTATCTGTCCGCAAAGAGCGTTGATTTCGTGGTATTAAGTGAAGATTATCTCCAACGTTATCACAAGAACGAGGGCGATATTATAGAGAGCCTGCGAGCTCAGGGTCTGGTCCGGTTGATCTACGAAGACCCGCGAGGCCGCTTCATAGTCTATGATGTGAAGGCTGCACGTAGCAACTTCGAGAAACACAGTGTCCAGGAGTGCATTGGACTCGAGAATGGCGTTAAATAGTAGGCTGGGTATGCCAGCACTAAAATCAGGATTCTGCCTATTTTCCTGGTGTGTGTTCTGTGGGGGTTGATACGATGGGGAAAACAAGGCGCCGCTTACTACTCGCCCTTGGAGTGCTCGCCTGTCTGGTGTCCTTGTATCTTTGCGTACCGTATTTCCCTTTTGGTGGGAGCATTATCGCACGAGGGTCTGCCACAGAACGGGATATTGCCCTCACCTTCGACGATGGGCCGAATGCTTTGTGGACACCCCGGATATTGGAAATCTTGGCGAAATACGATGTAAAGGGCCCGTTCTTCGTCGTCTGAGCTAACGTAAAGCGACACCCGGAAGTAGCGAAGTTGGTCGTTGAATATGGCAATCAGATCGCAAACCACTCCCAATCTCATTCCAACTTCCTACCTTACCTCACTCCTGAACAAATTGTAGATGATTACAAAAGCGCCGAACAAGCTATCCGCAACGCTACAGGCTTGTCACCGCGATTCTATCGGGCACCACACGGCAAGGTAACGCCCTGGATGCGCCACGCCCTCCACAGCCAGGGGCTCATACTTGTAGGATGGGACTATTCACCGCATGATTGGGTGAATCCCGGCGTTGAGGAATTGACTCGCCGAGTGGTCAATGCAGCACGGCCCGGCAGCATCATCCTTCTCCACGATGGCCTGGACCTGAATGAAAACCCGGATAAGTCCCAGCTTATTCAAGCGCTGCCAGCGATTATCGAACAACTTCAAGCCCAGGGTTATCGACTGGTCACCGTGGCTCAACTCTTGGGAGAGAAACCATACTTTTGATGGTCTGCAAGACCTCTCGGAGCCACTGATTTCTAGTCCACAATGCCATCCGTGCATTAGCATCACCATTTTGGAGCGGCCGCACCAGCGATGACCGGGAACACTGTAGGTGAGGTTCCGTGTTCTCAGTTGCACATTCCTGACTTTTGTTAAGCCTAGCGCCTCTTGAGTCTCGTTGCTTCTCTTGCTACTGAGGAACCATGAGCATAAAATGAAGTCGCCAAGACGATACTGAGGGGGATACCATGGCCCGCATAATCCAAACT
>Ga0209777_10001778_pt1 | contig 30039 bp, 33 predicted proteins | sample FrelakmetHBP12HB_FD_187147 | JGI IMG/M metagenome (GOLD analysis project Ga0209777, IMG submission 187147) | Freshwater lake sediment microbial communities from the University of Notre Dame, USA, for methane emissions studies -HBP12 HB (SPAdes)... | ecosystem: Environmental > Aquatic >...
GTCTTTTATAGTATAGTGTTCTAAGAATTTTCTTTGCTGCCACTCCCGGGTTGCATGCTGTAAAGAAGCCAAGGCATTTTTATATTCTTTTTCGATGGTCTCATAGTTGCTTTTAAGGATGAATAAACGGTCCAGTTGCATTTTGAACGCGTCATCGCCCGCTTCATGTTGCCATTTTTTAGTCCATAAACGCCAGCTATACCGGGTATTTTCAAGCAGGTTCTTCCTCCGTTTCTTTTCAGCAATTTCCTTTCCGGGATGAAGGAATAAAATCTCGGCAACGATCAATGCTGCAATGAGAAATAAGTAATGTACCAGATACCCTGCGATTCCACCCCCTGCCAGGATAACTCCTCCCGCCATGAAACGCAGTTTTGTACGACTGAACGATTTTTCCAGATCCGGGGGGAGAGGGTCTGGCCGGAAAGGGTAGTCTTCCGGGCTGATCCGGTGAGCTGGTCCCGGGGGTTTCAGTGCCATCACTTTGCGCCATTCAACAGTGAGATCCATTTTTGTAACCGAATCTGCACTTAAAAAAGGCAAAACCCCGGATGTATCTTCAAATGTACACCAGGGACACTTCACCAGACCCTTATAATAGTAATGAACAGATTCCCGTCTGCACCGTTTCAATTGTTGTTCAAGATCTTCTAAGACATTCCACCAGTCAGCTGCACCGGGGCGACCGCCGGGCTGAACTCCGGTTTCTGAAAAAGCCCGTTCAAATAATTCAGCTGCTTCAGCAGGAACTATGGATAATCCGACAGAGTTTGGCGGGGGGGAAATCGATCTTTTGTGGGAGAATTTTCCATACGCGAACCGGTGTTGTACAATTGCCTTTTCTATCGGCATATCTTCTCTTCCACGGTAGACACCTGAATAAGGGTGCCTGCCCATAAACAACAGCTGAAAAATCAGGATTGCCAGTCCAAAATTATCATGGTTTTTCGATCGCAGTAGTTTAAAATTTCCCGAATTCTGTAGTTCTGGAGGAGTAAACTGGGCTACACCCACTTCACAATAATAGACACACGCTTTTGCCGGAACCTGGAAAGAGTCGCAATCGATCAATTGTACACATGCCTCGTCATTCACAAGAATATTTCCCTCATTGACATCCCCGATAATATACCCGAACTTATGCAGGACATGAAAAGCAGCGGCCAGGTTTTTTGCCGTTCGGATAAGGAATTTCCAGTCAGCACAGGGAAACAATTCTTTCCGGTGAGATGGCCCGTAGATTTTATGTATGGGTTCGTAACCGGAAATTTTTGGCATGATGAAACCCCGGACCGGACCATTCTGTCCTGTAGAGATAGTATCGGTAGGCCATGCAGCAATGCCTTTTAACTCGGCATTACACCCCCTGACCATCAACCGGAGTTTTTCCTGCTTGCCGATCTCAAGCGGTTTATGGTATATTTTTACAACAAATTTACGGCCGGATGGCACAATGTCAAAAACGTCCCCCTCGCCGCCACTCCCGATTTTTCTTCCCAGTATGAGCCGGTTGCCTTTACTATCATAGTATGCAGGGGAGGAGGGGGCTGGCATGGTTAATCCGGGACACGCACTGCAAGGATCAGGGTTTTATCATCATCGCTTCGTTCACTGATTTCATGGTGAAGAAGGAAGCTGCTTAATTGCGGGGATGACCCGAAAAATTCATGATCCGTATCTTTTTTGAGGGCTTCGAATAGTGGCTTAAAAAATCCTGTATGGGCTTTTTTTTGGGAGAACGATAATACAAGGTTCTGGAGCCCGTCAGTAAATAATGCGATTTCATCAAAAGAACTATCCGTGAAAGTGATATTCAGGTGATTCCGGTAAGCCTCATCGGAAAGAAAACACGTCGAATTGATATATTCGCCCTGTTCCGGCCAAAAAATAGTACGGTAATCATGACCGGAATTTATTACTATACCCCCGTCCCCGATCTGGAAAAAGAGTGCGTGATCCCTGCCGGCAACTGAACCCATGCAGGTACAGGCAAAATCTTCCAGCAGCTTGCCCTGTTTTTTTGCCCAAGTATCGACTGAATCCCGTGCACCGGTAATCCAGCCGATAATGTCCGGTTCAGTAATAAGGGAGAGATCTTCTCTTTTTTCCAGGGTTTGCACAATATACTCGTAGAGAGTATCACACGCGATTTCTGCCCCGGTTCCCCCTTCCGTTGTACTACCCGCTCCATCGGCAGCTAACCCGATAAAAAATTCCTTTTCTGCCAGCCTGATTATCCCTGACCGGCAGTGGTCCTGCCCGGTTTCATTCCGATCGCTGTGTGCTTTTCCCGTGACTGATGCTGCTATGCATTTCCATGTCATATCTCACTCCAGCCCAGGGGTGAAGGAAGCAGGATCCGGTCTGAAGGATTGCTACGTGAGGCTGATTTCATGGAATTTGACAACCACTGGAAAAATTCCCGGAATTTCAATCCCTGGAGTTTTAACGGTTCCCTGACAGACATCTGCCGGAGGATGTTCATATCCGCTTTCTGGACACCAATGGCAAAGAATGCAAAGGATTTCGCGTTTTCCCCTTGTTTTATCAATGCAGCAGCGCTCTGCCATTCGTCAGTCGGAGCGCCATCCGTAATCAAAAAAATCCAGGGACGATAAAATGAAATGCCATTTGCCCGGTACTGGTCCTTGCGGTTTTTAATCAGTTCAATGCCCATTTTAATCGCTTCTCCCATCGGCGTATCCCCGACGGCTTCCAGCTGGGGGTCAAAGAAACATTCGGCAGTATTGAAATCACTGACAATCCTGACGGGACCAAAAGCAAGGAGGGCAACTTCAACCCGTTTGATGGCGAGGGAATCATTTTGTAACTCATCATAAAAAGCTCGCAGTCCGGCATTTAGTTCGTTAATCGGCTGTCCTGCCATGGAACCGGAGGTATCCAGTAATAATAAACAGGGGCATCGTGGTTCAGGATTTTCTGCAAAGGTTACTGCACCCAGTGGCTGCTGGTCAAGGGATATATCGTCGCGCATAGGGCTTCACCGTAAAAAAATTTAAGCTGGTACAGATAATCAGTTCTGTATCGTTCTTTAGGATTTCTAAGTATTTTTGGATAAATTTTTTTATTAAATGAACGGGGATTTTAGTGAGTTGAAGCTGGATAAGGTGTCCGGCGAGAAGTGAACGATAATGAAACCTGTAGAACAAGATCGTGGAAAAACCGCGGAACCGCGCTGGCTAAACTCGGAAGGTATACCGATGCAGTTACCTCTTTTGACAAAGTGATTGCCATCAATCCCAATTATAGCCTGGCGAAAGAGAATCGGAAAATTGCACTTGAAAAACAAACCCAACCTGCCCCACTCTTGTATGCACCCATAGGTGCAATCGTTCTGATGGCAGGAATCGCAGTATGGTATCGGCGTCGGGGTCTCCTTCTAACATAAATTATTTTGAAACTAAAAAGATGGTTTTTACGGAATTTTCCGGTATTGACCGGTATATCGGGAAGGAAAAAGGAGCCCGTATAGGGCTTATTTTATCTGTTGACTTTTACCCCCTCATTATCGATAAAACAGAAGGGATCTTCTGCTATATAGTCCCCGTAAACCGCATGCGCCCGGACCCGGCACCCGCCACCACAGAGATCACGATAGGTGCAGATCCCACATCGTCCCCCGAACCGGGCTTCCTTCTCCCGGAACCGGGACAGAACGAGATTCTTTCCATCGGCCCAGATCCTGCTGAAGGGCCGGTCCCGTACATTGCCCACGAGGAATTCATCGGCACGGGCGAACTGGCAGGGATACACGTTCCCTTGGGTATCGATGTTTGCCACCCGGGTCCCGGCACTGCACCCGCCCTTTAACGATTCGAGCAGCCCCTTGGCATCGGCCAGGTCCTCCGACCCGTCCTTCTCCATGGAGGCGAGGAGGTGGATGCAGTCCTGCGGGGCATCAACCGTCAGGAACTCCATGGCCGCTGGATCGGTCTCCTTTGCTTTCCGGTACAGCACGTCGAGGGCCTCGACCACCTCGGCCCGGTTCAGCTGCAGACGGGCATAGGAGTCGCTCCCCCTTCCCGTTGGCACGAGCCAGTACAGGCAGAACCGGGAGGCGCTGAGGGAGAGGGCAAGATCAACGAGAGATTCAAGCTCCCGACAGTTCTCTTTCGTAAGTGTGACCCGTACTCCGCACCGGAGCCCGGCTTCCTTACAGGCTGCGAACGCCCGGATCGTCTGCTCGAACGCACCGGGGGAATTCCGGAACCGATCATGCGTCTCAGCTTTCGCACCGTCCATCGATATTCCGGCATATTCGATCCCGCTTTTTTTGATCCTGTGGGCAATATCCGGAGTTATCAGCGTACCGTTTGTGCTGAGTGCCATCTTGAGGCCGCGGCTCCTGGCATGCGTCGCCAGTTCCCAGATATCCGCACGCATCAGGGGTTCCCCACCGGTGAACAGGATGAGGGGGACACCCATATCTGCCAGATCGTCGATTACTCCGAACGCCTCGGCAGTCGTGAGTTCTCCTTCCGTTGTGCGTCCCGGGCCGGATTTGCTATAACAATGGGTGCAGGCAAGGTTGCAACGGTCGGTGAGGTTCCAGAAGACCACCGGCCGGTACATCCCGGTAAAAGCAAGAAGGCTGCTCGGCACATCACACTGCGGTTTGTGCCGGTGCTTCATCACGCCGCTGACCGTGCCCCGCCCGTGCATGCATTGTGTAATCCGGTTCATGAGACACCTCCTCCGTTCTCCCGCATCCGTACATTCGGCACCCGCTTGAACTCACTGGTGCTGAAGAGGACGGTATAATCCGGGCAGCCGATCTTCTCTGCAACCGCCTTCACTTCGTCCAGCACCCGGTCTCTGCTGTATCCGTGGTGGACAGTGTAATGAGTGTACTCCCAGCGACCCGGTACCGGCCTGCGTTCATAACAATGGGTAACGGCGGGAAATACTGAGAGGAGTTTTCCCGGGTCATCCCTGCCGGCTCCTGCCGGTTTCCATGCCACAAGGGCGTTTGCCGTGATCCCGACCTTCCGCTGGTCGATGCGTGCACGGAACTTCCGTATGATCCCTGCTTCCTTCAGGCGACCGATCCGGTCCACCACTTCGTCGCCACTGAGACCCAGTCGTTTTCCGATCTCTTCGAAGGGAGCAGGGACAAACGGGAGGCCCCGTTCCAGTTCCCGGAGTAACTGGATATCAGTCGGATCCATAGGTAATCTCCCCGGGTTGTGCAGGCAAAAATGAGAACCGCACATCAATTTTTATCTTTTTTACCGTCGGCAGATCAAGTGCATCGGAGACTGAAATTCCGGTCCTCTCCAGAATTTCATGCAGAACCCGTTGGATCCCCTCTCCGTTCTGTGCTGCAATCGTGAACCAGAGGGAATAGGAATGATCCCGTCGGAAATTGTGCGATACCTCCGGATAGCTGCTGATGATGGACGCAATCTCGTTCACTCTCTCTTCCGGTACACGGAGGGCAACCAGGGTCGCGGCATGAAGACCGAGATGGCGGGATTCCAGTACTGGGGATATGCCCCGGATGATTCCTGCTTCTTCCAGCCGTTGCATCCGGCCGAGAATCTCAGTCTCCGTAATGCCCAACCGTCCGGCAATCGTGTTCCATGGCCGGGATACCAGCGGGAGATCATCCTGAAGAACATTGAGAATGGCCAGATCGGTCTGGTCCGGATCAAAGGGGATGGGACAGCTCACGATTTCACCCCGGCTGGCTGGTACGGGCACCACGGGTCTTCACCGCAACATTCCCCGCTGGCCGCCTCCGGCGTTGCAAGCCCATCGCACCAGAGTGGGGAGGCTGCATCTTCCTGCCAGTATGCCCGGGCCCTGCATCCCCCACAGGTTGTTTTGAAATCACAGTGCCCGCATTTCCCCGTGAGGAGATCCGGATTACGGAGTGCGGTAAAGAGTGGGGAGTTATTCCAGATTTCCGAAAACGGCGTGGTCAGCACATTGCCGGCGCTCACCGGAAGGTATGGGCATGGCGTCACATCGCCGTTGGCGAAGATCCGGCAATAGGTGATGCCGGCAAGGCAGCCGCGTCCCCATGCCGGGTTTTGTATGCCCAGCTCATCAGCGATACGGCGGAACTGCGGGGCGCAGGTCGGGCGGATGTTAAGGTCGCTGTCCCTGTACCGGATCAGGATCTGACGAATCAGATCTTCGTATTCCTCCGGGCTGCGGGGCTCGATCTGCCGTGCCCTCCCGGTGGGGATGGGGAAGAAGAGCTGGTAGTCGCGGACCCCGAGAGAAGTCCCAAGGCCGATGACATCTTCGACTTCACTCATGGCAGATCTCATCACGGACATATTGATCTGGACGCCGATCCCCGCGTCCCGGCAGTGACCGATGGCCGCAACAGCCCTCTCCCAGACGCCGGGAAGACCACGGAACGAATCGTGGATTGTCGCATTTCCCGAATCCAGACTAATGGCCACGGCCCGGATCCCGGCTTCCGAGAGTTTTCCGGCAATGTCATGGTCGATCAGGTACCCGCTGGTACCCATGACCATCCGGAGTCCCTGCTCCGTTCCGTACCGTGCGATATCGTATACATCATCCCGGAGGAGAGGTTCCCCTCCACTCAGCACGACAACCGGCCTCCCGGTCGCCCGGATCTGGTCGATGACAGAAAATGCCTCCTGCGTGGAGAGCACTCCGGCTACTTCCTTTTCACCTGCATCCACGTAACAGTGGGAACACTTCAGGGGGCACCTGAGGGTGATGTTCCACGAGATGATACGCGGTGCGTTCACTGCACCGTTCAATGTTTCAGTCCCTTTGCCAGATCGAAGCGATCAAGGTTCATCACTTTGGTCCAGGCTGCTACGAAATCGTGCAGGAACTTCTCCTGGGAGTCCGCACTTCCGTAGACTTCTGCCAGGGCCCGGAGCTGGGAGTTCGAACCGAAGATAAGATCGACACGCGTGCCGGTCCACCTGACTTCGCCGGTCTTGCGATCGCGTCCTTCAAACACGTCAGCGTCTTTCGATACCGGCTTCCATTCCGTGCCCATGTCGAGCAGGTTTACAAAGAAGTCGTTGGTCAGCGCCTCTGGCCGTTTCGTGAAGACGCCGTGCCGGGTCTGTCCGAAGTTGGTGTTCAGCACGCGCAACCCGCCGACGAGCACCATCAGTTCGGGTGCGGTCAGGGTCAGCAGCTGCGCCTTGTCGACCAGCAGCTCTTCCGCCGATGCGGCGAATTTGCCCCCGAGGTAGTTTCGGAAGCCGTCAGCCCTGGGCTCGAGTACGGCAAAGGATGCCACATCGGTCTTTTCCGGTACGGCGTCCATGCGTCCCGGGATTAAGGGGACCTTTACCGTACGGCCGGCATTCTTCGCTGCCTGCTCGATACCGACGCAGCCGGCCAGGACAATCAGGTCGGCCAGCGACACCTTTCTCTCTCCTTTTTGTGCCTTGTTGAACTCGCTCTGGATACTCTCCAGTGCCTTGAGCACCTTCGCCAGCCGGGCCGGCTGGTTGACTTCCCAGTTCTTCTGCGGCGCGAGGCGGATACGGGCACCGTTGGCACCGCCGCGCTTGTCGGAGCCACGGAAGGTGGACGCAGAGGCCCAGGCGGTCGAGACCAGCTCCGGCACCGAGAGGCCGGACGCCAGGATATTCTTCTTGAGGGATGTGATGTCCTTTGCATCGATCAGCTGGTGATCCACGGCAGGGATGGGGTCCTGCCAGATGAGCTCTTCGTTTGGGACTTCCGGGCCGAGATAGCGTGCCCGCGGGCCCATGTCGCGGTGCGTCAGCTTGAACCATGCCCGGGCGAACGCGTCCGCGAACTGGTCCGGGTGCTCGTAGAAACGCCGGGAAATCTTTTCGTAGGCGGGATCGAACCGCAGGGAAAGATCCGTGGTCAGCATGGATGGCGCATGACGCTTCGTTTTGTCGTGTGCATCCGGCACCGTGCCGGCACCCGCATCGCCCTTCGGCTTCCACTGGTGCGCACCGGCCGGGCTCTTCGTCAGTTCCCATTCGTTTTCGAACAGGATCCGTAAGAAGTTGTTGCTCCACTTCGTTGGCGTATTGGTCCAGGTGACCTCCAGGCCGCTGGTGATCGTGTCCCCGCCTTTGCCGGTACCGAAGCTGCTCTTCCAGCCGAGGCCCTGTTCCTCGATGCCCGCTGCTTCGGGCTCAGGCCCTACGTGGGTCGCAGGACCGGCACCGTGGGTTTTACCGAAGGAGTGCCCCCCGGCGATGAGCGCAACGGTCTCCTCGTCGTTCATGGCCATGCGGGCAAACGTCTCGCGGATATCCCTTGCCGCCGCGATCGGATCCGGGATGCCGTTCGGGCCTTCCGGGTTGACGTAGATCAGCCCCATCTGCACGGCAGCAAGCGGGTTTTCAAGGTTCCGGTCGCCGGAGTAGCGTTTGTCTTCCAGCCACTTGTTCTCAGAACCCCAGTACACGGCTTCTTCCGGCTCCCAGACGTCCGGACGGCCGCCGGCGAAGCCGAAGGTTTTGAATCCCATCGATTCCAGGGCGACGTTGCCGGCAAGAATCATGAGGTCGGCCCAGGAGATTTTCCTGCCATACTTCTGCTTAATCGGCCAGATCAGCCGGCGCGCCTTGTCGAGGCTCGCGTTGTCGGGCCAGCTGTTGAGTGGAGGGAAGCGCTGCTGGCCGGCACCGGCACCGCCGCGACCGTCACCCATGCGGTACGTTCCGGCGCTGTGCCATGCCATGCGGATGAACAGGGGCCCGTAGTGGCCGAAGTCCGCCGGCCACCAGTCCTGAGAGCCGGTCATCAGCGCCCGCAGGTCCTTCTTTACGGCTGCCAGATCGAGTTTTTTGAATTCTTCGGCATAGTCAAAACCCTTGTCCATCGGATTGGACAGGGTGGAGTGCTGGTGGAGAACCTTCAGGTTCAGCTGGTTCGGCCACCAGTCACGGTTGGATGTACCTCCGCCAGCTACCTGCCGGTGCATTCCGCCCGTTACCGGGCACCTGCTGTCGTCAGTCATAATGTCATCTCCTGTTTTTCGATCAAGTGAACATCCTGCAGGAAGGCCGGACCACGCTGCCCGGCCGTCAGGGAATTCTGGTTATCAGAAACCGGAACACTCTGATCGGTACTGAGGGTTTTCCTGGCTATGATGTATCAAAGGTAGAATTGCCACGGTCACATTTAATAAGATAGGGTTTCGGGCAGAACAGGATCATAATCGGAGTCTTTCTGCGGCATCCGATTTGCCGAGCAGATATCCCTTCTGGTACGCTGCTTCGAACAGGTCCGGATGAGCTGTAACATCACGAATTGTGTCCATATCACTGATGAGCAGCTATCAGTGTACTGGCAGTCGATGATGTCAAAAAAAGCCCTGATGGTCCGCTTTACACCCACAAAAACCTCGGGGATCTTCATACCCGAGATACAGATAAACAGTCCTTTTCGTTCTGCCCTGCGTTCTTTTACAATGAACGAATTTTTCCGCAGGTACTTGGCCATGAAAAAGACCTGGAACCGGTCTATCATTGATTTGAGTTTGCCGGGAATTCCCATGGTCATGACCGGTGTAGCAAGGATGAGACCATCCATCTCTTTGAACTTCGGGTAGAGCTGCTGCATGTCGTCGTCCATGATGCAGGTATCATGGTCCTTGCAGAACAGCATCTCCATGCACGCCTGGAAATCAAGGCTGGCAACCTCGATTTTTTCCACCTTGCAACCGGCATCTTCTGCCCCTTTGAGCGCCCTCTCAAGCAGTTTTGCCGTATTGCCGTCAGAAAGAGAACTCCCGAGCAGGCCGATCACTTTTTTCCCCATAGAACAGTAAATGCAAAAAACGAGGATATACTTTTGGATTACTGTCTCGACCGGTCAGATCACGAATGAAGAGGGAGGGGCACATATTTAAGTGCGAGATCTGCGGTAATGTAGTTGTGGTAAAAGAGAGCGGCGGCGGCGAACTGGTCTGCTGCGGAGACCCCCTGCAATTAGAGAAGTGAATCATTATGGCAGTAAAAAAAACAACAGTGAAAAAATCACCGGCAACAAAGCCGGTGGCGATGAAAGGATCGGAAAAGGAACTCAGGACCCTTGAGAAGAAAATCGGCAAAGTGCCGAAGTTTTTCAAGGAGCTGACAACAAAAGAGCCAGAGATGTTCAACCTCGTTATGAGATTCGAGCAGCACATCTGGGACGATGGCAAAATATCGGGCAAGACAAAAAAACTGATCGCGATTGCGATTGCTGCGGCCCTGCGGGACCAGCATGCAGTCCGCGCCCAGCTGGCCGGTGCAAAGAATATCGGGGTCACAAAAGGAGAAGTCGAAGAGGCGCTCCGGGTCACCTTCCTGCTCTCCGGTATGCCCGCCTATGTCTACGGCAGAGCCCAGCTTGACGAAGTGATGCCGTAACCCGGTTCTTCGGGACACCGGAATACCCCTTTTAGAGTATTCACATAATCCCTTTTTTGGAACGTCCTGTAAACGCAACAGTACCCCGGATCAGTATCCCGAGGGTAAAAACCAAAAAAATTACTTTTTCACATGCGTCACAAATCGGGCATTTATTTCGTCCCAGTTTACCAGATTCCAGAAGGCTTCGATAAACTTTGCCCGGTCATTTTTGTAGTCAAGATAGTATGCATGCTCCCAGACATCAACCGCCATCAGGATCCGGTATCCCGGTATCACGTTGACATTGTGCTTCTCAAGCTGCATGATGAGCAGCCGCCCGGTATTCATACAGTACGTAAGCACGGCCCAACCCGATCCTTCGACACCTGAAGCAGCCTGGGTAAACTCCTTTTTGAACCGGTCAAATTTCCCGAACTCTGTATCGATTGCTTTTGCAAGTTCACCTTTCGGTATGCCTCCGCCACCAGCACCTGCGGGTGCCAGATTTTCAAAGAACTTTTTATGCAGCCGGTAACCCCCGATGTGAAAGGAAAGTTCCTTCAACGTTGCTTTCATGTCCAGATCGGCATTATCTTTTCGTGCCTTGTCGAATTTTTCCAGGAGTGCATTTGCACCGGTCACATATGCCTGGTGATGTTTCTGGTGGTGCAAGGTGAGTTGTTCTTCCGAGATATACGGAGCCAGAGCCTTATACCCGTAGGGGAGTTTTGGTAGTGTATATGACTTGTTTGCTTCCATGTTTTCCTCATCTCCTTTGATAATAATACTGTATTCGTTAGTTATTCGTAAAGGGGGGTGAAACCCTGCTTGACCACATTCCCATACCGTTGAACAATTTTTGGATCGGTTGCGCAGACAGGACAGACATAATCTTCGGGCAGGTCCTCAAATTTTGTCCCAGGTTTTATGCCATGGTGGGGTTCCCCGCGTTTTTCATCATAGATGTAATCACACATGGAACAGATATACCGTGTCGGCCGCCACTCGTCAAAACCCCACGTGCCAACCTTGCCTTTTCCCTGAAATCCGCAGACCGGGCAAAGATACGTTTCAGGAAGATCCTTAAAAGGAGTGCCTGCAGGGATTCCATTATGCGGCTCCCCGCGAAGCGGTGAATAGACATACCCGCAAACCCTGCACTTGTACCGCATAAGAGCAGCACTTTCTTTTTTTGCTGCTGCACTCTTTTTTCCTCCAGTTGCTGGTTTCTTTTTCACACCGCTCTTCTTCGATATTGCTGCTGCTTTTACCATGAAAATTCCCACCTTCCAAAGCCCTTCATCACCATCTTTTTTTAAAAAGAAGAGCCAGGGATAGTTGAAAATGGAGACTAACGGCTATTATACATTTGGTTAACGGCAAGGGTAAAAAACGATATAGGGCGGGTGCTGGTTCTTCACCGAACACCGTTTTATTGACAATTGATAGGAAAAGTGGTGGTTGAAAAACGCAAGATACCTATCATCCAAAATGCAAGTGCATAATTAATGCCAATAAAAAAATGAAGAGATTATCTATTCCCGTTTTCCCAGCTGATGGTCAAGATGGAACAGGTGTCCGGGAATATCTCCTACGCATTGTACCTGTGCAAGAATTGCACTCGAGTGCTCCTCTTCTTCTACCTGTTCTTTCACGAACCACTGGAGCATCTCAAAGGATGCGTGATCTTTTTCCTTGATTGCAAGGTCTACAAGCCCGTGGATCATAGCGGTTACCTTCTGCTCATGGGCGTACACTTCCTCAAATACTTTACCGGCAGAAGACCATTTTGCTTTGGGTGCTTCGATATCAAGGAGACTGGCTTTTCCACCCCGGGCAATAATGTAGTCATAAATCTTTAAGGCATGAATCTGCTCTTCTTTTGCCTGTATGCGCATCCATTGGGCAAATCCTTTCATATTCACCGTTTCGAAATGCGAAGACATTGCAAGATACAGGTAAGCCGAGTATAACTCACGATTGACCTGCTTGTTCAGGGCTAATTCCATGGTTTTCGAAATCATTTTTTTAATCCTCTGTTCATCGATCATTGGTCCTTCACTCAATAATGTTTTTCTATCGGGGTAATCGGAAAATGTGCGTGTAGGTCACCGGATTCGAATCCATACTTTGAGGTAACGAGAGATGGAACTTTCATGTGGCCGAAGATATTTTGACAATAAAGTGATTCGGATATTGGTGAATAATGCGATGACCGCAGGGACGATTCAGCATGGATTTTTAAACGGAAGTATCAGGAATTGATCCCAGACAAGCGAAATTATGGGTCGCCTTAAAATAGAGACTTATGGACCCTGCCGGACGATCACCGAGCCGATTCGTCAAACGGGTTCTTCTGCATTGCAAGGCTGAAGAGGTAGGGATAATGGGTTTTAAGATATTCCATGTATTTGATCCATTCCAGGATCAGGAGAGAATACACACGCTGGATATCGGTCGTGATATGGCTTTTATCAGCTGGGGACAATCTTGACAGGTCATCCCGTGCCACACCCCATGGTTTCCTCCGGGTCCGCAACGATGCCCAGGAACAGCACAGCGACCGGTCCCGTGAGCAGGATAAGAGGAGGATAGTCAGCACAAGGATGAGCCCAAGGAGGATCCCTATCCAGCAAATGCCGCACATTATATCCAAAAAAATCAGATTCCTCAAACAAAAAACACAATTACTGTGTTCTATCTTTTTAAAAAATACCCGTGCTCTGAAATATTCCATTGATCCGTTTTTTCCCTGGTATTCAGGAAGTACCAGCGGGAATAAATACCCCAACTAATATATTGATTAGTCAGTCTAGACCAATCAGTCTAGTGAGTGCTGACCATCATTACCAGATGATGGCAAAAAGAGGGATACCCATGCAATACCGGCAAGTGCCAAAAAACGGCGACCAATTATCCGCGTTAGGCTTTGGAGCAATGCGTCTTGCATCCAGGAGAGGACGTATAGATGATGAACGTGCCACACGACAAATACGTGATGCCATAGACAAAGGAGTCAACTATCTCGATACTGCAGCTCCCTACCATGGCGGGGAGAGTGAACGGTTTTTAGGGCGGGCGCTCCAGGAGGGATACCGGGAGAGGGTGAAGCTTGCCACCAAGCTTCCGCCATGGAGTGTAAAAACCCGCGAAGATATGGACAGGATCATTACCATCCAGCTCAAAAAACTCCAGACCGATCATATCGACTATTACCTTCTCCACTCGCTCGAAGCCAATCACTGGAAGCGACTGCTGGAACTCGGTGTCCTTGAATTCCTTGATGCGGCAAAGGCAGCCGGGAAGATCCGGAATGCCGGTTTCTCCTTCCACGGAGACCGCAAGACGTTTAAGGAGATTATCGATGCCTATGACTGGGTATTCTGCCAGATCCAGTACAATTTCCTTGATGAAATGAACCAGGCCGGCACCGAGGGGCTCGGCTACGCGGCCTCAAAGAAAATCGCGGTCATGATCATGGAACCATTGCGGGGCGGGATGCTTGCCGGAAAACTCCCAAAAGAGGTCGAGCAGATCTATAACCGTGCGGGAACGAAACGGTCCCCAGCGGAATGGGCACTTCGCTGGGTCTGGAACCACCCGGAAGTGACTGTTGTCCTCTCCGGGATGAATGACGAGAACCATATCGCCGAGAATATAACAACCTGCGAGAATGCCCTGCCCGGTTCCATGACTGCCGATGAACTTGCAACAATCGAATCGGTAGCAGGAGCCTACAAACGGTTGATGAAAGTGGGTTGCACCGGCTGTGCCTATTGCATGCCCTGCCCGTTCGGGGTGAATATCCCCCAGTGCTTCTTCCTGTACAATGATTACTCCATGGGCGGTAACCGCATGATGACCCGCGGGTTGTACGGGCTGGGACTGATGGGGGGTATGGGAATACGGGCCGATGCGTCCCTCTGCCGGAACTGTGGCAAGTGTGTAAAGGCCTGTCCCCAGAAGATAGCGGTCCCGGAAGAGCTGAAGAAAGTCAGGAGTACGCTGGGAGGGCTCCGCACAAGGATCCTGCTCCCGCTCGCCCACCTGATGTTCTCCACCAAGATTAAGGAATAATCCGGTTCAGCTTCATTACGAGGAAAAAGACCGGTACAGGAATCCGGAAGTACGCGTAAAGGATCTATAGGGGAAATCGTAGATTCAGGCAATGGAAGAAAAACTAGGGTATTGTTTGAGGAAAAGCCATGAGCCGCAAGAAAACGGGCAAAGCCCCGTACGCTGATATCGGTAAGTCTTCCGGGAAGCGGGAGACCATACTTGCGACTGCACTCATGCTCTTTACCACGCAGGGAGTGGATGCAACACCGACAGCACAGATCAGCAGAGAGGCAAAAGTCTCGACCGGGACGCTTTTTCACTACTTCCCGGACAAGAACAGCCTCATTGACCAGGTGTATCTTTCGATCAAGAAGGACCTGGCCGAAGCCATCCGCGATAACAACGATGAGACTCTTCTTACAAAACAGCGGCTCGAAACATGTTTCCGGGGGTATATCACGTGGGGTGTGGCAAACCCGGAAAAGGTGCGGTTCTTAGACCAGTTTTATAATTCCCCGGGTATCTGCGACGATGTGAAGCACCAGGCTTACAATGACTTTGCCTGGATGCTTGAGCTGGGCAATGCCGCTGTCCGTGAAGGGGTATTACCGGACCTACCAGGTGAGTTTCATCTTGTTATGTTTACCCAGATCCTGAATGGCATCCTGGCGCTCATAGAGTCCGGATGTCCGGGGATGTCCCAGGATGAAATCATAGAAAACGGGCTTGCAATGCTCTGGAAACAGTGATCACCTGTTTTTTACGTCAAAAAAATTACGAGAGGATTCCAGGGGATACAATTGGACCGTGACCGGGGCGCTGGACATATACCTGAATTATCGAAAAAGAGCCTGACCTGGATTTGGTTGTGCGGCTACCGGAAACGTATGCGTTCAGGAAAAAAAGATAAACGGATTCTGTTTTTTATCGGATACCAAGTAATTGAAGAGAATGCCGGGGATCAGGACGGATCGAAGTCTTCGTACCTGTGCGGGAAACATCATAGCCAGGGCAGGGTTCATCCTTCGGCCCCGGGAAAAAAGTTACCGTAATCCCGATCAACCGGAAAAACCAAAGAAGGAAAGGCCGACCTTCACAAGCGCCGGCATATTCGTTGCATCAAGGTAGATCATACAGCCGAGCAGCGAGAAATCTTCGGGGAGGTCAAACCCGATGATATAGTAATGGTATTTTTTTACGACCGCATTGATAATCTCCGGGGACAGGGCTTTTCTGTATCCGGCAGCATTGCCAAAGTGTTCGCTTCATTCCATGCGAGAGGCTTTCTCTTCCAGAACCTGAAGCCCTCTTTCAGGCCATAGCCAAACGCGTGCCATTCGCTATCGGTAAGGCCAAGAAAAACAGGGGTTGTCGGGTCTTCCAGCATCGTTAATCCCCCGGGCTGATGGTGATCTCAAAACCGGGCTGGTATACCCACCATTATCAGGGCTGAAGTCCCGTACCCGTCCCATCTGCGCAAACTTCCTGCGACCTGTCCGGATCTGCACAGTGTGGATCCCCGGGTCAACCTCGACCGGCAGGGGGACGGATGGTCCAAATTTTTAGACTCACCTGGAGAGATAAAACTGGAATGCTATGTTAAACACAAGCAGAATCACGCCAATTATCAGGAACTCTTTCAGACCGATTCCCGTTCCAAGAAGATAACGTGCAATAATAAGAATTATCAGAGTCGAAATCGTGTACACAAGAGCGGCGATTACCGCATCGGTCCTGGTTTTTGGAATTGATTCCATTGCAGTACCCATTTTCAATGACTTTCCAATAACGTTAATATTTACGAGCAGGAGTTATTGATTTACATCTTCTCTCAGGTATATAATCTCATACTGTAGTATTTCCAGAGTTGGCTGGTGTCTGGTAAGAATTAAAAGAGGGGTATTTCTGAGATACCAATAACCCACACAATTATCGAACTGAAAAATCGGGAGTAATGAAGTCATCAAGCCAGGCATACAAATCATTGCGAAGAACACTCACGCGCTTTATGTCCCGATACAAAAATTCCTATAATCATGTAACAAGCTACATCATATGGAACTCCCAAAAAATACGTCAAAATTCAAAGCAGTTGTCCTCACTGCGGATAAATTTGAGGACATGGAAGTTTTCTTCCCTGTTTTTCGCCTGCTTGAGCAAGGATGGCAGGTAGATGTCGCTGCACCCGATAGGCAGGAAATACACGGAGAACACGGCTATGCCTTAAAACCTGACAAAATTATTGGAGACATTAACCCCGACGAATACCATCTTCTTATCATTCCCGGTGGCTTTCCCGGTGGTGCCCCGGCAACAGTACGCAAGATAAAGAAAGCGCAGGAGATCACTAGATCATTTTTTGAAAAAAACAAGCCTGTAGCCTCGATCTGCCACGGGCCCTGGACACTGGTTTCCGCTAGCATGGTGAAGGGCAGGCACCTTACTTCGTTCTGGCATGATGGCGTGCCTGAAGAAATAAAAAAGGCAGGCGGCATCTGGGAAGATAAAGACGTGGTCGTTGATGGCAATCTCGTCACTTCCCGCTGGCCCATGGATCTGCCGGCGTTTATGAGAGAAGTAATGAAAATGATTAAACATGTCGAAAAGAATCAACTAATGAAATAGGGTGTATCAAAATGTCCACATCAAAGTTATTCATTAAAACTGTCTGCGTTTCTCTCGTACTGGTTTTATTTGTCGTGATTCCGGGGTGTACCATGACTCCCCCGGGATCTGATGGGACAATCCCGGCTACCTCCTCACCTTCAACGACAGCATCTCCAGTGCCTGCTCCAGCCTCAAATTCCGGGCAATCTGTTGCAAACGTTCAGCTGACAGGTAACGTCTATGGAATATCTTCCGATCCGTTAACAGGAATTGACACAATCACTTTTTCCATCGGTCTGCCATCGCAGGCATCAGCTATCGATCTGACCAGGCTGGAAATTGTCTTTTCCACCCCGGTTACTGCCCCGGTAACCCTCACGCAGGGAACGAGAGATTCAACCGGCACGTTTACCACTACTATGGGTAACTACGCCGTCACTTCACTAAGTCCCGGCGACCAGGTCGAGATCTCTTTCAGGGTAAAGGTAGTTCCGGGAGGTACCAACGTGAATATTGAGGTGAGATCTCCTGACGGTGCTGCACTACCCATCTCAAGGACAGTGCCCAGATCGATTTCATCAATGAATGTTCTTGATTAAATCTCCTTTTTATCGATCATGAAAATTATCACAAAAAGGGTCCGGATACAGGAGTGACCGATCTGTCACCTCATTAAAATTTCCCTGCCAATAGTCAACCTATAAGAACCCGGATGTCTATGTATTGGAATTACCGGAATGAATGAGTATGAACAATCTGAACCTGAAAACTCCCAAAGTTGAAGGGATTATTCTTGGCCTGATCATCGCGATCGTGCTGACCGTGTCCCGCATACCTCCGGGTTTCGCCCTCGTTGTGGGCATCATTTTCAGCGTTGTGGCTTTTTTTGTCCTGGATGAACGTAAAAAGGAGAAATGAATTTTCGTTCCGGCTGCTTTACGAGATTAAGATACGTACCGGGTCTCATTGAAAAAAGACTGAAGGGTTTGAGGTTCTCTTAATAGCAGATGAAAAAATCAAGGTGAGAATCAGAGCCCATATAGGAGTATTTCACTCATTTTCAGCATAAGAGACTAAAATGGGGATATCGTCATTTACCTTCAGATGTGTATCTCCCCGGGAAAAAGCAAAGGAGATCTCTGCCCAGGCCTTTTCCATCAAACCCCGGTAAAACGGAAGATCAAAGGTATCGGCAACCCACTCCGGCATTACCTGGTATCTCCGGGAATCAGTCACGACATAGCGAATTTTCATACCGGGGGCGACTTCGATACCATGCTTCCGGTACGCCTGGACTGCGACCCCCTCAAGGCACCGGTGGGCGTAGGTCAGCCGGCTTATCCGACGATGTATTGCCATCGACTTCGGATCTGCTGCCGGAAGTGCCCTCACCGACTCCCGGAAAATACTTCTGACCTCTTCTCTTTTTTCTTCCAGCCCGGCGATACTTTTTGCCCTGGCCATAACCTTGAGCATCCGTCCCTGCATCTCGCGGATATATTCAGGGGTATCGTGTTTCCGGGCTGCAATACCCCGGACCTTGATCGACCCGTCAGAGAGCCTGCCGAAGTACCGGTTATAGGCACCGAACCTGTCATTCATCGGTTCAAAGACAATCCAGTCGAAATGTTCAACTTCCGAGAGCAGCCCCATCTCGCGTTCGACCCGTTCTTTGAGGGCGTCTATCGGTGCTCCCTGGACCCAGAGACAATCAACAATGCCATGGAGCACGCGGAAATTCATCTCTTCAGCAATATCCTTCGTCGTTAACAGAATGTCACGGGACCTGCACGTAATACCTTCATGCACTTCGATCCTGCCAAATTTTGCGTTCTTATATCCGGTGTAGCCAAAACAGGTGACCAGCATCCATTTCAGGATAGAGTCGATACCGGCGAACCGTGGATCGGTCTTTTTGAGCCGTTTGGTAGTGATGCGCAGGTCAAGCAGGGGTGCAAGGGCAGCAGGAAGGAACCCCGGGCGTTCCGGGTGTTCGATGGTTTCCGGGGAAAGGTTGGCATGTACGATGATGGTCGGATACAGGGAGGTAAAATCCAGTTCCTCAACATTCTCATAGATCCCCGGGGATGGCTGGAACATCATCCCTCCCCGGTCGGCTGCCTGTAATGAGGTGACACGACGGATCAGTTCCGGGTCGCTCTTCCGGAACGGGACTGCAATTCCCATTTTCAGAGCTTCATAAACTTCGTAGCTGCTGATGAGGGTGCCCGGGGTGAACCGGGATGACAGGTTTGGTGACAGGCCGGAGATCCGCGAAGCCATCAGTACCCCTTCAAGCCCTCCCTCCTGGTAAACAAATGACTGTTCAGTATCTATCAGGATGCGTCCGTCCGGGATGAGCGCGGATTCCTTGTGCTCCATTTTCCCGTAACTCCAGTACGAACGGGAATCCATCTGGCGATACTTTCCGTTCCGGGAGAACGGCATAGCAAGACCGTACTTCCATGCCATCTTCTGGATCTTCGGCATCCAGCGGCCGGCATCGGGCATGAGGATCAGGTCAGGGTCGATCGATGCGATAAGAGGGAAGAGATCGGCAAGTACGCTTTTCGTCTGCCCGGTCAGGTGTGTGGTCTTTTCGTGAATAATTTCGACATCGGAGCAGAGCGCTGAGAGGGCCGGGTCATCGTGGACCTTTATCTCGACACTGTTCAGGTCATGGGTGAATTCCGGAGAGAACCGTGAATCATTCCCGGTACTGCAGGGAGTAATGCCGTGTTCGGCCATGAAGCGCTGGTCTCTCCGGACATCAACGTTGTAGAGTTCCACATCGAATTGTGCCTGCTTCTCGATCGCCTCGGCAACGTCCCGCCCTGCATAAACCGCGTATCCTGGAAGGTCCTTAAAGATTGTCCTGATAGTGCATTCTTCCGCCCTATAGTGCTCCTCCAGCACCTCAATCATCTCCTGGTGAGGGGTCGAGTCGTGGAAGTGGATGAGGAATGGAGGTGCATAGTCGTGGTGGACCCTGGTCACCGACCCTTCCTTGGACCAGAGATCGACGCCGCCGTTCCGGTATACGGAATCAAGGATCCACATCAATCCCCGGCGTTGATTCGATCTCGTCCTGGCGTTTAAGCATCTCAACCAACGCCGAGAAGACCGCAGCTTCAAGCGGATCATCACAGCCGACGAATGCCTCACTCGAATGCTTTTTTGCCAGTTCAACCAGTTTCTCACCGTACTGCTGATCTTCCTTTTTCAGTGCCCGTGATGACCGGGCCCAGCGGTCAGCAATGTTTTTCACACCCTGGCGGACGCTCTCAAAACTCCTTCCCATCACGACACCTCCAGGGTCCGCTGTGCATGCGGACGGTTATCACCAGAGCGATGCGAGCGGGAGCTGCGGTGCAGTGCAGTCCCGACTATGTCGTCGGCCGGCGCTATCTCGATGATATGATCAGCCTGTCGCATCAGCACCGAGAAAGAGCGGTCGATAGACGGAGCGTACAGGATAACGAGTGATTCGCGGCCGATATCCCTGAGCATCCCCGCAATCTGCGGCAGCATATTCTCTGCACCTTCAAAGAGCGTCGGATCGTGCTCAAGGAGGAGGACCGTGTGGCTCGCCTCTTTCAGTATCGTGAAGAGCTGGTGAGCCGTGAATGCCCTGCGGACCTCAAAGTTTTTGGATGACCGGTTGATCGAAGAGAGGAGGCGTGAGTAATTGCCGCTCACGTACAGGAAGAGGAACCGCTGGAGGTCCATGTTGCTGTTGAGCGCGGAGACCATCACCTTCCCGGGTGCGATCACCGCGTTAAAGGTGCATGGATGGAGCGTCATCCCCCTGCGGAGTTCGATCAGCATAGCACCGGATCACTCCCGCACTCAACGAGATAAGGCTCAGGTCTGAGGGGGGTGAAAGTGGATCGATACCGTCACCGGATTCACAACCCGTGCCAGCACCTGCCCGGACCTTACCCCAGCCGGTAATGGACAGTCCACTGGGTATATCGTATGAATCCGACATGCCGGAATACCTTCAGCCACCCGAGACTGTTCTGATAGGAGTCGAGATACGACCAGTCGTCAAGGAACCTGATGCCTGACCCCCACTCTTCCATCTCCCTGGTACTGGAGAGGCCGGAGTGGTAGGTGACATCTTTTCCGAAATGGAGCTGCTTTCTTATTTTATAGTTCATCATCCTTTTGTAAGGCCCCCGGAGCCACCTCGAGTTCACCACCTCGCAGACCAGTTCGGAGCCGGGAAAACGTTTTCTGAGTTCCAGGACCAGTGCCCTGACGTCCTCCTGATAGAGGTACATGAACACCCCCTCAGCGAGGAAGAGGAACGGTCCCCGGTGTCCGGAGATGGTGTCCATCCAGGAAAAGTTCAGGACCGAAGACGTGATAGTATGGTAGCGGTCGGTCTCTTCGAAGAACTGCCTCCTGATGGCCATGATCCCGGGCAGGTCAAGGTCGTAATACTGCACTTTTCCGTTATCAATCCGCGCAAACCGTGAGTCCAGGCCGCAGCCGATGTTCACTACCACCCCATCCGGGAACCTTGAGAGGAACTCCCGGATGTACTCATCATAACGCTTGGCCCTCATGGCAATATGGTTCATCAGGCTGGGCCTGATCCGACGGGCGAGAAGGATCCGGGCAAGGTCGTCCTCGGTACCGGCAAGCATTGTGTCGAGTGTTGTCGCAATCTCAACCGATCTCGTATCGTTCAGGATGGGGTCTTTTGACTGTGCGTCAATCATGTGGCAATAGAGGGTGAGAAAAGAGGTAAGGGCAACGCCACTCACCGGCAAGGGGGTTTGTCCGTAATCTTCCGGAGTCTTCGTCATGGTATACACTCCAGGGAGAAGGGATTATATGTGCTTTTACGGTAGAATTTTTCCAGCTCATGAGGGTTTTTCTCTGGCGGCGAATTCTGTGTAATGTTACACCTAGTATTGATCAGCATAACGCCACCATGCCAACGTGCCGATTAATCCTAACATGCTGGTTAAAAAAAGAATGATATAGCTTATACTTCCTAATTGTCCACTTTCAGCTCCAGCCGCGACAGCGTATAATAACGGAATCCCCCAGGGAAAGTAAGGTCCAAGACCCACCAAGCCTGTAAATTGAGCAATAATGAGAGTAAGAATGGCAAAACCAATAGGAGACAGATATCCGCGGCCATAACTGGCAAAAAATGCTACGGGAGTACAAAGCAGAATCGTAAGCAGAAAAGTTACCATAAACAGGTAAACACTCTGGATAGCAATTTCACCCGACCACCCGGGAAGTTGAACCAATCCTCCGACTATGAGCCCAAAAAAAAATAAAATGAATGCGAGTAAAGCACACCACATCGTCACCAAGATAAATTTCGATACAACAATGGATGATCTTGAGACAGGCAGTGCAAGTAAATCTTTTACCGTGCGGTCAGAATATTCACGACCAAAAACCCAGCTTGTCACCAATGCAAATCCTAGTAAGCCCGCCCCGGCAGTGATTTGATTGAGTAATCCGAAATACGTCTGCCAATCCACATTTCCAAATCGTAACATGGCTGACTTAGTACCTATCAAACCCAATCTGCTGGCAAATTCTGGATTTTTTACAACAAACATGAGTACGCCCATCATAAAAGGCAAGAATAAAAAAGCCAGAATGGTTATCCAGAGCATTTTTGACCGGTAACTTTTCAGGCTTTCCGCCCAGACAGCGGGAAAAATACTGTTCATATATGTGCTCCAATTATTCGTAAAAAATAGGACTCAAGGTCTTCCTCTTCAACTTTCAGCAAGGTTGGGGGTAATCCGGCATGTACCAGAATACTTGCTATGTGTTCAGGATGGTCTATTGCTTCCTTACCGGTTACTTCTAGGTTGCCGTTTTTAGACAGTATTACTGAATACCCATCGTTCGTAAGCTTTGATCGTACTGCCTCGTTATCGCGGGTATTGACGATAAGTCGCTTCTGAAGAAGATGCTCAAACTGATGTGCATGTATTTCCTGCACCAGATGCCCTTCATGGATAATTCCTATCCGGGTGACAAATTTTGCCATTTCCCCTAAAATATGGCTGGATATAAATAGGGTAACTCCATGATTAGAGGCAAGATCACGAAACAATTCCCGCATCTCAACAATACCGGAGGGATCCAACCCGTTAGCAGGCTCATCCAGAATTAAAATTTCCGGATTGTGTAAAAGTGCTTTTGCCAGGCCAAGCCGTTGTGCGTTCCCTAAAGACAGGTTTTCTGCCTTTATGTCCCGGTAAGAAGTCAGCCGCAGTTTGTCAATGACCACCTCAACCGGTTTTTTATCCGGCATTCGACGCAACCGGCGTAGAATTTCAAGCTTTTCCCAAACGGTAAGGTCAGGATACGAAGAGGGAGTTTCTACAAGATATCCAACATTTTCCCACACGTCACAACAATCAGCACCAACCTTCCTTCCCAATAAAAAAGCCGAACCAGCTGTGGGATGAACCATCCCCAGGAGCAGACGGATAGTGGTCGTTTTACCTGCACCATTGAGTCCTAAAAATCCGTAAATTTCACCTTTCCTGACTTGCAGGGAAACATTATCTACGGCGCGAAGATTACCATACTGTTTACTTAACTTTTCTGTCCGGATAACATCTTCCATAATTTCTCACGACACAATCCCGTGTGCAACCAGGACAAAACCCGTGCCAGAAAATATGCAAGCGACTCCCAGATGATTCTGGATTTGCGTTCTATAACCCGGTTCTGCTCTGCGCTGAGAGAGGATACCTGCCTTCAGATTAAAAAATGTTCTGATTGCCCAGGTGGCTCTTTCCGAGCGGCAGATGAAGATTATTGAGTTCATCCATGTCCACGGTTCGGTGAAAAGCAGGGATCTGAAGCGGCTGTCCAAATCTCTTTGCAAATTTGATTTTTCTGGTTTTCATCTCATTTCTAATTAAAAACATAAAATTATAATGTATTATAAAAAAGCATGAAATCATATGACTATAATGGAAGAAGACCGAATCTTATTTGAGTATTTATCTGAAAACTAAAATTTTACTATTTCGTTAATTGTGTGCAGATAAAAAGATGCAAAAGGATGCGCAGGAATTTGGGCAGCCCGAAACTTGAAACGACAGACATCACAGCACGTTATTTCATACTGGATAAGGGATTCCCCGGGGATACTAAAACTCTGGTAAAATTTGACGGGAGTTACTGGAGCTGGATTCCCTACGACAAAAGATGGTTTCTTGATCAAACATTAACGAAAGAAGACTGGTACAACGGGCATTTGCGAAGCATAACAAAAGAAGAGGCAGAAAAAATTCTTAACTCCTGAACAGGAAAAGACTGAAGGTTACCATGTGCGGCAGGTATTCACTCATCTTCATCGATGATCTCGGCAAACGCTTCCGGATCTTCGACCCGACACTCGGCATCCGGTCCCACTTCAACATCGCACCATCCCAGACGATGCCGGTAATTGTGCAGCACGAGAACGTCGAGATGGTCATGATGCAGTGGGGGCTCATCCCGAACTGGGTTAAGGACCCAAGCAAATCCATGCACCCTATCAATGCAAAGGCAGAGACACTTGCTGAAAAACCGATGTTCTGCAGCCTGCTGAAGAACAATCGCTGCCTTGTTCCTGCAAGCGGTTTCTATGAATGGAAGAAGGAGGGGAAGAGAAAGATTCCCTATTATATCCACCTGAAAGAAAGCCCGCTCTTTGCAATTGCCGGCCTCTACGATGTATGGTATGATGCAGGTAATGAGGCACATCCGACGTATACGATCATTACCACTGACGCAAACGAACTCGTGTTGCCGCTCCACGACCGGATGCCGGCGATCCTTAAGCGGGAAGATGAAAACCGCTGGCTTACAGGCGATGCTCCTTCATCTGATGAGATGATAAAGATCCTTGGGTCCTACCCTCCTGGTGAAATGGATGCGTACCCGGTATCTTCACGGGTGAATAATCCGGATGTTGATGATGAACGGCTGATTCAGCCGCTGGCGACATTATTTTGAGAGGCAGTAAATGATAACTACAATAACAATACGGGGTTATAACTCCTTTAAACTGTAAAATTCACCCAAATCTAAAGACTAATTTTTTTGGAATTTTTTCCTTTTTATCGGGTTCGATATCTAACCGTTCATTATCCTCCTGAATGAAATTATCAATTCAATCACAGAATCATAATACTGATTGTTGTTGAGGAATTCTACAGAACCCAACCAATCCCAAACTTATTGTTTAATATACTAAAAAAGTAGTTACAATGGGACTCAGGAGATTGTTCTAAAGTCTCTAGTGCTATTTTTCGGGAGATTGTTTTTCTTCAGATAATCTCCAAAGATAATATCCACCGCCGAAGAATATGATAAATATCAAAACTGCTGCCGTTACCGGACTGGTATAGTGAGATGTAAAGAGTGTGCCAACACCACCAATACCAAAAATTATTAATAAAATAGCAAATATCTTATATAATTTTTTCGTTATTGTCATACTAAAATTATAACTGAGTATTCTTATAAAAACATTTTGAATAGGTGGTTGTAATTTGTTGAAACCTAAGGTTTTCTCCAGAGCCATTTAATTTAATCCTCTAAAAGGTATACCTGGCTCTTTACATCCATGCACTGCCCAGACATGGGTTATGACGAAGATATAGTAAATGGGAAAAATCAGACGTTGAAAATTAATAAAAATATTTTCTCATTATCATTGTGCGAATGGATGTAACATTCAACTTTTTTAAAAAGAGTGAAATACCCGTATAAGTCTAAAATTGTTTAATGGACAAACATTCCTAAGAGATTTGTCTAAAAAACAACACATATTATGTTATTCCACAGACAGATGTTAATTTACAAAGAGGAGAAAAACTTATGCGGCAACGTTTCATTTTTTTCATCTTTTTATTGAACCTTGTCTTTCTAGGTTGCATGATATCTGGATGTATTAAAAACGACAATACATATCAGCAAATTCCAGTAACAGTTCCAACAACGCAGCAAAGTCAAATTATAAATGCTTCGACACAAGCATCTACTGACCCTATATCCTCTCCAAACTCAACTGAGTTATTGGAGAGAAAAGACTGTAGGCCTCCCACGCTTAAAAAATGGATAATTGAATTCGATCAGTTCGCCACTCAAAATTCATACACTTGTATCGGAACAGGAGCTCCACTCTTTACTGCTCCGAAATATCCTGCCGGTCAGATCGTCAATGACACCATCATTGGTAAATTTTACTGGTGGTCTAAACTAGGATATTGTGAATTCAGGGATGACGGTATTTGGATCTTATATGCTTGGGATTATCAACCCCATTATTACCCGGGAACATGGGTCAGACTTGATAAAGATCATCTCATCTATGGTCATGAATATTCTTATCGTGTGGAAATTATCCGCCCAAGTGGGACAGGCAATCCATACAATGAAACCATGACGTTCTTCTACAACCCCACAGAGGGCAAACTTTATCCATATGCATTCGACGGAATACATTATCCTGATATAGATATGTGGACTACACGATTTTCCTAATTTTATTATCAAAATTTTTTTAATTCAACAATTTAAACTTCAGGTAAATCAGAATGCACACATTATCAAAGCCAAAAAACTTTTCATACGTATAGAAATAAAAAAGTGACAACCAACCTCAGTTCCGGGAAGCTGATTTGTGATAAGCCGGATAATTTGTTGCACATACTATTTTGGATTAAGCAAAAAATAAAAAAGCCAGCTTTTTCATAATTAGTCCGGTTGAATTTTACCCTGTAATAAATAGCCGCGAAAATATTTCGCCTCAATCTTTCGCCAGTAATGGGAGAGGCACCTTGTCCGCAATAAATGCCTTAATCATCGAAGAAAATTATGTCTACCGGACAGGTATATCTATCCCCGTTAACTTGCTTGAAAAATTTGATGAAATAATTAACAAGCGGGGATATCCCTCCCGGTCTGAAGGAGTCAGAGATGCTCTCCGGGCATATATTACGGATTATACCTGGATGTCTGAAATGAAAGGAGAACGCCGTGGCTTTATTTTGATGGTGTACAATGATAATCTCCGTGAGTTGCTCACAATCATCAATGATATCCAGCGAGAATTTAGTTCAATTATAAAAACATCTCTGCATGAGCATGTGAGCCCGGAGCAATGCCTTGATATTGTTATTGTTCATGGAAAAGGGGAGCATATCAAGGTCCTTACCGAGCGTTTCATGGCAATCAAGGGTATAGAGTCGGTGAAACTCACTACCGTACAGATCGAAAAATAAAGAGAAAATTGATTTTCATCACCAATCCAGTTCTAACCATAAGATCTCGCAGGTTCCGGTGAACCAAAAAAATAGGTAAGAAGATTTATTTCTTCCCTTTTGTCGTAGATTTTGTACCCTTGACTGGCATTGCTGGGGAAGATTTTGTTGCTGGTTTGGCTGGGATAACTTTTGCCGGTGCTGTTTTAACCGGGGCGGTCTTTACTGGTGCTCCTTTATCCGAGACTGCCTTGACAGGTGCTGCCTTTGTTTTCTTGACTTCCACGTTGTTCCTCCTTAACGCATAATTGATGTTTTCCTCGGGTACGTCTCATTTTGGTTGGCATACCAATCTCGTTCATGGTTCAGCAGGCAACTCGATGCCTCCCTCATACCACCTCCATGATAGTGATATACAAGTTCTGTATTAAATATTTTTATTCTCGTATCAAAAAATGCTATTATATATTAAATTGTTAATCAGAAAAAGAAGATCTGTTTCTGGTAAAAGAACCCTGAAAAGGAAAGTATTGGAGCAATGGGTGCTCCATTATCGTTATTACCAATTTCTCAGGAGATGTGCAATCAGAGACGCTCATATGAGGCGAATCGTATGACGTCCCATGTTGGGTGACTAATTTCCCCTAATCACCAATATTTTAATTTTTATTATTAAGTATTAAACTTTTTTATTTTCGTATGATTAATGACACCGTCGTACCCTTTTTTGATGAACCTTATATGCACTTGTTGTTGGTGTATATCTGATATTTTCACTTGTTATGATCCTTATCGGTACGTATACCTTCAAAAAGATTAAACTGTGAGTGTCTTGTTGTTCCTGCAGATTCTGTTGCTTCTGCGGGACGTTTCAATTTTCAACTTTGTTGGGGCACAACGTTGTAATTTTCATTATGTTTTGTTAAGAGACAATGCCATTGGTAGTAACCTTATTGCTTATTCTGTTCAAGAGGTTCGATAAGTAGAATTTTAACTGTTTTTCCTATCCAATCTTTAGGAAGGTAAATTCCACCGGAATTACCCATAGACTTCACGGGCCGTTCTATTACCTCGTAAGCCCTTGTGGTTATCTCCATTGGTTCAGGCATAATTATACAATGTATAGCAAATGTATTTATTACATTTGATATTGTGCTTATTTTGTCCATACATTTTAGAGATGATTAAATAGTTGTACATACATAGTATATACTATACAATACTAATGTGAGTGAAAAATGCTATCCGCTGTGAGAAATGGGGGACCTAGGCGAAATAAATCCAACCACCAGCAGCGGAGTATATTAATCAATAAAACTTGGAATCTTGTTCAGAAGGTAGTCGTACCTAATCTGAAGTTTAAGACCCATCACAACTGTAAATATTCATACAACGATTTCTTCAAGCTGGTCACTTATGCAGGAATCAATAACGGTTGTGCTGAAGGAAGTGCAAATAATCTGAACTTCTATTCCGAAGAGGGATGCCCTAACGGTGATACGCTTCTCTACCACATCAAAAAGTTCGACACAAGCGAGTTATTGGAATCTTATGAAAAAATAACGGATCAGATCATCTCACTAGCAAAGAATCGCGGATTATTGAACGGCCCGGTAGATTGTGCCATTGATTTTACTGACGAACTATATTATGGTGACAGGCACGACCCAATGGTAGTCGGGACCAAACCACAGAAGGGTACCAGCAAAGCATACCGGTTTGCAACCATAACCATCACTGAGAAAGATTGCAGGCTGACAATCAGAGCACTCCCAGTTAATGAAAACACATCGAAAGCTGATGTTGTTGCCGATCTCGTAAGGTACGCTCAGAAAAGGATTGAGATTGGTGTGCTCTGCATTGATCGCGGGTTTTATTCTGTCGATGTTTTTACCGCACTTAACAGTCTGGGCGTGAAATATGTTGTTCCGGCAGTCCTCAATTCCAAGAACATTTGGAAAATGCGCGGTCAGCAACCCCCGAAAATTATCCCGATAACAGTTACAAATGACAGGAAACTGTCGGTGGATGTTAATCTAGTGATTACTCTCGATAAAGATATGGAAAAGCGCGGATTCGTAACCAATATGGAACTTAACCGTATGCGCACCAAGGAATTAGCAAAGCTGTATTCGAAGAGATGGGGAATTGAGACATCTTATCGTGTGAAGAAGGATTTCAGACCGAAAACCACTTCGAAGAATTACGTTATCCGGTTATTCTACTTCATGTTCTCGGTCTGTCTTTACAATCTCTGGGAGCTGGTTAATGTAGTTCTAGCTCTGGTGGACCGGATTGATTTAGAGATACCTGTCATTGCGGCGAAGTTGTTTGGAACGATATTGTTCCGTGTGTTTGAACTGAGTAGCGTGAATCTCCCACCATCAACCTAATAGAAATATGGAAATTAAGTAAATTTCACGTGCACGGACGAAGTGCTTAAATAATCCTTAATAGATATCCATACGCGAAGGTGGGAAACTCAAAGCGATATTATTATCATCCCGGATATTCTCGCTGGATATGAGGTTCCCTGATAGAACATAACTCGACTCTGGAAGAATTTGGCGTCAAGTGCGGAGAGCCGAGAGATCATAAGCCACATCAGATCCTTAAAAAAATTCAGCCTTTCTATAAAATTTTAGGTGATTGTGTAGGATCCCACACTAACAATAAGTTAGGAGAGGATCTATGCAACATATGGATTTCCGTGAGATAGGGAAGTTGGTATCCAATGATAAGATATCACTGGAATATCTCTGGAAGAA
>Ga0209777_10001779_pt1 | contig 30028 bp, 45 predicted proteins | sample FrelakmetHBP12HB_FD_187147 | JGI IMG/M metagenome (GOLD analysis project Ga0209777, IMG submission 187147) | Freshwater lake sediment microbial communities from the University of Notre Dame, USA, for methane emissions studies -HBP12 HB (SPAdes)... | ecosystem: Environmental > Aquatic >...
TGCTGGGAATTGGCGGTCTAGGACAGAATCCCGCGGAAATAGTGATCTTCACTATCTTCCCGGCGCCTGTTCTTACTCCGGTTCAGTTCCCGGAATACCTGGTTGCTTACGATAAAGACATAATCATCCGGGCTTACCCGGCTAATGCCGGCAATATTTTTATCGGCAATACCGCAGCTGAAGCTGTAAACCCCAACTCTTCCTGGATGCTTCAAGCCAATGATGTAGTCGGCTGGAAAATCCACAATACGAAACAGCTGTGGGCATCATGTACCGTCGCCGGTGATGGTATCATGTGCACCGCTGAGAGGAGGCCGTAAATGGCCATTGCTTCAGGCGGTTCAGCAGGGATCGATACCGGGTTAGCTTACAAAGGTCTGGTAACCGCTGTACCCGGTGCCAACCAGTTTACTATTCCGAGTTTCATCGGTAAGGGCCTCGGCAAATTTAACGGTTTGACAGGCCCTTACGGTGCTTATGTTTTCCGTGATGCCGGCGGTTTAGGCGCTGCTCCCCAGGGAGAAATGCAACTGGTGACAGCTTTCAATTCTCAAACCGGTGTCTTCACAACGGCGGCTTTCACCGCACCTATTCAGATAGGTGACGAAGTTATCATTATGAACCCCGCCCTGGCCGATATCCTGACGCTGGCCGCCTCGCCTTTCCCGGCTCAGATCGGTTTACTGCATGGCGTGGCGCCGGTCACGGGCTTTATGGTGGCCAACTGGTTCACCGGTGGAGAGACTATACTCTTTACCGTTGGCGCACCGGCCATAAGATATAAAGTGCATTCCCTGATTGTTAACCTGGCTGCCACGGCCGGAGTTTTCACATTACGAATGTATATTTCCGTTGCCGGCGTACCCACTCGTATATTCCCGCCAACTGCCGGCACAACTTTCTCTAATGGCGCCGGCGATGGCCCGGGCATCGCACTTATCAACGGTACTTTTGGCATCGCCAATGTTTTAACCGTGACAGCTCAAAGCGCATTGGTAGCCGATGACGGTACCGCTCTCACTTATGAATACTTCCTGGAGGCCATGTAATGAGCTTTGTAGCCGTAGGCGGAGTTTCCAAATGGTCACAGGTCCAAATCGATGCCGATAAGAACATGCTGACTTTCGGACTGGAAAATCTGAAGGAACTCTGCCTGGCCATGCAGCCCGGAGACATCATCGCTTTCGACCAGGCCACCGGCAGAATGGCCGCCGTCCATGCCGGGGTGATGGGAACTGAATTACTGACCAAAGGCACCACCTTTCCACCGGTATGGGGATTTCCTGATTCGCTCGATGCCGGAACGACTATTATTGTTCCGCTGGCCGCGGTTGCTAATGACTCTGAAGGCTCCGGCGCGGTTTTTAACAACGCTTCTGCCCAGCTCAGATCCGGGAATAATGGTGGTTCAGTCTTGAATTCAGCCATGCGCTTTACCGGCATCAATCTTCCTGCCGACGCAATAATCTATAACGCCTTTATCGGCTTCACTTGTAACTCTGCCCGCGCTGCTCAAACCGTGACTTCCAGATTATGGGGAGAAAGGTCAGCTGCACCTGCAGCTTATGGCGCGGCCGAAGATTTTACCCTCCGAACTCGTACCTTGGCTTTCCAATCTTGGACCCCGGCCGCTTCCTGGTCCCTGGATGTTCAATACGCTTCCGGTTCTTTAATCACTATCATCCAGGAACTGGTAAATGCTTTCGGTGCCTACGTCAACGGTACGATGGCTTTCCAGTGGCTCAACCTGGGAACAGCCGCCACCAATTACCAGTCGGCTTATTCGTATGATGCCAACCCACTCAAAGCGCCTTATTTAGTCATCAATTACGGAGTAATTTAATGAGTTTTGTAGCGACTAGCGGAGTCTCGAAATGGTCGCAGATAACCATTGATGCCGACAAGAACATGCTGGGCTTCGGAATGTCCAACATGAAACAAGTGGCCGCGGCCATGGTCGGCGGAGATCTCATTGCTAAAGGACTCGGCGGTATCCTAGTAAGAATTCCGGCCGGCATAGCGAACACGGTTTTAACTTCTGCTGGCATCGGTCTGGTGCCCACCTGGGCGCCTGGCGGTCTTTATTTAAACCGGTATATTCCGGCTAATATCAATATCTCAAAAACTTTAGTAACACGCCCCGGGTCTAACGAGTCAGTCACCAAACCGGGAAATATTACTTCAGTTTATTATACGGTTACCGGCGATGATATAGCCCATCTGATAAAGTTGCTTTCACCGGCAATTACAATGCCAAAAACCGTAGTTTCAAGAGCAGCACCCGAGCAATCAGCTTCCAAGACTCCGGCTATTGCCAGTAAATTCGATTTACAAAAGGTTGTAGACGGAGCGGTAGCTGATGACGGTGGAGTACAGACAACAGAAACCGCGGCTGCTCAAAGTGCGGCTGCCAACGATATGACTTTACTGCCGGCTCTTCCTGTTGCCAATGATGCTTATTACTTCGGTTTTAATATTTTGTGGGACAAACTGACTCTCAATATCGGCATCGCGGGTAACGGAGTCTGGACGATAACCTGGGAATATTACGATGCTGACACCACTTGGCACGCTTTAGCCGGCGTCACGGATGGAACCACTCATTTCAGAGCTGCAGCTGGTAACCATGATGTTCTTTTTACCCGTCCAGCTGGCTGGGCTTTAACAAACATCAACGCCGCCGGAAACATGTACTGGATTCGAGGCCGATGTTCAGCTTTTACCAGCATCGTGACACAACCAAAAGGCACTCAAGCCTTCAGCGTTAAGATTACATAGGAGGAAGATATGGAAAACCCAAAAATAGATTTAGCGGTACGTACCAGGGTTATGCCCGACAGCGAAATCTTGAAGCTGTTCAAAGAAGGTGAAATCGGCTGCATTCTGGACTGGGAAGTCAGAGATGGTCTTTTCCAACCTGACGGTAAGTTGGTAGAAGTCGGGAAGAAAAAGGCCGAAAGTTTCCTGGTACAGTTCATGGAATATCTTTGGGCTTGCATGAATGGAATTTCGACCCAGTCAGGTATGCTATCGAAACGTACCGATGGTACTTTTAATACTATACAAATGGGGCAAAAAGGTGGGATAATCGGCGGCGGCGCCGGCTCGATATTAGACGGTATTATCGTTGGCTCCGGTATTGCTGCCGCTCAAGTCACTGACTTTGTAATACAGACCATAATTAATCATGGCGCCGGCGCTGGTCAACTTAACTACGGCGCAGTTTCTTTTGGAGCTCCGGCAGCTGACGCTACCACTTCCCAATACACCATCACCAGAAACTTCGCCAACGCTTCCGGTGGCGGTGTGACAGTGAACGAAATTGGTTTGTATGTAAATTATGTGAACAATTACCAAACATCTCTACCAAATAATTATTTCATGTGGCTTCACGATGTCATTGCCGGCGGCATTGTGGTTAATAACGGGCAGACTTTAACCATAAACTATCGACCGCAAGCAGTAATATAAGGAGAATAAAATGGCAAGATTAGCAGCGACTTTAACTTTGGAACGGTACAGTAAAAACCTTGTCTTACTGGAACGGCGCGTACAGCCCTGCCGGAGTTTTACCCGGGGTTTGATGGAATTTCTCTACACTCAAAATAGTCAGTTGGCCAACGCCGTGGCATTGGCTGACCCGGATAAACGGACTCTGAACTATGCTTCTAACCTAGGAATGGGCATAATCTCTTGGACTAACGCTGGCAAAATTGCATCACCGGGTGGTTCGGGATGGGATTTTGCTTTTTTCGAGCAAACCAGCCAAAGTGAATTAGCATCCAAAGTTCCCGGTGTCGACCTTGGAATACAAATTGGTGCTGCCAATACGGCAGCTACTCCCTCCGACCGTCGTATGGCACAACGTATCGGTCACGGAACCAAATTAGCTGACGGAGGTTCCACATTATACGAAAGCTTTGATACCGGCGATGATAGTAACGTGGCTATTCATGGCGCCAGCCAGGCAGGCCAACAGTTTATCCCCCAACATGACCATCGCATCGATACTGTGGGTGTGAAACTCTTCAAAACTGGTGCACCGCCAGCTGACTGTATCGTTGAAATACGACCGGTAACTCCCGGAAAAGGCTATACGAGCGGTTATGGGCAAATCTGCAATACTGTTCTAGCTACTGGGAATATTGCCGCTGCCGGTGTCGGCGCTTCACCCGGAGCTTTCGTAAACTGTAATTTAGCAGTCCCAGTCGACCTCTATGCTGGCCATGTGTACGCCATTTGTTTGTTTATGGCAGGAGGTAGTGGCGCCAACTGCTACAACTGGCGGTATAATAACGCCGCCGGAACTTCCATCTACGCTAGAGCCTGGGGATACAACTCTGGTGGTAATTACTATTGGATTGGACAGTTAAGCGGATATATGACATCAGCCGACAATATAACATTTAGCGTTCCACAACCAGGCGTCGGCAAAACCATGATGTTCCGAGAGTACGGCATGTCTATCGGAGAAATGGAATATGGGGCTACCATATTACGACCGATAGCCACTGCCAACCCGAACTCCAGTTTCGACATTGTACGCCGGTTCACTAACCTTTCCACGGCCGCCATCACTGTTCAGGAAGTAGGGATAATGATGTGTATGCCTATTACCCCGGTTTTTGTTGCACCAAATGGCGGCGCCATAGGCATGTGTGCCCGTGACGTGGTGGGTCCAGGAGTGGCAGTCGCCAACACCGAAATCCTGGTGGTGACCTATACCCCGAGCATTACGGTTTAACGGAGATTACATGAAAAGCAACAATTTCAAGCACATCTACGCATTGGTACTACTCGGGCTGACTTTTGCCTGGGCGGTATTCGCTACTTGGATGACTTATCGGGCGCTTCAAACACTCAAGGCGGAAGATTTCCTGGGCGCCGCCGGCGTCGATACCTTGCTTGGGGCCTTGATTACATGGAACGCTACGATCATCCAGCACTATTTCCGCAAAGCTATACCGGAAGATTCCCCGCCGGGCACAACCACGACCACAAATTCGAGCACGACGACGGAAACGCCAGCTAAACCACCCGGAGTTTAATAATGGAAAAATGGAAGAAAGAAACAATCAAGGCGGCGGTCCCGGTAGCTTTGTTATGGGGATCTGCCGCGGTTGTTCTTTGGGTAGCTTTGACTTATAAACCGGGAGGTACAAAATGAGCTTCAAACAGCAGGTAGCAGCTCTTTTCGGACTGATCCCGGCCGCCAACGGAGCCATCGTTGAGAATGAGGTGGTCGAAGTCCACCTGCATCACAAAACACACTGGTATGGTATCCGGGCGCCGCAAACAGTCACTCAGTGGGCTGACGGCGCCACTATGACGCCGTACGTTGCTACTTCCGGCAATAATACCTGGAGCGGAGCCGGTAATGAAGCTCAACTCTTTGGCACGGCCCGGCGCCTTGTTTATGTTCAACGGATAGTAAATGGTACTATTAGCGCTGAAAGAGTGACGGTTGATGATGATGAAGAAGAGGACGAAATAAGAAGCGACCCGCCAGCGGGAAAATACAAAGTAACCAACCTCTACGTCGACCCGGCGACCGGTCATCTCGAGGTTGAGTACGATGACAACCTTTAAGACTATTGCAGTCTTTCTTCCTTTTACAGTATTATTGGCTATCATTCTCTGGCTGTTTCTCGAGATGCTATTCAGGAGGAAGAAATGAACTGTCTCTGCGGAAAGAAAATGGAGATACTGGTCAAAGATAACCCACCGAAGAGCCTCTTACCCGGGGTGAAAGTATGGGCCTGCCCGCCTGACGGCTGCGGCCGGATCTACCTTGAAGGCTCGAGGGCAGAGATCGGCGGTACCTGGTACACGGCAGAACAAAATCAAGAACGCCGAAGCCTGGAATAGCTAAATAAGAGGAATGTCACCCGTTGGATGGCGTTCCTCTAAAATAAAGAAGACCCGGTGAAGCTCCGGGTCTTCCTGCGCCAGGGAGAAACCAATAACTGAGTGTCTATAGCTTCTTTACTATAAGCCCCACACAACAAATTGTCAAGCCCTAAAATCTCTTTTCAGACTCGTTTGTGCGTAGAGCGAGACATGTGTGACGAACACTATATAGGTCTTCAATAAATTCATAACTAACGGGTTACGGCTCAAATTGTCAAATGATAGTCACGCCTATTTTACGGTTTGACAGAAATATATTGACAAATAGTAGAAACGTGCTATTGTTAGTGAAGGGTTAGAGGTGGTAGCTTGGGTTAACGGTTACCTTGTGTTACCCGGGTGAATTCCCAAAATCAGCCTCTAGCCGTGACGCGGGCAGGACAAGCGGTAAGTCGCTGGCCCCATAAGCCGGAGAAACTGGGTTCAACTCCCAGGCCCGCTACCATACTAAAACGGTACTGAAATGGTACTGAAAATAGACTAAAATGGCACTGAAAACAGTATTAACATCGAATGATATCAGCCGGATGATTGCCGCTGCGCGTTGCCAGCGGGATCAACTGATTGCTCAGTTTTATTCTGATACCGGTTGCCGGGCTAGCGAGCTACTGGCGCTCACCCTGGAAAACATTGACTTTGATGCCGGCACGGTCCTGATTCCACACTTGAAGCGGGGAGCCAAGAAGAAATGTCCGAACTGCGGTAGAACAGCCGGCCGGGCATCGATGTGGTGCTCGCGCTGCGGCGCCGACCTGGCGAAAGTAGACGCTGAGGGCATCCAGCAGCGTAGCCGGATAATTACCCTGGGTCCGGAAACAATTTCCCTGTTGCGCGACTTTACTGCCGGCATGGGAAAGAATGAGAAAGTCATTAAACTCACCAGGCAGATGATTTACAACATTATCCGGGAGCTGGCCAGTGCCGCGGGTTTATCCGGCAAGCAGCTGCTTAACCCGGAATCGGGCAAAAAGCATTTCGTACATCCCCACATTTTCAGATCCAGCTTGGCGGTCGACTGGCTCGAGGTAGCGGGCGGTGATATCAACAAGCAGAAGGCACTGCAGGAGCATCTCGGCCACAAGAGTTTCGATACCACCATGAAGTATGATAAGCTGTCTCCCAGTCAGGTCCGGAAAGTCTCGGATGAGGTCAGGCAGGCACGGTTTAAGGAGGGCGGAACAGATGCCAATACCTAAATTTATCGGCCGCGGCGGGAACCGTCATCCCGTTCCATTAGGTGCCTTCGTCCGGGATATATTGAGTTCCGGTGGGCCTACTTGGGGCGCCAACATCTACCGGCAGTATAAGGAAGCAGTGCAGGCGGTCCCATATACCGGGAAAAGCGGTAAACCACTCAAAAGCGGCCGCCGGCGCCGGGCGGGCTCCTATGATTACGTGAAGCACTTTCTTAAGGTTTGCGAGTCTCTAGGCCTGATCAGACGCATTGAGGGCAGGACGCAGCCAGCAGTCCAACACTCGGCCGGCGGTTATGACCCCGGGGCCCCGGACTTGAATATCCCTAATTTCCCGGAGGCCCAATTTTGGGAGATCGTACCAGGTATGGAGAACGCTTCGGAATGGGCGGACCCATGGGGAGCCAGATATCCGAATTCGAGATTAAAATAAAGAGGAGAAAATCACATGATCGCTGACCCGAACGAACACTTTGAACCCGAGAAAACCCCGGAAGAGCCGGCGCCCGAAAAACTGACCTGGCCGAAGACGTTCGACCAGTGTCCCAATTGCGGCAGCAAGGTCCGCCTGGGAGCCACCGCTATCAAGCAACTGAAGGATGAAGGGAAGCTCCATAAAGATTCGTTCAATGGAGGGCTGATGCACCAGATCCCGCTGGTGGACCAAGCTCACCCGCCCTCAATCCTGGGGCCGGTCGTGAAATTGCCGGTCATCTTCGTGTATTGGGACGTATGTGAATGCGGGACTATGTATGCCAATCGATTTGACATGGTTGAAGCTCCGGCCCAGGTCCAGATGCAACGCGGCCAGCAGCCGCCGAATATGCGGGGATTCCCTGGTAACCCGGGTCGCCGCAACTGATTTATCCCTTGACATAACTTCCCGACGAGCATATACTTTTTCGTGAAAGCATATGCTCAAGGTTTACACCGTTCCCGACCCTTGTCTCCGGCACAGCTGCCAGCAAGTTGACACGGTGGATGGATACATCCGGGATCTTGCCGGCGAGCTGCTAGAGCTATTACGAGAGCTGAACTCTCCCGTTCCGCGGGCCTACGGCATTGCCGCGCCTCAGGTAGGGGAATCTGTTCAGCTCTTTGTTATTGCCACACCGGCCATAGAGCTCATTGCAATCAACCCGGTGGTTACCAAGACATTCGGGCAGCACACCTGGATTGAGGCCTGCATTTCGGTTCCTGGCACGCTCTACAGGGTCGCCAGGCCAAAGCTTATCAAGTTCCAATATCTCGGCCTGGACGGCGCCATGCACGCCGAAAAAGCCCACGATGATTATGCGGGCATCTTCCAGCACGAGATCCAACACCTTTCGGGCATCTGTATCGATGAGATCGGTACGCCCGTAAGCAGACAAGTCATTTATTCCCATTAGCTCAGTTTGGGGATAATCCGCCCGAATTCCCGATGGGAAACCCAGCGACAGCCAATTTCCGCCTCATTCTGATTGTCGCTGACCAGATAGCCAACGAAGCCAGCCTGTCGCCTGACTGTTTCAGGCACGACAGTCAACGGATTCAATGTATATGTAAGGCTGTGGCAAGACATTAGAAAATTTTCTGGTTTGACAAAGTAAGGGATTGTAAAGTTAGTAGAAACACGTGTTTCTACATAGCTATCCCTTGACAAGACGACAGCCTCTATGAGATACTAGGGTGTAGGCACTTGAGCCTACACACGATTATCGTGTTTGCACTTTAATAACGAAACCCGCCTAGCCTAAGGCGACAGTCATCTGTCGCCGGTTCGGCTAGTGGTAATAGTCCGAAATGACACTAAACTAGGGAGAAATCAACGATGAAGCACGGAAACCAGTTCCAACCCCCGTCGCAGGGCAATCACCCTGCGAACCAGTCCACGACACCGGTGGAAGCCACGAAGAAGATGTTCGTGGTGACTTCGGTAGACGATTTAATTCGCCAAGCCGAAGCCGGGAATTTCACCCTGTCCGCAGAAGCGAAAGCTGAGTTGGAGAAGCTCAAAGTCGCTCAGGAGACTTTGGAAGCACCCAAACGGCTCGCCGATGCAGAGGCGGAAATCACCGCCGAGTTGCCGAAGTGGTTAGAAGCGAAACTCGCTTCCCACAAGGTAGCTTTCGCAGGTCGAAAGATGGTCGTCGTATTCAAGGCAAGCCCGAAAGAGGGCGAGCCGAACCCTTTGGTCAGCTTCGGTCCGGAAGTTGAGGTTATCGCCTCAAAGAAACGGTCGGGAGGCAACGGACAAGGGTTCAAGTCCCATGGAGAGGTCATCGCCCACCCCGAAGCCGGGAAGGAAATACACTACGGCTCATTCGGCGCGATGGCAAAGGCGATGGGATGGAAGATGGAAGGGAGAGCAAATGCCTCCGTCGCCATCACCAACCCGACGACTCAGGAAGCCTGGGACAAGATGTCTTCCGACGAGCGGAAGAACCTGCCCACCCTCTATCGCATAGAGGCGAAAGAAGAGGATGGCAAACCTGTCCAACACGTTTATCCAGTCTCCGCAAGCTAATCCCTAGCTACGAGACACCCCGAGAGGCGGTCGAAAGACCGCCTTTCGGTGTTTCTAGGCTTGGAACGAGACGATGGAGATAGAAATAACGTGGAAAGCTGACCACGAACGCCATCCGGCGACGATGGTGCTTTGGGATGTGAGCGAGCCGATCTACTTAATCAATCCAGTCCGGAAGCCCACGGAACAAGAGCTGTCAGCCTGCCCGAAGGTGTTCAGATGCTTCGGTTGTGGCGAGAAACACCCTGTCCGAGAGTTGGGTGGTCGATACCACGAACGATGGTTTTGCTGTTACTGCACTCCGTACGTAGACGAGTGGACAGCAGGTGCGATGGTGCTTTGGGAATTGAAGCGGAAACGACCCCATTATGGACACGTGAAGCCGACGAAACCTATTACGAAGCTAGATAGACTCCAATCAATCTGGAACGTGGTACGGTGGGCGAAGGCTAACGGTTATCCAATCCAGTAAAACGAAAGAGGCGAGCAGACAGACCGAAAGGCGAGTTTGACTCGCCTTTTTCGTTTTCCGGGATTGGTATCTCGGGGAAATAAACAAAAGGAGGGAAAGCTATGGGAAAGCCACTCACCGACGAAGAGAAGAAAAAGATCGATTCCGACATGGAAAAAGCCGCCGACGATGCTTGGAAAGGCTTTAGTATCTCCGCCGCCAATGCGTCCGGCGATGGCGTCAAAGCCGTCGCAAACTGGATCAAAGCGAATTACAAGAACGCTGGATACAACAAACTCGTTCGCCGCCTACTCACGATTGCCGACTAATAACGGAGGGAAATATGGCAGTAAGAGCCGTCGCTCAGAGATTTATGGTCGCCGGACCGAGCGCCGAACGGAGCCTGATGAACAGGGACCGCGAGCAGCTCATTCGTAAACTGGTACGAGAGATGCCGTTGGACAAGTACCCGTATGTTCGCCGGCTTCTGATGGATGCGAGGTCCGGACAGATCGACCGGGAAGCCTTTATGGAATTTGTCAGGCGAACCAACACGTTCTCCCTGGTCGAGGAGATACACAACTGGGAAGCCTACTCACGAGGCAATGGAGGCTGATATGAGAGGGAAATACTGGGTTGCTCTCGGGCTTATCATCGCCGCCTTGGCGATATGGACGTTCAACGCCATTGTTTTATGCTCGGCAATCAACTATTACTCCGGGAGGTAACGAAAATATGCGTGTACCGAAAGACCCTGCCGAAGGTGTGCTGTTTTCCCGCTTTGCGGGAGATACGGCTAACCCGGAGGGCTTAAATATCTCACTAGTCTCAAATAAAACGAAGGAGGATTCGAAAGATGGCAATGCGAGCACTAAAAAGCACCACCGTTCAGTTCGGAATGGTGGTAATGCCTGTGAAGATTTATCCGGCGACTTCAGATAAATCAGTCGGGCTGTTCAATCAAATTCACTCGGTGTGTGGAAGTCGCATCAAGATGCCGAAGACCTGCCCAAAATGTGATCGCCAGGTGGAAGCCGGCGAGCTGGTCAAGGGTTATTCCCTGGGGAAAGGTGCTGACAAACAGGAACACTACGTCATAGTCACCGATCAGGAACTAGAGGCAATACCGCTGGAAACAGCGGTCAATATCGCCATTGACGGTTTCGTGCCTATGGCGACGGTGGCTGACCCACGATGGTTTGAGGCGTGTTATTTCCTGAGCCCGGAAGAGACAGCGGTTAGACCGTTCGTGATGTTCGCCAAGGCTCTGGAAGCCTGTGGTAGTTACGGCATCGCCAAAGTCGCCTTGAAGGAACAGAAAGAGCATCTGTGCGTCGTGCGCCCCTTTAACGGGATGCTGATGTTGCAGACACTCCATTGGGCGGATGAGCTCCGGGATTACTCAAAGCTGATGGTATCCGCCAACGTCAGTGAGAAAGAGCTCGCCCTGGCGAAGCAACTCATTACCGCGATGACCAAGGACATCAAGCTGTCCGAATACACGGACGAATACCGGAAAGCCGTGCTGGAACTGGTCGCAGCCAAGATTGAAGGGAAGGCGCCGCCTCTTGCAGTCGCTGCCCCGAAAGTGGTGCCCGATATGGTTGATGCTCTGCTTGCGAGTCTCCAAGCCTATGAAAGCAAGTCGGACCTTTCATTATCCGGGTTAAAGGAAGCTGCGAAATAGCTTTCCCAGTCGGGGAGAAATCACCGTTCTCCCCGGCAAGGAAAGCTAATTCAAGGAGGTGAATATGGCGAAAGAAATGTTTCCCGAACTAGCACGGAAGACAACCATGGAAGACCTGTGCGAGCTGAAAATCAAGAAAATTATCCATAGCCTGCAGGATGAAATCAGAGTCATCCAGTGCGAAGACGCCAATGGAGAGTTGCACGAGATTACTTTCCAGTCGGTCGATGCGTCGTATATTGCGGTCAAACTCGATGACCAAGAGGTAGCGAATTTATTAACGGAGGTGTGAATTGGGACAATCAATTAAACCCATGCTCGCACGGCTTGAAGCGAAGCCGTGGAATAGCCCCGAATGGATTTGGGAAACCAAATTCGATGGCGTCAGGGCTATCGTAAACACAGGAACGGGCTCGATTCAGGCGAGGTCCGGGAAAGACAAGACCGCCAACTTCCCGGAGATTAAGCCTGTGACGAAGAAACCCTGCATCCTGGATGGTGAAATCGTTGCCTACACGAACGGCAAGACGAATTTCAACCTCATCCAGCACAGGTCGACGACGTCAGACTTGCAGTTCCGCATGGCGGAGTATCCGGCTCAGTACGAGGTTTTTGACATCCTTGAGATGGACGGCATCAGCGTCGCCGGCTATCCGCTGTCAGATCGAAAGAAATTGCTCGCGGCGGTGCTGGTTCCCGATCAGCGGGTACACTTGGCGGTATCTTCCGCCGATGGTGAGGCTCTCTTTGCGAACGCTGTGGCTAACCAGATGGAAGGCGTCATAGGGAAGAAACTCAACCAGCGATATCTGGAGAATGCCCGCGAGTGGGTCAAGGTGAAGCTTTCCCAGGTCGATAACTTCGTCGTTTGTGGCTTCACACAGGGAACCGGGTGGAGGGCGCCGACATTTGGTGCTTTGGTGCTCGGTCAATTCTTCCATGACGAGATGAGGCACGTTGGTGAGGTTGGGACAGGTTTCAATGATCGTGATATTGACGAGATCTACACCGCGCTTCGTCTGACAGTGGGCGGAGGGTGCCCATTCCCGGCAAACCCATATACGAACGGCAATCAGCCGACTTGGGTTACTCCCGGTTTGATGGTTGTCGTGCGGTATCTTGAATTCACGAATGACGGCAAGCTTCGGTTTCCGGCATTCAAGGGAATCGTGAAGTAAATGGCAAACGCAATCGTAGTCTACAAACGTGTCCGGAAGACCCCACCGACGTCATACCCGAAGAACGTTGCCCGAAATGCCACGCCGAGCTGGAACACTTTTCAGGGTTGGAAGGCATACCCGAACACATGTATTGCCCGGAATGCGTGGACGCGATGTATGACGTCGAGACTGGAACGAAAATAGGGAGGCTAATCTAATGGGAATTTGGCAACATCATAGCGATTACGAAGAAAAGACCAGCGAGCTGGCGGATGAGTTAGCTTTGAGGCTGACCGGTCGACCTTTCGACCAGCTCTCTTCAGACGAGAAATATAACGTCTGGAGTCAAGCGGAAGAGTCAGTCAGAAATGACATGATTTCCGCGGCCGAGTATGCTCATGATGCCAGGGAGGGCAGATAATGGCAGCGATAATAAGAGGTATCCGTGGCGTCGCCGGCGTTGTTAATGGTCGACCTTATAAGCGTCAATTCGTGGTTCCCAGCGAGTCCGGTGGCGGTGATTACATCGTGACTCAATATGCCGATGGGCCTTTCGATAATGTAGGACACCCGGAATGGGCGTGTGCCTGCATCGGTTGGACCCGTCATTTTCCCAGGCGAGATTGCAAACATATTATGTATGCGCAATCGGGAGGAGCCACTACGTTTGAGGACGCCATCGCCAACCAGCTGGAGGGCAAAACTCTGGATTAGTTCAGAGGGAGATCATAGCTGGAAGGCAAAACGAACGCTGTAAATTACTTTCCCGGGGCTTGATTGGATTGGGAAATCCGCTCAGAATAGGGATGGTTTCTACAAATGCTATCAAGCCTCCGCCTATGCTCAATTTGCGAGTTGGGTATAGGCGGGGAAGACCCCCGGAAAATATTTTAAGGAGGCGCGAATGCGACCTAGAGATGTCAAGCAAGCACTCGAAAATGCATTGGATTCTATGGGTACTTCCGATCCGATGCAACCAATGTTCCTGTGGGGGGCTCCGGGAGTGGGCAAGTCAGCCGTTCCCAGGGAGATCTGCAAAACAAGGACTCTGACTTTGGTCGATATCAGGATGAGCCTGTTAGATCCGACGGACCTGCGGGGTATCCCGGCAGTGGTCGATGTCAAGTGCGACACTTGTAATGGAACCGGTGGAGAAAACCATACTTGTTCGTCCTGCGGTGGCACTGGAATACGCACCATTGCCAAATGGCTAGAGCCGTCGTTCCTACCGAAGTCCGGCAGAGGTATCATCTTTCTGGATGAATTGACGTCAGCTCCGCCGTTAAATCAGGCATCGGCTTATCAGCTCACTCTGGACAGGCGGATTGGTGAGTGGGTGGTTCCCGACGATTACTATATCATGGCTGCCGGGAACAATCTGACGGACCGAGCCGTAGTTTATCCTATGAGTACCGCCCTCCGGAACCGCTTCACTCACATCGCGTTTGAGTACAATCTCGATGACTGGCTGGAGTGGGCCCGAAATACCGGCATCAATACCTACATCCAGGCGTTCCTGACCTGGCGAGGCAGCGAGCTGCTGTTCAATTTCAAACCAGATTCCACCGACAAGGCATTTGCCACGCCACGTTCCTGGGAGTTTGCTTCCAGAGTGATGAAGCACATCAACCCCTCCATCCAGAGGGAAATGCTTGACGGTACCATCGGCGCCGGCGCCGCGGCGGAGTTTCTCGGGTTCCTGAAACTGCAGGAACAGATACCCAGCATCCAGAAGATCTTCGGCGGGGAGAACATCGTGCCCAAAGATATCGGACTGAAATACGCTCTGGTGTCCGCGTTGGTCAGCCATGCCGAACAGCCCAAACAGTTCGATCGATTGCTGGATTATTCTCTGAATTCCGGGTTACCGCGAGAGTTCAGCGTCCTGCTGGCGAGGCTCTTAATGAGCAAAAACCGAACGACAACGATTGCATGTCCTAATTATATGAAGTGGGCGAAAGTCCATCAGGACGTGCTATTGGTGAAAGCCAACTAGGAGGCTCGTATGGCGAAAGAAAACGCCGAATTAAAGTTGAGCCGGGCGAGAGTCCAGCTCTTACTGCACCAGCCGTTCTTCGGCACTCTGATCCTCTATCTGGAACCTGTTCAGAAGAAGAAAGAGGAGATGGAGATGCCGACCATGGCAACGGACGGCACTCATTTGTTCTACTGCGATGAGTTCGTTGACAGCCTGACGCTGGATCAGCTCAAGGCGGTACTCATCCACGAGGTCGGTCACATCGCCCTGGATCACCTGCAAAGATGTGGCTCGCGCAATCCGCAAAAGTGGAATTGGGCGGCAGACTTCGCGGTTAACGACCTGATAGTAAACACGACCGATGCGAACGGTCAGCACGTTTTCACCCTCCCGGCGGGATGCCTTGTCAATGCCAAATGGCATGACGAGACGGCCGAGCAGATTTACGGTCATCTTCCAGACCCGCCGAAAGGTGGGCAGGGAGGTCAAGGCGGTGAGGGTGGCGATGGCCAGGATGGCGGAAGCCAACCGGGACAAGGTCAAGGCGGTGAGGGTGGCGATGGCCAGGATGGCGGAAGCCAACCGGGACAAGGTCAAGGCAGCGGGAAGCCTGGCAAAGGTAATATTCCCGGTCCGACGCTCGACGACCACTCTATGTGGAAAGATTGGGCGAAAGACAAGTCCGGCGCCGAAAAGACGCAGGAGTGGAAAGACAGGGTGGCTCGAGCCGCCACGGAAGCCCGCACCCGAGGCATCATGCCAGGCGGATGGCAGACGGTTATCGATAACTTCCTTGAGCCGAAAATGGAATGGAAGTCAATTCTGATGGACACGATAGTTTCCAACAGCAAGAACGATTACCGGCTCTTTCCGTCGAACAAGAAGCACATCTGGCGGGGAATTTACCTCCCAGGGTTGCGTGGCGAGTCTATTAGCATTATGTTCGGGGTTGATTGCTCGGGGTCAATCAGCGATGAAGAGATCCACGAGGCACTCTCCGAGGTCAAAGGTATCTGCGACCAGTATGCGGATTACACCGTCTTCCTGCGAGCCTTTGACACGAAGATTCACAACCGGTGGGAATTACACCCGTTCGAGCCTGTGCCGATGGTAGTCACCGGTCGAGGTGGTACGGACTTCACCGAAATATGTGACGAGGCACAGAAGACTCCCGGCATCACGACATTGATTATCTTCACCGACCTTGAGGCGCCGTTCCCGCCGGAAGTCAGGTCGGTACCTGTAATTTGGTTATCAGTCTCGGCGAAGAAAGCGCCGTGGGGACTGACCATTCAGTACCCGAGAAAATAAAACTGAGGAGGCACTAATGAGTTACACCGAATGGTTGCGGGAGTTGTCGAAGCTTCCCAAAACCGCCGAATTCTGCCTGACCGACGTGACAGAGCGGATCTCGACCGGCAACAAGGTGCTCAACTTCGTAATCACCGAAGCCAAAGGCAGTGATGTTGATGATGCCAAGCGGCGAGGGCAGACGAAAGAAGTTTGCCGTCCGAGAATGTACCTGGGAATTGGCGACGTTGATATGTCAGACCCGAGCGGTGGGCGCATTGAAATCAAGGAACCGGTTGGGCAGCTGGACAAGCAATGCATCAATGCCTTTTCCGAATCCCTGCACGAGATCTACATCATCCAGAGCCGGCTCTGTGAGTCGGTGCTATCTTCGCTGACGACCAAAATCGGAGTCATCAGTGAGCGGTCGACGGCGCTACTTGAAAGCCAGCTCGGAGATGAAGTAGTGAAGCTCGTGACGCAGAAGCTTTCCGGGTTGGACGTAGGCATGCAAAGCCTACGGACCCTGCTCATCTCCCAAATTACCAGCGCGATGCCCAAGCAGGTTATCCAGCCGGTCCATCGGCTCGTGATACGGAACAATAATATCCAACATCTCACGATGAAAGAGAGCGAGGACCTGTGGTGGGATTATCAAGCCAGCGATGTCAATCGAATGAACCTTACAATCAACTGGAAAGGCATCACTCTCGCGTGGAATGGGCAGATAGCCTCAATCGGTGGGGCGGAAGAAACGGTCTGCGTCCGAGACACGTTCTTATTTATCGCTAATCTGCCAAGCTTCGGGCAAATGATTGCTACGAGGCTGGCAAAAATATTGGAATAGGAGGTTCCAAATGGTAATGACACTCGAAAGGGAAAACAAGACAGCCGAGCTGGAAGTTACGGCTGCCCTCTCCGGGGTCGAAGTTAAGACCCGGGAGATCTGCGACAAGTGGATACTCTTGACCTACGATATGCCTCATACCGAAGCGGGAGACAAGGCACGGCGGGAGTTTTTGCTCAATGCCCGGGCACTGGGCGCCCATCAGCATACCGAGTCGGTCTATCTGCTTCCGTATTCGGCAGAAGCGGGAGAAGCGATCTTGAACCTGACGAAAGCGGGCAAGGTTTTCGTCTGGACGTCAGAAAGCGCTAGCCCGGCCCAGGCCGCTGAAGTCACCCGAAACTACGACACCGAACTCAGGGAAAGCCTCAAGAAATTGTCCGGAAGAGTCGACCGGATGATCGAGCTCAGGAAAAACGCCAAGTACGGGATACTGGAAAAGATGCGCAAGAAGACGGACCCGATGATGGCGTCCATGGGTGATGCGGTTCGCCGCAGGGAGTCTCTGGATCTGAGCATTATCTATCAAGCCATCGCAAATCGATACCAGTACACGTAAACCGAATAGTTAATCGAAAATTTAGGGAGGAGAACTATGCCTACAATTCACGGAAATATCAGCGCCTTGCTCGGGCAAAAATACCGCGAGCTGGGCTTCACCGCATGGGAAGACGAAGATTTCGTCTATGTGCTACGACCCGGGCAAACGGTGCCGTGGGTATACAGCTCGCACGGTGTGACCATCGACCGCATCCATAAAGAAATCGAGATGGCGCTTAAAGAGAATTAATTCGAAATCAAACATCGAAAGGTGTTGATATAAATGAAGCAAGGAGGAATATGGAGAAAATCACAGTTGCGCAGGTTTTCGCTGTTCAGCAATTTGTCGACGAGCTGGACTCCGAAAAAGACAGGGTCAGAGAAGTGATGACCGCCGAGATCGGGCGGGCTGACCAGAAGTATCGCGACCAGATTTGGGACCTTGAGCGCGAAAAGCGGGAGGTAGTGGGTAAGCTAGAAGCCGCCCGGGATGATTTCGTTCGCGGCATGGAAGCCAAGATAGTTGAGCACTACGCCGTCATCAAACGTGTTCAGCGGATACTGGAATGTTTCCGCATGCCCACCGCCCGACCGCTGACCATACCGGACGAGGTTAAACTCGGGCAGTACGCTTTCCAGTTTCAGGAATGCCTTGGCTATCTGGTGGACGATGACATGCTCAAGGTCAAAATCTTCATCGTCGGCAACAGAAAGCCGAAGAACCATCTCACGTTGGTAGCCATCGGCCGATCGATCTTCACCGAGCCATTGATAAAGTTTCCCCAGGGTTACGGCTTGGAGATTGACACATTTGGGCATAGAAACTCGCTGGAATTGGGTTTGCGTGATGCCGGCAGCGCTGAAGAGTTGAAAGAGTATTACGCTCGCCACAAGAGCGACATCCTGAAGCCTGCCATCGATGAGTACCAAGCCGTCAAAGCGGAATATCTGGACACGATGTCAACCTACAAGTTGACAGATTTCGAACTGCTCATCAGCTGGCGGTGCCCGAAGTGTAACAATTTCCGGACTACCTACGAAAGCGATACGGGTTACAGAAGTGATGAAGCGCCTCAATGCTACCATCACGACCCGTACGTGAAGATGGAAAAGACCATTGTTTATGACACGACCCAAAAATTAACGATAAAAGTATAAGGAGGAACCATGACCACAGAAAATGAACCCAAGACCCAGCCAGCAGAGAGCCAAGTTCCGGCGAAAGCCGAAGAAAAACCAAAGGTCGAGAAGCACAACCCGAGAATCTTTGTCTACGACGGTCGTGAATTCAGTGATCCGGACCCCAAGATGACCACCGACGAGGTCCGCCAGTATTATGCCACGTTCTTTCCCGAACTGGCGAATGCAGAAGTGCTGGCGGCCGTCGCTCGTGACAGCAAGACGGCGCCGGGTACCAGGGAAGACGTGACTGAATTCAGGCGACGGACAGGTACGAAAGGATGAAGAAACCGGCCGTCGTCAAGACCAAGCAAGGGGTCGTGGCGAGAGTGACCGCCGTCCTGACGGGTACAAAGGTCGAGGCGCAGAAGACTATCTTCCGCGTTCCGAATGACCCGGGAGGCGACGGTGCGGCTTTCGTCAGAGCGTGTAAGCAGTACCTGAACAAGAGTGATTACCTGATTCGGGTGAGGTTCCGAGGCCCCCGGAAGAATCCCAATCACACGCACAAGAAAGACGCCAAGTGGTTTGCCGTCTACATCGATAAGAAATAGGAGGTCGATGATGAAGTGCTCAAAACGAGAGGGCAGTAAAGGCTGCTCGTGGTGGGTGAGCGGATGTATTCACCCTGAAGTGCCAGCCGAAGTAAAGCAAGAGTGCGCCAAAGGTGCACAACGGCTGGAAAAGGAGGCTCTATGTCTGAGCGCGAAGACATAAGGCAGGTGGTCCGGATCCTGAAGAGAGTGCCGCCCAAAAGTCTTCGAATAGTGGAGTTGCTCAACCAGATTCCGGTCAAGCACGGCACCGATATGTTGGAGAAATTAGGTGCCGAGATCGAGGAAGCCAAGAAAGAGGCGGAGGCGTATAGGCACGCTACGCAAGAGGCGACCAATGCCTTGATGCGGCTCCAGTCAAAGGATGAGTGGGAAGCATGACATTCGCCGCGATGTACAGACGCCTAGAATGCCGGCGCCCGCCCAGTCTGACCGCCATGCTGGAAGTCTTTGATACCGCCGAGTACCTGACCGGCTTCGTGGCTCTGATACACGAGTTCCTGCCCAAGCATGAGGCTGAGATCATGCGTGCACCGGATGCCGCAAAGCGGTGCGAAGCGTTCGTTGGTTTTTTCCAGAAAGACTACAACGTTGAGCTGGCTGAATACGATTATTACGATGACGGGTATAACTACCTGTTGATGCAAATTCCAATTCCGTGCATGGGACTGAATTATTCCGACTATGACGAGTTCAGTAGCAATTACTCGGAAGAGTGGACGCTGATGGCATCGATAGTCAGCTATCCGTACTATGCCGGCGAGAACAATGACGGCGCCAGCCAGCGCATACCGCTTCTGGATGAAGCCACCAGACTGACGAGCCGGGCAACGGTTGACCGCATCCCTGCAGCAGGCGTTAAGCCAGACAAACTCCACGAGAAACTAGACGGTACCAAATACGAGGGCCTGGCGTGCTTTGCCGACTGGCTCCACCAGGATACCGGTTGCTGGAAAATGGATGTCTCTTACGAAGACAACCCCGAGGGCCTGGAATGGACTATGGAAAGTGTCAAGGAACTGCAGCGCCAGGAACCCATCATGCGGGCTATCAAGAAGAAAGTAACCGAATTGGAAAGCTGGTTGCACGAGGACCTTAGAACCCATTTTGCCGAACTGGTGAACGCCGTGATGGGCAAACCGGTTCCCAGGGAACAATTAAATCTGCCGGAGGAAAACGATGAATAAAAAACCCGAACCAAGAAACAAGACCAAGGAACCGGGGCTTGAGTGGGCAGTGCCGAAAGGCTTGAAGATCCCGGCCGACCCGCTGCAGCTCCGTCTCGACTTTCACGACTCGGCCGTCGTGATGTACAGCTACGGTAGAGACACGACCACCCGCAAAATTGTCAGCGCTATGGATGTGGTGCACGCACTCGCCAGCGAGCTGACCTATTCCAGTGGTATTCTCCCGAAGAATGCGATATGGTGGGCAAACACGTCAGACGGGCCTAGCTACGCCATTTACGAGGAACCGAAAGTCAGGAAGCTGGCAATTCAGACTGAAGCCGGCAAACCGCCGAGGCGTTGGATAATACCCGTACCGCCCTGCCTCTTCATCTGCCAGCCCGGGCATGCGCCCCGCGTCTTTGCCGTCAAGCGTCGCCCGTTCAGAAATGGAGATGCCGTTTATCATGCCCCGTTCCCGAATATGAGTAATAACGGGATGTCCTGCGGTGGCAACAACCCGTACCCGACCGATGTCGGCAAGATACCGGAAAGCTTCTGGATCAGCTTTTTCACCGACCATGGCGAGCTGGGCGGCCGGTCGAAGAGATTCCCCATTAACCTGATCCGCCTGTGGGATGATCTCGAGGGCAAGAAAGAGTTCCCGTTAGACGACCTGGTGCAATGCGGCACCGTGGCTGAGATCACGAAAATAAAGAACTGGCGATGAACAAGTACCAGCGGTTTTCTCGTCGTGCACGCCGGCGCCGTAGAGATAAACGGAACCGCGAGAACAAAATCTTGAGGGATGTAGCCGAAGCGTTAGACGGTGAAGACCCGTGGAAAATAAAATGGAGGATAGACCATGCGCCAAGATTCAAATAGCGAAAGTATCCTGATATTGCAGTGCCCGAAGTGCAATTTGCGCTGGAAAGAAGTGCTCAATCTTCCCATGCCGGTGAGCCTGGCAGTCAAGCAAATGAAAGCGATGGATACCTGCCCGGAATGCGGTGCCAAGCGCTGTTACCTGCTGACTGATTCCGATTACCGGGACGCCCTGAACGAAATGAGCGAAAAAGGAGTAAACCGACTATGTCACAACCCATAGGTTATTCCGTCGAAACGGACGATAACAATTTAGAAACTGCCGGAGAGCTCTACAATTACACATGGGCGGGAAACGGAGTCTTTCTGGACGCCATGAACCCGCTTCTGGCGGCGCGTATCCCAGTGGCACGGGGTGTGACCCGAGGCCTGCTAAATCTAGAGCCGGCGATCACGTTGGCACACGGAAATCTCGATCAGCGGTATTTTGATTATGTCCTGGCCGAGATGCTCGAGACTCCCGATAAAGAATGTTATTACGCTATCACCTGGGAAGATGACCGGTACAAAATCCGGAAGCCGGACCTGCACCAAACGGAAGGCTCGGTCAAGTATGAAGTTCTCTCAAACGTGGTGATGGAACTGCACAGCCACCCCGGTAACCAGGGCATCTGGTTCAGCTCGCAAGACAATTCAGACGAGCAGGGACTCAAGATCTACGGCGTGGTTGGCTGTCTCGGGCGGCCGGTACCGCTGGCATTCCTCAGGGTGGGAGTCTACGGCAATTTCTACTATCTCGACCCCAGCGAGGTGTTCATGACCGTGCCAACCCGGGCGAAGTTTGAGAAAGAGCCGTTCAATGTCGAACACGCACTCTACGAAACAATTTCCGATTACTGGAGCCATCTAGGCAAGGAGGACTGAATGGATATCAGGGAAAGAGTGGCTCGCAAAATATTCTTAATCGCCGGCGACGGCTCTGTTGCTTGGCGTGACTTGAGCGACGTCAGTAAAGATTACTACCTTTCCGAGGCAAAGGGAATTATCAAATCTGTGAAGCAATCCATAAAGCTGAAAGCAATATGGGAGGACTTCAAATGTACGTAGCCGAATACCATACCAAGCGAATGAACAATCAGGTGCTCGTGGTGGGTTGCGGCGGCACCGGTGGTTACGTGGCTGAAGGGCTCTGCCGCATCCTGCCGGAAGACTTTACCATTGTCCTGCAGGACATGGACCGGGTTGAAGAACGCAACCTCCTCCGCCAGAATTTCTTCGCCTCCGACCTGGGAAAATTCAAGAGCCAAGCGCTGGCAGAAAGGCTTTCCACCAATTACAGGCGAGCCATCGGTTACAAAGTGTTTCCGTTCGGCTTGCACCACGCCACCATGTACAGTGTGCCGACCATCTTCATCGGCTGTGTGGATAACGCCGCGGCTCGGCGCAAGATATCCCAGGAAGCCCCGGGCGGTCTGAGCTACTGGATTGATGCCGGCAACGGCCACCACAGCGGGCAGGTCTTGATTGGTAACGCCGCCGAGTATACCTTGAAAGGAATGTTCTACCCGAAATCCGGAATTACTAAAGCACTCCCGCTGCCCCACCTGCAGCTGCCCAGCATTTTAGATCCGGTCATTGAGACTTTGCCCGAAGACTGCGCTACAGCGGTCTTGAGAGAAGAACAGAGCCCGGTCATCAATCAGATGATGGCGACGCTGGTCTTGCAGGCGGTGCACGCCCTGATCAGCCACAAGCTCACATGGATGGCTACCTATGTTGATCTGGAAGCCGGTACTTTAGCCACCGTACACACGGAACCCAAAACAGTCGCGCGTATTCTCGGGGTGAGGGTCGATACCCTGATTAACAACAGTCCTCCCGATCCGGATGATCTCGATGATGAGGGCTGACACGCAGGCAATGTCTCCAGGCTGGAGGTAAGGAGGTAAATATGGAAAAGCAACCAGAATCGATTACAGTTTGCTACCTTGAGTGCGTTCTGATGCCTAACGGCGAGATTATCTGTAACGGAAAAACGGTTGGCTGGTTCCGGGAATTGAAAAATTACCTGGTGAAGAAAGAATAATAAGGAGGAAACCAATGGCAAGGTCGCAAAAAATTAAGTATTATACTGCTGGTGAACAAAATGCTCACTGACGAGCAGAAGCATTTCCGGGAGATAGTCCGGGCTTTCCATACCGATTGCGTGCTTCACCCGGGCGGTTGGGGAGAAGAGCTGGTGCCTTTATGGCAGTACCGGGTCATCCGCCAACGCCTGGAGATGCTGGACAATGGAGGCTGGAATAAGGCAACTGACGCGGAAGTGGCCATTTACCTTTCTGCCGCTTCCGGTATCGCGCCTTTCGACCGGGACTGGACGGAGATCTTCGTGTATGAAGTCTCCCTGCTCATGGGCGACCAGGTCTACCAGATGTTGGGTGAGCCGAACGATGGGCTCACAGATTACCAGAAAACGGAGGTCGAACACTTGAAACATCAAATACGAGATAAGCAAATAAAAATGGATAAAGGAGTAACTATGCAAAAGAACAAGATCCTCATCGAAGAACGTGAAGACGGAACCCTGGTCGGCATCAGCCGTGATGGAGTCGACCCGTACGTGAAAAAGGTCGGGCTCACCTGGGAACAGACCATCAGCCAGCTGCCGTTCCTTAAAGGAATGACAGATATCGCCGAAGAGGGCTGGAAAGTCTCGCCGAAGAACCCATCGTACGCGCCACCGCCCAAACCCGAAGTCAAGAAAACCGAACCGGTGAAAACCACGGCGAAGAAAATACCGGCGAAGAAATCTTCTATCGAGGCGCACCACGGTGCGAAAATTGAACAGCCAGCGCTATCTCTAGACGAAAACCCTACGGCGAGCCCAGCCACAGCGGAGGCGATAAAACCCTCTGAGAGTGTCGTCAAAGAGCCTGAACCTGTAAAAGCAGAGGAGCCGAAAATTCTAGCCCCTATCGTGAGCGTGGCTGAAGCTACCACGAACGAACCCGGTCAGGAAAAATCAGGTGAAAATCAGGCAAAAATCGATGTGACATTGCACCCAAGTGTGACAATTCCGGAGGTATCCCCTGAAATTCAAATAGTTTCTCCGGCCGAGCAAGTATCCACGCTCAAGGTCGACCAACCAAAGCCAACCCGCACCAGTGCTGATGCTTTCCAGTACAAACTCAAGGACGGACGCGGTCCGGTTGCCACCGTTCAGGAAGCGATGGACCTACTAGGGCTAGATAAAGCCACTCGCCCGACCCACAACAGGTATGATCGACTCAGCAAGAAGCTGCAGGAAGAAATCATTCGGGAGGCGAAAGCATGAGGAAAGAAAAAACCATCTACGAGCAGATCCTGGTTACTATGGCCTTGGATGGTAAATTATGAAACGAGCAGGAGGCGAGGAGGAATAATGGAGCTAAACCGTTATTGGATAACCGTAGAAGGCAAACTTGCTAGTTATGAGTCTCCGATTTTTTGTTTCTATTGTCAGAACCGAATAAAAAGAGGCGAGAAGACCTTTACGGAGTTGGTGATAATAATTCACGATGATAAAACGAACGAAGTCGCTTCTCCCGGTGGCGGGCAAGTCGGCACTTGGTGCGAAAAATGTGACGCTCGTTTGCAGAAGAAAGCACGTGACGCTTGTTTGAAGAAGAAGAAGAAATATGATTAAGCGAGGGAAGAAACCGCCAATCGAATTGAAGCTTTCGCTGACCAGATCCGAATATTTGTATAGAAGGATGTACAAAACCGGAGTCCGTCCTCATCTTGATAACGGCGCGAAAGCCTGGATAAATCTCAACTGCATGGTATGTGCACACAAGAATACCGAACGACTGGTCGAGGCAGCGCTCACCGGCGATGAAATGTACTGGAAGCACATCTGTATCCACAAAGGTCCGGTCACAATTATCGCCATTACGCGTCGAGAGCAAGGGATAAATAATTGCTCCGGATTTGAACCCGAAAACTTCCCCAAAACTTCCCTTGAAAACCATTGACAGGAGTATAATAAAGTATAATAATGTTTAATTGTTGACAAACCCAAGGTGGTGAAAAATGAAAGTGACACTAACCAAAATCGGAGGTTCTCGAGCGGTTATTCTCCCTGCATTCTGGTTCAAGCAGTACGAAGAAGAACCGAACTCGATGAACGAGGTAGAAATGGAAATGGGTGAAACCATAACTATCTCGCCAGTGAAGCCAAATAAAGAAGGAGGAACCAATGGCATTAGCGAACGAACCAACCAAAGCCCCGCAGAGGGGCCCGGCACTCCCACCCCCGCCAACTAAACAGGAGTTAAATCTCCAGAAAGACCAGCTGGCAATTCTCGAGGAAACCCACAAGCTTGTAATGTGGAAGATGACCATTCTGCAAAAGCTCGACACTATTCCACTTATTGAGCAGCTCCACGGTCAAGAGCAGACGATCACCAAACTCATGCAAGACGAACTCAAATTCAAGGGCGAGAACCGCGGGTACATCGCCGGCGCCACGGATGATTGCACGGTCGTCAAGAACAAGCTTGCCGAACTGTGGGTAGCATCCGATGGTATGTTGATCGGCGATGGCAGTAAGAAAGCCACACAGACGGACCGTGAGGCCTGGTTGCGCCGGCAGCGAACCGAGGACAAAGATCTGGCCGTCCTCATTCTCAAGCAAATCCAGGTGCAAGCCGGTATCGAGGGCTTCAAAATCGACCTGGAAACAGCCAAACGCAAACTCGATAGCACGCTAGCGGTAATACGTCTAAAGACCGCACAAATCGAATTTTTAGGGAGGAGCATCTAAATTGGCAAAGGTAATCGTAATCAGTGACATTCAATCTCCAGGAGAGCTTGGCATGGTGTTGGACAAGGCGCTCGGACAGAGCCAGTGTCCACTCATGAACGGGATGCCGACGGGCGGCATGGTAAAAGTAGCGGAGGGCGTGGTCACCGGGGCTAGCCTGAGCGACTTTCTTAAAGGGATGGGCGTTGAGTTCACGCCGAAGCAAAATCCCATAGATCCGAAGAATAACAAGGGAGGGAAATCATAATGGTTATGGGTAGCGAACAACCCACCAGCGAACCTATCAGGACCATGATGTCGTCTTTAGGCTTGGACGATATGAATATACCGGAGCTGAAAATCAATCAGGCTACCGGTGGAGACTATGCCAAAGAATCACTCAATGCGAAGCTCGGGCAAATGTACGTATCAACCACAGGCGATGTACTTGACCAGGTTGACTTGCAGATCTTAATGGTGCAAAAGAACCAGACTTTTTGGGGTCGCACTGATATCACCGATGAACCGCCGATCTGTGCGTCACTCGACGGCTTGATGTCTCTGGACGGCCAGGAATGTAAAGTTTGCGTCCACTTCCGGGAACGTGCCTCACTTGATAAAGAGGAACGCCGCAAAGAATGTCAGCGAGGCTACGTGGTTATGGCGCTGGACGAAAACCAGATGCCGTACGTTATCCGGCTTATGGGTATCAGCGCAGATGCCGGCAGAGATCTGAACGCGATGCTTTATTTCAACAAACCTCTCAAGGTCAATCGCGGCGGGTTTTTCTTCCGTGTCACCACCCTGAAGAAGAAGACTTCGGCCGGTGAAGCCTGGATGTTCAAATTCTTACTTCTCAAGGACAAATTCCCCTCTCCCGACCAGCAGCTTGAATATGTGCGCGTCGCTACCGATATGAAGATGCTCGGGCCGGCACAGCCCCCTGAGATCCCAGCCGGTCAACGCATTGCCGAGGCCCTGGCAGACCCGGCTTCCAAACGTATTGAAGAAGTGCTGAACAACGCTGACAAAGCGATTGCGGAGGCTAACAAAGGGCAGGACAGCTCTATTCCCGACATAAAATTCTAGTACCGGAGGCACTGAATGAGTATCGACCAGAAACTCGTCGATGCGTTCAGTTCGCTCTACCGGGGAAGAACAGATGCTTGGGGTAGTGTCAAAGGACTGTCCAACAAGGAACCTGTCACCGAAGCGAACTATCGAGCGCACCTTGAGGCGAAAACGAGCCTTGGGGTTTATATGCTACTTGATGATGGCACGTGCCATTTCGCGGCTATCGATATTGATGAAAAGTCGTTTGAGAAGGCACTGGCCATCAAGAAAGAGCTGGCATCTATCGGTATCAACGCCTATATATCGGCATCGCGCAGTAAAGGTTATCATGTATCGGTATATGCCGAGACTAAATTCGTCGCCAAGGACATCCGGCGGGTGCTCACCGGCGTCCTGAAGAAGCTGGATATCAAAACCAAGCACGTGGTCAACGGGGCAGAGATGCTGACCATGCCGGAAATATTCCCGAAGCAGGACATGCTTGATAAGAAAGTGCTGACCTACGGCAACTATATCAACCTGCCCTGTTTCGGGTTTGAGCGGCCTTACCAGACAGACGACGGAAAAGACATTCCGCCGGTGCAGGGCATTGCCCAAATCAAGCGAGTGCCGGAAGCCGTCGTGCTGGCGGCGGTCAAGGCGTTACCTCCAGATCCCAACGCCCCAAAACCCACCACCGCGGCCGCAGCGCCCTTAAAACGAGGGCCGAAGCCCAAGCACCCGCCGTGCGTCATGCAGCTCCTTTCCGGGGTCAACCAGGGAGTGCGGGATGATGCCGCTTTTGCCCTGGCACGCCACTATCTCGACCTGCAGTATACGGAAGATGAAGTACTGGCGGCCCTGAAATTGTGGGACTCGAAGAACAAACCGCCGTTCAACGACGACCACCAGCTGGAAGCAAAGCTCAAGAGCGCTCTCAAAGGCTATGCGTTCGGGTGCTCGTCGATCAAGAACGGTCAGCTGAGCACCTACTGCCCGGGCGAAGACAAATGCGTCTGGCTCCAGGAAAACATCCGGGAAAAGAAAAAGAAAGGCTTTCTGAAAGACACCACGTTCATGGAAACGCCGGACATGCTTTTCGAAGAACTGGTCAAAGGTCAGGAAGCTATTTTCCTGGGATACAACAAGATCACCGGCGCAGTCACCAAGCACGCTACCATCGAGATCGGTGAAACGACCTGGGCGCCGGTTATGGACCCCGCCATCACTGAGGGTGCGCTGATCCTCCCAAATGGCATCGAAGAATACGATGACACCCTGAAACTGGTCGAAGAAATCCGGGCACACATCCATGCTTTTGTAGACATGAGCGCTTCTAAAGAGGAATTTGCCGCTTGGTACATTATTATGACCTGGGTTGCCGACCGGTTGCGCACCGTTGGTTATTACCGCTTTGAAGGAGACACTGGTACGGGCAAGAGCCGCGCCCTGGACGTTGTAGGACGCCTCTGTTACAAGCCCATGATGTTAGCCGGCGCTATCACCCCGGCGCCCATCTACCGTCTGATTCGGCGCTTTCGCGGTACGTTAGTCTTGGATGAAGCCGATTTCAGCGATTCAAGTGAAAAGGGTGAGGTAGTCACCATTCTTAACTGCGGCTTCGAGAAAGGCCGCCCGATTGTCAGATGTTCCAAAGACGACCCGAACACGCTGGAAATTTTACCTTGTTTCGGGCCGAAAGTATTTGCCACCCGGTACACATTTGATGATGTAGCGCTGGAAGCTCGCTGCATTACCACCAAGATGGAAGAAACTGAACGCGATGATATTCTGTCTATTCTCGATGACACTTTCTTCGCGGCAGAAATGAAACTGCGCAATAAGCTTCTGCTGTGGCGGTTCCGCCACTTCACCAAGATCGAATACAATGCCATCCGAGATATAGATTTAACCATCGGCTCCAAAAAGCTCGAACCGAGAATGAAACAGACCAGCCTGCCCTACGCGCTGATGTTCAAAGACATGCCGGAAGTGCTCGAACGGTTCCGCCAATTCATCCATAAATACCAGGGAGAAATCATTGAAACCCGCGCCGAGGGCGAACAGGGCAGAATTGTTCTCGCCTTTTTCACACTCTCAGCAGCCAACGGGAAACAATATGTCAGCTCCGGCATGATCACGGCCTACGTTAATGACAATTTCAAGATGGATATCACGAGCCAGAAAGTAGGCAAGATCCTCCATTCCCTCAATATTGTAACTTCGAAGCGCCGCTATCAGGGCAAGCAGCAGCACTTTATCGATTGGAACCTTTCCACCATGAGAAAGCTCCATCGGCGTTACGTGGTCGACCGGACGGAATTCAAGGAACTATTTACCGACGACCCGAAATTCATGGCGCAGCAAGAGGCGACCGAAGCTCAAGAGCAAAGTGAGCAGGATCTCGACGATATGGAGGTATGACCATGATGCGAGTTAACGATACCACCCTGGTTGTCAGCGCGGTCCTGCAGGTAGCGGAGAAGACCGGCGTTAATCAGGTCACTCCCGGCATGGTAACTTCGTTTGTCAGCGCCCAGTTTGGAATAAATATGCCGCTCCACCAGGTTGTAGACATTCTTCGCGACCTGGGAGTGGTCACCCATACGGTAGCCAACCATCGATATATTGTCTGGAACAAAGAAACGATGTCAGAACTCAAAGGCATCGTAGCCAAGAGCGAAAGCTCGATGAATATGCTTTAAGAGGGGTGGTAGCCTCTTAAGGGCTTGGTAACCGGGAGCTAGTAGTAGTGGCGGGAGGGTACAGCGGAGAGAAAAAAGAATCCGCCACCCGGCCCTCCCGTAAATAAATTAATTAATTATAGGGGGCATACCCTAAGTAACGTCCCACATGGCGACAATGTCACACTTGAAGCTAGCGAGACATATCACATGTCCCAC
>Ga0209777_10001780_pt1 | contig 30015 bp, 25 predicted proteins | sample FrelakmetHBP12HB_FD_187147 | JGI IMG/M metagenome (GOLD analysis project Ga0209777, IMG submission 187147) | Freshwater lake sediment microbial communities from the University of Notre Dame, USA, for methane emissions studies -HBP12 HB (SPAdes)... | ecosystem: Environmental > Aquatic >...
TGGCAGGCACTGTAAGCTTGTTAAATTATGTGAGATGTTATATGGTTACTGCTTTCGGTCCCGTGACCAATATCATAAAAGTCTTTAACGACGAGGACAAATTTTTTACAGTTGGTGGGAAAAAAGAGCTCACCGGCCTGAAGCAAGGCATAGAATTAAAAGGCCTGACTTTTTCTTATCGGCCCAACGTTAAGGTGCTGGAAGACATCACTTTTTTCATAGAAAAAAATAAAATGACAGCTCTGGTAGGCCCAACCGGATCGGGAAAGACCTCGATCGTTAACCTGATCTTGCATTTTTACGACAGTCCGGCAGGAGCGGTCAAAATAGACGGTATAGATATCAGTGAATTTACCCTGAAGTCCCTGCGCGCACATATGGCGTTTGTCAGCCAGGACACACTGCTTTTTAACGATACCTTAAAGGCGAACATCACCTATGGCCTGGAAAGAAAGGTCTCCGATGAGGAATTGATAGATATTGTAAAAAAAGCGAGATTATATGATTTTATTATGAAATTGCCGGAAAGACTCAACACTTATATCGGTGACAGGGGGATAATGTTATCCGGCGGCGAGAAGCAGCGGGTCTCTATTGCCCGGGCATTGCTGAAGGGGGCCGAGATCCTGATCCTCGATGAAGCTACAAGTGCCCTTGATACGCAGACCGAAAAACTGATCCAGGAGGCTATGGATGAAGTGATCGCCGGCAAGACGGTTATAGTGATCGCGCACCGGCTTTCCACCATAAAAAACGCCGATAAGATCGTAGTGATTGAAAACGGAAGATTTATCGAGGAGGGGCGATTAGATGAATTACTGCAGAAGAAGGGTAAATTTTATCAATACTGGGAAGCGCAGAAATTTTATTAAATAAACCCCGTTAGAGAACTTAGCAGTTCTCCAACGGGGTAAATATTTTATGATCAATGCTTTAACCATAGATGTCGAAGAATATTTTCAGGTCACAGCTTTTAGCGCTGTTGTAAAAGAAGAGGCATGGGGTAATTATCCTTCTCGAGCTAAAGAGAGCGTCTTAAAAACGCTTGAGCTGTTAGATGAATTTTACGTAAAAGGAACTTTCTTCGTTCTAGGTTGGGTGGCGGAAAGATACCCCGGGATAGTCAGAGAAATACACGCCAGAGGCCATGAAGTAGCATCGCACGGTTACTCGCACAAGCTGATTTATAATTTAGGAGAACGGAAGTTCCGCGAGGACTTAAAAAGAGGGAAAAAACTGCTGGAAGATATCTGCCAGGAGAATGTGCTGGGTTACCGTGCGCCAAGCTATTCCATTACCAAAAAATCGCTCTGGGCTTTGGATATACTGATGGAAGAGGGTTTTTTATACGACTCCAGCATCTTTCCTATCTTCCATGATATTTATGGTATGCCTCATGCCGAGCGTTTTCCCCATGAAATTAATCGGCCTTGCGGAACAATAAAAGAATTCCCTCTTTCTACAATAGAGCTTAAGTTTCTGGGAATGAAATATCGGCTTCCGGTAGCCGGAGGCGGATATCTTAGGTTGCTTCCCATCGGTATTAGCAAAAGAGCAATAAAGGGCATAAATGATAATGAAAAACAGCCGGCAGTGCTTTATTTCCACACTTGGGAGATAGACCCTGCACAACCGCGGATTAAAGGCGGATGGAAATCAGGCTTTAGGCATTATTTTAATCTTGATAAGACCGCCGGCCGGGTAAAAGATATATTGTCTTCATTTAAGTTTGCTCCGATGAGAGAGATTTTGGGGTTTTAGATAACTAAAAAATGGCGATCCGCGTTGATATCTTCAATGAGGCACAAAGCGTGTGGGATGAATATGTAGACTCAAGCCCTGAGTCCGCTAATTATCATCGATTTGCATGGAGATCAGTGATTGAAAATAGTTTCGGTCATAAAACTTTTTATCTTTGCGCTAAAGACGATGCCGGAAAGATAAAAGGGGTCCTGCCGCTCGTCCATATGAAAAGCATCCTATTTGGAAATTTTATGGTTTCCCTGCCATTCTTTAATTACGGCGGAATTTTATGTGATGATGAAATTACCCGACAGGCATTATTGGAAGCGGCAAAGGTTAAAATGAGGGAAAGAGGCGCTTCTTTTATTGAGTTAAGGCATTTTAGAGATTGCGGCATGGGCATGGCGACAAAGAGACATAAAGTAAGTATGCTCTTGGAATTACAAAAAGATATTTCCATGCAGTGGCAGGCATTTGATGCCAAGTTAAAAAACCAGATCAAGAAAGCCCAAAAGAGCGAACTAACGATAAAGATCGGTCATTTGGACAATTTAAATGATTTTTACGTTATCTTTTCCCGCAATATGCGCGACCTGGGCACTCCGGTCTACGCTAAAGTTTTTTTTCAAAATATCCTCAAAGAATTCCCAGATAATACAAAAATACTTACGGTTATCTTAAAAAATAAAGCGGTTGCCGCCGGACTCGCTACCTGGTATAAGGATATCTTTGAATTGCCATGGGCATCATCACTTGTAAGCTATCTTCCCTTTTGCCCCAATGACCTGCTTTACTGGGAGGCGATCAAATACGCTATAGAAAACGGCTTTAAAAAATTTGACTTTGGTCGTTCGTCACTAGATAGCGGAACATATCGGTTCAAGGAACAGTGGGGCGCTAGACCGATCCAGCTATACTGGCAGTATTATCTAAAAGAAGGCGGCGTGCTGCCGGAAATAACTCCAACTAACCCTAAATATCAATTGGCGGTTAAATTGTGGCAGAGGCTTCCGGTCTGGTTAACGAATATTGTCGGGCCACGCATTGTAAAAGATATCCCCTGATCCTTGTTTTAAGAAAAGGAAATAATTTGAGATCTTTACCTCCTGTATGCACTCCGATAAAGATTCGTAATATAGGTGTTGCTTTTTTTGCCATTTTCGGCAGCGCTCAAAATAAAAAATTTGCACAAGAGATCCGGAATTATTTCGGAGTAAGTCAAGTATTTTTGTTATCTTCTGGAAGAGCGGCACTGGCTGTTCTTTTACAAGCTATGCGGAAGATGCACCCGGAAAGAGACGAAGTACTTATTCCGGCATATACTTCTTTTTCCGTGCCGGCGGCGGTAGTCAAGGCGGATCTGAAAGTGGCCCTTTATGATATAGGCCCTGAAACTTTGAGCCCGGATATGGAGAGTTTAAAGAGTGCTATCAACGAACGCACCCTTGCTATCATCGCTTGCCATCTTTATGGCTATCCTTGTGATATGAATAGTGTTTTGGCAACGGCCAAAGAAAAAGGAGTTTATGTTATTGATGATGCCGCTCAGGCAATGGGTGCCAAATATAATGGCAAATATTGCGGCACATTTGGCGATGCTGGTATTTTTAGTTTAAACAGAGGGAAAAATATCACTGCTGTAGAGGGAGGTATAATTACCACCAATTCTCAAAAAATAGCAGAAAAAATAAAAAAAATAAAATTAGAAAAGAACGGATTTTTCAGCTCTTTATATATACTGATCAAAGCGTTGCTGATGTTCATATTTTTTCGGCCTATTTTTTATTGGTTGCCTACGCAGCTCTCTTCTTTACGCCTCGGTGAATCTTTTTTTTCTGTAAACTTTAGAATAAAGGAACTCACAAACATGCAGGCCTGCCTAGGCAGCAAGATGTTACGCCAACTGGAAAAGATAAATAGAGACAGGGCTAAGAAGGCATATGAACTGATCCGGGCATTGTCGGGAGTCAATTTTCCATGTCCGCTCAAAAACGCAGAATCGGTTTTCTTGAGATTACCAGCACTCTGCGGCAGCGATAAGGCACAGCCCTTTTTAGGCATTGTCAGATCTTATCCTTATCCGATTAATGAGATTGACGGCTTAAAACCATATATTAAGACTGAGAGAAAAGAGTTTCCGGGAGCAAAAATACTTGCTAATAATATTCTTACAATCCCTACGCACAGCTACGTAACCGATGCTGATATAAGATCCATAACCAAGATGTTGAAAAAAAATATATCATTAAAGGAGGGAAAACAATGTTTGAATATATTCTTTTGCTTATAAGAAAAGTATATCATTATCCAGCAGAATATAATCGCAAGCGCCGCTTACGGTATCTGGTCCGGAATGGTTTAAGGTTGGGAAAGAATGTCTGTATAGTAAGTAATTACTATTTTGATAATCCGTTTTGTTATCTAGTCTCTATAGGCGATAATTGCACAATCTGCGCAAATGTACAGTTACTGGCTCACGATGCCAGCACAAAGAAGATGCTAGGTTACGTCAAATTGGGCAAAATTGATATTAAGGAAAATTGTTTTATCGGACAGGCGGTAATTGTTCTTCCCGGGGTGACGATTGGACCAGATTCTATTGTAGGGGCCGGCTCAGTAGTAACTCATGATATTCCGCCCAATACTATTGCGGCGGGCAATCCCGCAAAAGTTATATTCTCAAAGGAAGACTATATCAGAAAGATTCAGGAGATAAGCAAAAACAAGAAAATATTCGATAGGAATTATAATATAGATAGCTTAGATAATGAAAAGCGTTTAGAAATAATTAAGTCAATCGGAGATTCTCTGGGCTTTATTAAATGAAAAACATTTTATACCTTATTCATACTACTGAAATAGGGGGGGCGGAAAAAATATGCTTGACGATAGCCCGCCGCATGAAAGATAAATACAATATCCTGGTTGGTTTGCTAAAAGAAGGTTGGCTTTTTAATGAACTAAAAAATAGCCGCATTGCTACAAAAATAATTCCCTCAGGAAGAGCCTTTGATCTAAAACTAATTTTTAGCCTAATCGAAATCATCAAAAACAACAAAATAGATATCGTCCACTCTCATCTCCTTGATATGAACTTCTATTCTTCCGTTGCCTCTCGCATTACGGGGGTTCCACATATAGCTACAGAGCACGGAGATATCTATTCCGAGCCAGACAAAAAACTATTGATCAAAGCCAGGGTGCTTTCTTGGTTATCTGATAGGATCGTATTTGTTTCAGAATTTTCAAGAAAAGCTTTTTTTAAGATCTCTCCCGCATACGCAAGAAAAGCCGTTGTCATTTATAATGGCGTGGATTTAAAAGAATACGAAATTCCGGTGGATATAAAAAGGAAGAGGGCCGAAATCGGTATTAAAGAAGATGAAGTCGTTATAGGCAATGTGGGGAATCTTCATTCTTTCCGCAAAGGACACGTGTATATGTTACGAGCAGCGCAAAAAATTTTAAAAATATTTCCAAAATCGGTATTTATAATTATTGGAGGCGGTGAGTCGGAAGAGGCGTTAAAAAAAGAGGCAGATAATCTTGGCATAACCGAAAAAGTGAAGTTTCTCGGCTTTAGATATGACGTCAAGGATCTTATAAAAATTATGGATATATTTGTACTGCCCTCTCTTAATGAAGCCTTGCCAGTAACTATTATCGAGGCGATGGTTAATAGAATACCTGTTGTTTCCACTAATGTCGGTGGCATTCCAGAGTTGATAGAAGATGGTATAGATGGCTTACTTATTCCTCCCGCAGACAGCGATGCGTTAGCGAATAAAATCATTCATCTATTAAAAAATAATGATTTGGCGCATAAACTAGTCGAATCAGGCTACGAGAAGGCTAAAGAACTATTTAATATGGAATTTATGATGAATAAATACGAAAAGCTTTATTTAAATTTACTCGGAAAAAATTAAAATGAATAGAATTTTATTCCTTTTACCAGGTGAGGCTCCTCCGAATAAAGATCCGCATAGAAACCAATTTTACTATTTATCACGATATTTTAGCGGCCACGTAATAAAACCGATCTGGTGGGATAAGACTCCTCAAGCAATAGCCAGGATAAAAGATGCCCAGTCGGCAATGGGAAATTTTCAATATCACCCTATATTCCGAGTTAAACTGCCGAAACCAATTCAGATCTTTTATCATTTATTCTCCTTCATATATAAGGGGGCAAGAATTTACTATTCTAAGGAAAAATACGGCTTAATTTTTACCTACGGCGTATACACAACCGGGATTGCCGGTTATATACTTAAAATATTGACAAGAGCTAAACTAATTGTAATGGTTCCCACTGCTTTAAAAAAATCATACTTATATGACTTGCAGGTGATCCCAAAAATTCTAAAATTTAAAGGGGCTATAGCAAACATCCTGGCACCATTTATACTTAACCGTGCCGATTGTATCTATTCAATAGCGCCTTCTTTATTAGACGGCTTCAGGATCAACAAGAATATACCAATAAGCATATTCCTTGATTTTGTCGCAACAAGCAGTTTACAGTCTTCTAAGGAGTCGGATAAATACATATTGCTTCTCGGCTTGCCCTGGTACTTAAAAGGAGCAGATATATTGATCAATGCCTTTAATTTGATCTCTGGTAAATTTCCAGAATACAGCTTAAAGATAGTCGGTCATTGTCCGGATAAGAAATATTTTCAAAAAATTGCCGCTGGTAACGATAAAATAGAACTTTGTGACGCGGTCCCTTACGATGAGGCGATGCGGCTTATGTCAAGATGCGCCTTATATGTCTTAGCTTCGCGCCTGGAAGGCATGGGAAGGGTATTATTAGAAGCCATGGCTCTTAAAAAACCGATTATCGCATCCAATGTAGATGGCGTTTCCTATTATATAAAAGATGGCTTTAACGGGTTGTTATTTGAATCGGAAAACGTGAAAGATCTTGCGAAAAAAATCACGACATTGCTTCGGGATCCGGATTATGCCTTGAAACTTGCGGAGAATGGTCATAAATACGTTCATCAATATTGTTCAGAGGATAACTTTGTAGAGCATTTTAAAAAAATGATTGATGAGATAGCGCGATGAAAGAAACAGGCACTAGGCGGTTGGGATTTTCATTCTATTTATTATTAGTTTTTATTTTCTTTGAATATGGCCGGCCGCAGAGTTTCATCTCGGAAATAGGCCAGCTCTATCCGGGGTGGGTACTCCATTTGTTATTGCTTCTCTGGATGATGCTCACATATAAGATCTTAAATTTCAAGGATATTCAGACCAAATTATTTATCGCTTTAATATTGTTGATGGCGCTGCATGTGCCACTTGCAGTCAATAATTATTGGGCCTTTCTGGGGTGGAAAAACACGATATTACGCTTCATAGCCTACCTTGGTATAATCAATTTTGTAGACTCCTTTACAAAAACAGAGAAATTTATTAATTTCTGGATCATTGTCAATTTAGTCTGCGCGGTGATAGGTATCACTCACAACGGCTTAGTACCAGGCTCTAGCTTTCTGGGTGATGAAAATGATTTTGCGCTGGTAATGAATATGGCCCTACCCTTTGCCTATTTTATGTTTCTGGAAACCAGCGTGATGAGAAAGAAAATTTTATACCTTTTGGCAATGTGTGTATACATTATTGCTAATATATCCGCCATGTCCCGGGGTGGATTCGTAGGATTGATCCCGGTGGTAATTTACTGCTGGTATAAGAACCCTAAAAGAATGTTGGCCACTATAACAATAATAGGTCTAGTAGCCCTCTTTTGTCTCGCTATCACTACTAATTATACAAATGAGATAAAGAGTATAACTTCTAAAGAAGAGCAGGAAACAGGGACCGGGGCCATCCGAGAGTATTATTGGAAATGCGCTACAAGAATGTTTATCGCTAATCCCCTGATAGGCGTAGGCCAAGAGAATTTTACCTGGAATCTTAATAAATATGAGGATGCGGGAGGGTTTCTTGGCCGTTATCATACTGGACGAGTGTGCCATTCTTTATACTTCACGTTGATCGCGGAATTGGGATTGGCGGGCATTTTACTATTTGGTGGTATGTTATATTATTCCTGGAGGGATTCACGGCAGATATTACGTAATTCAAAAAAATACTTCTCAAGCCTTGCGCCGCCTCCGAAAGCTAATCAGAAAGCGATTGAACAATTACGCAAGCTGAGGTTTATTATTTTTGGCATTAACGGAGGAATGTTGGGATATTTAGCTGCAGGCACATTTATTTCTGTTTTATACTATTCGCATTTTACGGTTTTAATCGCGCTATACGTTGCCACTAATAATATCGGCAAGAAACTATTAAGTGAATTGACCTGATCCTTATGAATATACTCTATAAAATATCTATAGATTGTAAGCGGTACGATTTGATAGGCAGGATCATTTAACTTTATTAGCAACTATGAATTGAGACGGTGTAATAACTATCTTTCCAAGTGAAATATAATGTACCGCTATTGCAAACCAGAAAAACAAAGAACTGATTATATTTTTTTCTAATAGTTCCGATGGCAGAAATTGTATATCATTGAAACCGATTCCTGAAAATTGTTTTATTAAATATTTTTTCGAAAAAACATATAAATGTTCGGGATTGAAAAAAGGTATTTGGGTCGTCATTTCCCGCTTCTCTTTTGATTGAAATAAGATTTTGATAAGCCTATAATACTTCATGAATAAATACGTATTAGGAACACGCATTATTATCGTTCCTCTATCTTTGGTTAATGATTGAAGGACATGCCAAAGCTTCACAATGTTTGGCTCATAATAAATGACGTCTATTAGCAATATAACATCAAACTTCTCCTGTACATTTACTAAATCTGTTAACGAACCCCTAATAGTCCTAATTTTAAATTCTGACTCGGCAAAGTCACAAGCTATTTGAGATAGGTCATTAACTACGCAGGATAAATCGGGTCTTGATTTTTCTATAAGGCAGATCAAATGCCCTTTTGCGCCGCCGATATCGATTATTTTACCTGATAAAGGAGCATATTTAACTACTAAATTAACGACTTGCGAAAATATTTTTCGTCGAGACTTAAGGAAATATTCGTCGTTTTTATAAGCGTTTTCAAAATGATTTTTAATTATAACGGAAGATAAGTGAGTATCAGAAAAAATTAAATCACAATTTTGACATCTATCCAGGCATATCAAAGTGCTGTAATAAACGTATTGATTGAGGTAAGATATTTTTTTTGAACCGCAATTAGGACATTCATTTAATTTGTTTGAATCTACTTTTTGGAATTTATGATCCCTTGCGTATATGACCCATTTCCCGGGGATTGAGAACCCTTTGTTTTGTTTCAGAATGTCCAAATAATAGTTTTCATTATCTTTATTCACAATTGATTTCTCTGCGATTTCTTAAGTCGCTCCTTAACGGAGATAGCCGTGCATTAATATAATATGATATTGACAGGATAAGGCATATATTGTTATCTAAGGATTTTTAAGCTATAATACACTGTAAAAGTTTATTTGTCAACGTTCGATATACAGATACTACTCGCTATCCATATGAAGATACTCTGGTTTTCGCATTTTCTCCCATACCCTCCTAGGGGAGGGGCAAAACAAAGGAGCTATAATCTTATCAAAGAAGCTGCGGGGAAGCATAAGGTTTATCTGTTCGCGATTAATCATGATGCCGGGAATACCGCTGAAGCAATTGATGCCTTAAAAAAGTTCTGTTATGGGGTAAAAATAATCGACCTTCCTGCGGATAGATCGTTTAAATATTTCCGGGCCGTTTCTAATCTGTTTTCCATAATACCTTATACGGCATTTTGGTTGCAAAGCGAAGAGATTAGACTGTCAATCAGACAGATTCTGAAGAAGGATGTATTTGACCTTGCGCATTTTGATAGCATCGATGCCTGTGGTTATTTGAAAGAGGCGAACAACATGCTCAAGGTATTGAATCACCATAATATAGAATCCCAGATGATGTTCAGACGTTCTTTGAAGGATATCAGCCCTTTAAAGAAGCTATATTTTTTCTGGGAAGCGCTGAGATTAAGAAATTACGAGAAAAAGGTATGTCCGCAGTTTAATTATAATTTGACCGTCTCGGAGCTGGATAAAGAAAGGCTGCTTAGAATATCTTCCAAGGCTAAGGTAGAAGTGGTAGAAAACGGCGTAGATACCGAATATTTTCAGGCCAAGGGAGATAATATCGAGCCGTATTCATTGATCTTTGCAGGAAGGTTAGAGTGGTACCCTAATAGAGATGCGATAATGTTTTTTGCTAAAAAAATATGGCCACTTTTAAAAAAAGAGATACCACAAGTTAAAATAACCGTTATTGGCGATAACCCACCCGGTTATATTTTACGGCTTTCCAGAAAAGACCCTAGTTTTATAGTAACGGGTTTTGTTGAGGATGTGCGGCCATATTTAGAGAAAGCCCAGGTTTATATCTGCCCGATCCGGGACGGAGGTGGGACTAAACTTAAAATATTGGATGCTTTAGCAATGGCTAAGCCGGTGGTAGCGCATCCGGTAGCTATTGAGGGAATTGCTGTAGAGCCGGAAAAACATCTCTTGCTGGCTGAAACGCCACAGGAATTTGTGCGGCAGATCAAAAGATTATTTGAAGATTTCTATTTACGGGGCAGGCTGGCGAAAGAGGCTAGAAGGCTGGCGGTAGAGAAATATGATTTTAAGCAAATCGGCGCAAAATTATCCGCATTATACAATAAAATAAATCGCTCCTTATGATAAAAAAGGATTATAAAAGATGGTGAAAATTTGTCATATCATTTCAGGAGACCTCTGGGCAGGAGTGGAGGTAATGGCGCATAGTTTATTAAAGGGGCTTAAAAAACACCTGGATTTAGAGCTTTCGGTTATTCTTTTAAATGAAGGCAGGCTTGCTGATGAGATGAGCAGAATGGGTATTGCGGTGGATATAATAGATGAGAAAAGATCGTCTTTCTACCAAATATTTAATGATGTCAAAAAAATCATCCAAAAAAGACGCCCTACGATAATCCATTCCCATCGTTACAAGGAGAATATTTTAGCTTATCTCGTTTCTAGAGCCATAAAAGAGACGCAACTTATCGAAACTCATCATCTGCTGCCTGATCTTACTGAAGACATGAAAGGCCCGAAGATATCTTTTCTTTCTTGGATAAATATTATTTTGCTTTCGCGGTATTTTCGCTATATTGTTGCTGTATCCGGATATATCAAAGAGGGATTGGAAAATGATTATAAAATTTCGAAAGATAAGATCAGGATGATACATAATGGGATAGAGATCCCTAGGGATATACCTGATAGGCGCAGTTCCGACACTTTTATTATCGGATCTGCAGGAAGACTTGTTATGCAAAAAGATTATCCATTTATGATAGAAGTGGCCAGGGAGGTTTTAAAAAATACGGATAAAATCCGATTTGAGCTGATCGGCAGCGGCGTTGAAGAGGGGAAGATAAAAGCTCTTATCAATAAATATAATATGGAGAAAGAATTCTTGCTGCGCGGCACTATGAATAAGGTCTCTGATTTTTATTCCGGATTGAGCGTCTATATTAATACCTCTCTTTATGAAGGCTTGCCTTTGAGCGTACTGGAGGCAATGGCTTATGCGGTGCCGGTTATCGCTCCCAGCGTTAGCGGACTAAAAGAGACTATTGAAGACGGAAAGCAGGGATATCTAATATCTTCACATAGCGCGAAAGACTTTGCCCAGAGGTGTCTACTTTTACATGAAGACAGGGTTCTAAGAAATAATATGGGACTGGCGGCGAGAGATAAGGTAATAAAAGAGTTCTCCTCCGAGCGGATGGTACAGCAGTACTACAATTTATATGTTGGCTTGATCAATGAAAGGTAGGGGTTAAGAAGACAAGTTTAGGATGGCTATCTATAAAACTAAAAATAGGAAGTATATAGGAAGCGTAAATAAAAATGGCTAAAGTTCTGTTTATAGGGTCTTGCATATTGATCTTTCATGCCTACATAGGCTATCCTTTGAGCGTCTTTTTATTTGGCTTGATTATGAGAAAAGGGGTAAAAATAGCGCCGATATCCTCTTCGGTTACGGTGATAATTACGGTTTATAACGAAGAAAAAAATATCCGAAGAAAACTAGAAAATACGTTAAATTTGAAATACCCAAAAGAAAAACTGCAGATCATTGTGGCTTCTGACGGCTCTATGGATCGCACCAATGAAATCGTCCATTCTTATAGCACAATAGGAGTTGAACTACTGGCTATCCCTGAACACCGCGGAAAAGAGCAGGCGCAGATTGCGGCTATTAAGCTGTCAAGAGGAGAGATAATTATTTTTACGGATGTAGCTGCTATGTTAGAGCCGTCCGGACTTGAACAAATTATCTCTAATTTTGCAGATACTTCCGTAGGCTGCGTCAGCAGCGAAGATAAATTGGCTGCGCGCCATGGAAAATTATCCGGGGAGAATTATTACCTGAAATATGAAATGTTGCTTAGAAGGCTGGAATCTAAAACAGGTTCTCTTGTCGGTCTAAGCGGTTCATTTTTTGCGATCAGAAAAAGTATTTGCGATAAATTTTATCCTGATAACGATTTTGATTTTAAAGCTGTATTGGCCACCATAAAAGGGGGGATGAGAGCTGTTAACGATCCGAAGGCTATAGGATATTACTCGGAAGCTTCGGATAAAAAACAGGAATTTACGCGGAAAATACGGACTGTCATCAGGGGCATTAGCCAATTTTTCATGAATTTGGAGTTTTTAAACTCCTTCCGGTACGGCCTATTCTCTTATAAGTTCTTCTGTCATAAATTACTCAGATGGCTGGTTCCTTTTTTCCTAATTGCTTTTTTCCTTTCAAGTTTGCTTTTAGCCGTGCGATCTGTTTTATTCTTAGTAATTTTCTTAAGCCAGGCGTTATTTTATTTCCTGGGGGCATGGGAATGGAGGAAAGGCGGAGCCTCTTTGCCTTTCTATATTAAAATCCCAATGTATTTTTTAATGGTGAATGCAGCCATTTTTATTGCCTGGTGCCAGTATTTAAAAGGAGAGCGCATGGTTATCTGGACCCCTACGAAAAGATAGGCTAAGGCAATTGTTTTTCTAAGGTATCCGTGTTATTATAGAGCGCATGTAGGCAGAGGGCCGTTTGAATAAAATAATGGAATTATGAAAAAACTTGGATCCTATTCATATCTGCTTAATGTATTCTGTGATATCGTAGTATTACTTCTCGCGGATATATGCGCTTTTTTGACATGGCTCGGGAAAGATTTTTATCTCTCCATAAACTTTGCGGGGTACAGCCACATCTTCGTTTTTATCACCATATTCAAAATAATGTGTTTATACGCCTTTCTTCTTTACACCAAACCTAAATACAAAAGTGATTTCATCACCGTTATTTATATTTTTAAAGCCGCGACTGTAAGCATGATGGGGATGGTACTTATCGCCTATTTTCTAGGAGCCGATGTTATACCGCGCGTTGTGATCCTTTTATCATGGCTTTACAGCACTATCTTCATGTCTACGTGGAGGATATCGGCGAAGGCTGCTGTACAATCATTTATAGACAGAGATTTCTTCAAATCTCAGCTCTTGATCATAGGTGCTGATGCTAATGCTGAAAAGATCGCCATCAGGCTGCTCAATGACGCTTCTATAAACTATAAACTTGTAGGCTTCATCGGTTGCCACGCAGATACGTTTCGTAAAGAGATCAGCAAGTTTCCAGTTCTTGGCCCTATAGATGATATATCTGAAATTCTAAAAAAATATACCGTTGACGAGGTTGCATTGACTTCACGTTGCCTGAGCGATCAGGAACTATCCAGAATATTCGCCGCCTTTCAGCATAGAAAGGGCGCGATATTCCGTGTTACCTCAGATCTTTACGATGGGATGGTCTCCTATTGCTCGCTTCGGGAAAGAAGTATTTCATTTGTGCCGCTCATCTCTTCTTATTCCACCCCCATATGGTACCTTCCGGTTAAACGAATACTGGATATAATTATTTCTCTGCTGCTTTTGATCATAACCTCTCCGATTATGATCCTAACGGCCTTGATAATAAAACTTACTTCGCCGGGACCCATATTCTATATAACAAAAAGAGTCGGACAGGGAGGCAGTATCTTTGTAATGTACAAATTCCGCACTATGCGTGAACGGCATTCGCGCACACGCATAGAAAGATGGGCAAAAAAATCGGATGAGCGAATCACGCCCATAGGCGGCGTATTAAGGAGATTCAGGCTGGATGAGCTTCCTCAATTGATAAATGTCCTAAAGAATGAGATGAGCCTTATAGGGCCACGGCCCGAAAGTCGATACTATGTAAGCCATCTATTGAAAGAAACCCCCATGTATTCGGAGCGTTTCAAAACATTGCCCGGCATTACTGGATGGGCTCAGGTAAATTTTGGATATGCGGCAAGTGTAGAAGAGAGCAAGGAGAAACTTCTTTATGATATTTATTATATACAGAATCAATCTCTTGCCCTGGATACGCTCATAGCATTAAAAACTATAAAAACAGTCATAACCGGCAAGGGTGTTCGTTAAAGCATGATATTATTGTTGTTGTCCGGATGTAACGAGAGTTGTTCCTGGGAAGGCCTCTCCGACGCCTGTACCCGTCCACAAGGTCTGCATATCAGGCTGCATCCTTTCTCTTATCCTGGGCAGTTCTTTATAGGTCTTGATATCGGCTTTCTGGTTTAACCACTCGTCCCTGACCTGCCTTACCGCGGCAAACGGCCTCAAGGTGTCTACTATAATCTTACTGAACTTGGCACTGGCCGTGAGCGGCACATAGATCACATCTCCGTCTTCAATAAGTATGTTGTCCGCAAGATTACCTCTGAAGATTATATTATAGGCATCGATTTTTTTCACCATAGGATGAAGTCTGTGGGGTTTCATCACTATGACTCTTCCCAATGCTCTATTGGGCCCCCAGTCGGCAACAAAAAGAGCGTCCCGCAGCGTAAGATTTGTCCTGGTTATAGGATAAGGCGTAGAGCCCGTTTCGTCGAGCACATAGAAAAGTTTGCTCTTATATTCTTCTATGCTTATAGTAACATATGGCTCATGAACATATCTTACAAGCGCCTTCTTGATCTCATCAGCCGCCTTGATTATAGTCAAACCTCTTAATGCGACAATGTCATTCACTAATGGAAGCACGGTTTCTCCTCCGGCCCCCAATGTCACTTTTCCGCTCAATTCGGGATGGTCACGAACGCTTATCTGTATAACGTCTCCTGCGCCAAGTGTGTATAGATGCTTTTGGCTATCCCCTGCTTTTTTCTTTGCGATTATCTCATCTATCGTCAAGCCGAGCTCCACGTCATCCAGGGCTTTATCCACCCTCTTTTCGTTCGCAATTTTTTCCATCTCTTCATCATCCATCATTCTTTCAGCGGTCTTCTCTGCCTCAGCTTCCTTACTCTCCAGGATCCTAACGGCAACTAAAGAAGCCCCTTTGTCTTCTCGATCTAATAACTGGCGGGAGGCTTCTTTAGCGTTATATTCTTTTTCATCCAAAAATTTTTCGGCCTTCCCCTTTACGCCTTGGACATCCTGATTATTCAGGTATTCTTCCGCCAATATCTTTTTATCTGAATTTGCACGGAATAACCCTTCTTCATATTTTTCGATCAATCTTTCAACCCGCACCTCTTTCAGATAATATTCCTTCAACTTATCCAAGTAACTTTTTGCCTGGGCGTTGCCCGGATCTATCGCCAGAACATCTGAGAATTTTAATAGCGCCAGGTCAAAACGATTCTGCTTGTAATAATCTATCCCGTCTTTTACAAGATTATCTATCTCTTTAGACTTGAGGATCCTTGCGTCGTTCTTTGTTGTCATCTTCCATTTTCTGCTCTCGGATATTCTCTCGCTTGTAAACCTATCCAGGAAATTTTTAACATACTTATCGTCGGGCCTTTTTTCCATGATATATTTCAATATCTCTATCGCCTCATCGATTTTGCCATTGTCATGCATATTGATGGCCGTACTAAAATACTTATATAACTTCTCTTCCTCAGCCTGGGCAAGCGCATCCTCTTCGGAGACAGCGCCGCCTTTTTCGCCGGCAATATAAGGAGATAGGATCATGCCTTTTTCTCTGTATGCGTATTTGGATTGACGGTCTATGCTAGATTGTTCTTTTTCGCTAAGGCTGGAAGGGTTTGAACGGATGCTGTCGCCTCCAAATACCTGAAGGCGAAGCTGTTGCTCCGGAGTCAATGAGCTTTCCGCATTGGCTATGCAACAGCTGCAAGCAATCAGCATTAAGACAAAGAAAGATTTGTACATTATTTTACCCTGCAGATATCTGTCTATAATACAATATACATATCAATATTTATTGTAAATATACCACAAAAACGCTACTTTGTCAAACAAGCCTGATAGGATTTTTATCTTAACTATCTAAAAACAATAGAGTTATGACATGCTGTCAGGCAGGCTACTCCAGAAGCTGTCGGATACTTGTAGATGTTATTCTCTTATGCCTGTTCGGAATATTTATAATATTTGTACCTATAGAAATAGTAGTTGTCCAAAAGATACCGCACGTTTGTTAAAACGCAAGCCTTTGGCTTCGCCTGCGCCCCCTCTAACATATGGAAAGCCTCTTTGATGACGTCTCTTTGCGTTACGCCCGCTTTTATTATGAAGATAACGGCGTCACAGAGAGACCCGAGTATACAGGCGTCTGTAACGCTCAAGATCGGAGGCGTATCAAATATTGCATAATTGAACTCTGCTCTTATCTTATCTATGACGTCCTTTACTTTTGTAGAGCTGAGCATCTCTGAAGAATTGATCTGCGTGGATCCTGAAGGTATTACATAAAGATTCCCTATTGCCGGTTTCCTTATAAAATATTCGATATCGATCTCTTTGTTGAATATTTCCGAAAGCCCCGGTTTTTTAGGCAGACCAAGCATGTTGTGGATGGTCGGCCGCCTGAGATCCGAATCTACAAGCAATACCTTCTTTTCCATATCCATAGATAGAGAGACCGCCAAATTACAGCTTGTTATAGTCTTGCCCTCCTGCGGATGGGAGCTTGTTATCAAGACTGTCTTTATCGGTTTTTCCGCTGACAAGGAATAGAGGTTGGTGCGCAATACCTTATACTGCTCTGCTACATAAGAGCCCTTATCGATATAGGTTACAATGCGGCCGTCCACCCCTGCTTCGTCTCTTTCTGTTTTAACAACATATCCACGAGGCCCATAGCTTTGGATCGTTTTTTTCAGTCCGTTTATATCTATTTTTTTAAAAAGATTCATCGCTTGGCCATTAGAATATCTTCACCAAAATTTTTGCTATGAAGCTGGAAAGCAGCGCAAAGGTAATAAGGCTGATTGCGATGATATTCCTGCGTATTTTTTCGATACGAAACTCATCGTAAGTGCTGATACGATCAATAGATGCAAGTACCGGTACCTGTAAAAATTCTCTTAACTCCGACGATGATTTTATCGATCTATCCACGACATAAACGATATATGAAAGCCCTGTGCCAATGGTGGCCGAAAGCGCGAAAGCCATCAATATAAATTTGAGTTTCTGGTTTGGAATGGGATCCAGGGGCACCCTCGGCTCCTCAATTACATTGATATTTATGCCAACATCGGACTTCTCCAGACGGCTCTTTATCTCTGCCGCCTCCAGCTGTTGTCTTATATCATTATAATATCCCTGATTTATATCTTTCTCGTTTTTAATCTCAAGCAGTTTTGAAATTTCATCGGAGATGGCGTTCTTTCCGGAAGCCGGTGACTGGGACCCCCCTTCGGATGTCTTCTTATAGTTATCTAGAGCATCTATCTTCATATTTATTACCTCTATCTCCGAATCGATGTCCTTCAATTCATTCCTTGCTTTCTCCTCGGACGCTTTATCTGCGCCTCCGGAAACCATTTCTGAGCTAATGAGCTCTTTGATCCTTTGCTCTCTTAGTGCTCTGAGCCTTTGCACTTCGGACTGGATCTGTTTTATCTGCGGATGTTCTGACGTAAATCCCTGCGAGAGAAACTCTGACATGCTTAGTTCTTTACTAGCAATGGCCGCGGAGTATTGTTTTACGAAACTATCGTTTTCGGTTTCTTGGGGTGACAGCGAAGGGGCTTTGATGAATTCCTTTTTTTCGATCTGCCTTTGAATGACATCTTTCTTTTTCTGCAATTCCAGTAATCGAAGTTTCAATTCGGTCGATTTATCCTCGTATTTCATAATACGCTCTACTCTCGTGTATGTCTTTATGCTGTAATCTTTTACAGAGATTCCGCCGAGCATCTCATCCATCAAATATCTTTCGTCTTCGGTCATATCCGGATACTTCGTCTTCAGGTCTATCTTCAACCTGGAGATCTCATTATCTATCACCTGAAGCTTCTCCTTATAAAACTCCAGCTGCTTTCTTAAAAAAACGAGGCCTACCTCTATCTCTCCCTCCGCTTTCTCTTTACTGACTTTTTTTATCATATTTACAGTCGTCTTAACCACATTGTAAGCAAGATTTGGATCCGTATCACTGAAAGATACGGTTAAGAATTCCTGGCCCCCGGGCTTCGTCGGAGTTTTGCCGGTGTTATAGTCTAATTTTATTCCGGATTTGGGACTACGCAGTCTTTCTACTAAGTTATTGTACTTTACAGGTTCAGCTTTTTCATCTATGTCCGGCCAAACCTCCTTCGCTATGTTACCGATCCCATCACCCATAAGAACCCCGCTTAATATGTCCTCTTTTTTCTGGATGAATTTTGCGCTTATAACATCTCCTCCGGGACTCTCGAGGGATAATATGCTGCTAGATTGATAAAAAAGCGGCATGCAAGACAGAAATGCCGATGTCAGGCTCATGATAATTACGATCGGGGATATGAAGAACCACGGGTGCTCAACAATGAATTCTATCGAACTTAAGGAGACTTCGGGACTTTCAGCCTTCAATTTATATCACCTACGTTACTAATATGTTATTAACTGCCTCTATCAACTCTTTCATTGAAACGCCTTTGCTTACATATCCCGAAGCGCCTAAACGCATGGCTTCATTAACTAACTCGTCTTCATAACCAAAAGCCGTATATATTATTACGGGCAGATCCGGGAATTTGGCCTTGGCCGCTTTCAGAATATCTAGTCCTGAACCGTCCGGCAATCTTATATCAAGCAACATGATGTCTACCTTTCCCTTGTCCATAATTGGCCAGATGGAAAAACCGGTGGGGGTAGTTATAACATTCCATTTTCTTAATTCGAATACCTCTCTCAATGTCTTAAGTATCCCTATCTCATCATCGACTATGAGCATCGTTAGTTTGCTGTCCTTCAATTACCGCTCCCTCTATTTGTCCGATATCGTGACCTTCAATCCTTCTTTTATATCGTTCATGCTATGTTTGCCCAGTATGTTGTCTATAAAAGCTGCTGCTATTCTGTAACGAACGCTTACAACTTCGGCGCTCGCTATCTCTTCATCATTATTTAAGATCTTGCACCTATAACCCTCCGCTACATCTTCTTTTCTGCCTAGGCTTATGACTATAAGGCTGTTTTTACGATCTACGGATAGGATCGTTCCGCTCTTCTCCTGCTGTTCAATAACTTTGCGGGCCTCTTCTATTTTTTCTTCTTTTTGAGGGGCTGGTTCTATGACTGGAGAGGTTGTTAAGACCTCATTTTTTGTCACTACTATAGGCTCCAGATTCACAGGCTTACCTTCCTTGATAAGCTCTAGCTTGTTCAACACGTCTTCAAGAACCTTTCTTATATTGTCGTTCTCTTCCTTCTTCAGGATATCTTTTATGCGCTCTATTACAGGACTCTTATCGAGATTCAAGACTTTTTTTCTTAAAGCTTCTTTTTCCCTGCTCAAAACTTCCAATTTCGCGGTATACGACGTCATGAGCTCCTTGTTCTTTTCTACGAGCGCGTCAAGCTGTTCCTGTACAGCGCTCTTCTCTTTTGCTGTGGCGGTCAAAGATTCTGTCTTTTCGCTGATAATTTTCTGCAAAGAGTCGAGGCGATCTTTCAGGTCCAGGTTCTCTTTAACAAGAACGGCTTTCTTTTCATTGAATGCTAGTTCCGTTTTCTTTAAATCTTTAGAATAGGAAAATGCCAGCACTCCTAATAATAAGCATATCACCACTAAAACCGCTATCAATAGGACGTTGTTATTGTGCAATATGGTTCCCTGCTACGGTCTTTGTGCATCTCCTGAGTCCCGCTGAATTCCCAGGGTCGCTGATCTGACTTACTATGGTTTATTAACGACAATTATATCATAAATGCGGGATAAAGCAACCTGGAGCAATATATTGTTATGAGGATCTGGATATCCCATCCGCCCCTACAAGCCTTAGCATATCTATTTAACTTGGCCGGCGTTCTCTGTAGTCTTGATAAGCCCTTTTACCGTACCCTGCCATCCTAACCTGTTATCGCCGGAATACCCCTGATATTTTCTAAGTGTGCAGATGTTCGCTACGGGCATATCCTCCTCCCTAATCTTAAATATGACAAAGAGATATGGATCGCTGAAGAGAGACGTCGTAAGGTCTTTAGCGCCTTGGCCCCTAAGAGTTATATTACTATTGGATATGTTGGCCTCTTCCAGTTGAAAAGGGAATCTGCCATCTTCCAGGATATCGAGGCATCTTGAGGCTACCAAATTAAGCTTTTTTACTGGAAATGGAATATCGTTTATAAAAACCTCATTAAAGACCATATTCGGTATATTGCTCTTAGTGTTGATATCCATGGAAACGCTGCCTCTTATATCGATCTTTTTCTCCGCTTCGAGATCTATTACAGGGGAATAGACGTGGCCTACGCCTAAAGTACCTTCAAATCTTATAACTCCTTCATCTGTAAATTTCAGATCCAATCCTTTCAAATCAAAGACGAATTCTTCGTTTATAATCAACGGGAACTGGGTCTGTATCAACCTGTTCAGCGATGTATTGATATCCGTATCTTTATAGCTTACCCTGAACCTTTCCTTCTTTACCAATAGCATGCCGAGAGTGCGTATACCCTGTTCAATATTCAGCCTGCTGTCCTTTACTGTTTCCATCAGTTTATAGCCAAAATATAAATACATTCTCGTAAAAAAATCGAGGAACAGGTCTTCCGTACTCTCTCTGGGTAAGGCAGAGAAGTTACTTTCCGGGAATTTGGTATCAAACGATCTGTAGATAGACGCGGCCTCACGCTTATCTTCAAAGTCTTCGATCTCTATTTTACTGCCAGAAACTTTACCGGAGCTTGTTTCAACGATTTGCATAAGCCTCTTTGAACTATACCCTTCAATATCTATTTCGCCTGTCTTCATAGAGACACTGGTAAATATAACTGGAAAATTTTTCTTTATTATGAGAGATAGGCCGGTTAAAGCATTGTTTATGAGAACCGGCGGCACAGGTATTTTGTCTATAATAACTTTGGTGACGACCAAATTTATACTACCCTCTTTGGTTAATTCCAAGCGCCATTCCGACTCGCCGTCTATAGAAATCTTTCCCATCGTGATCCTGGCCCTAGTTTTAGCTTTGTCTTTTTGCATGTTTATCTCTGCGCCCATTATCTCCACATACATATTTCCTACGGTATCCGGTAATTCAGCTTTCAGCCAATCGTTAAATGCCCGTGTAAATTCGCTCTCATAAATTCTCACCTTGAACTTGGATATCTCTCCTGAATAACCGGATAGGGCGAGCAGCCCGCTTATTCTAAAAGCTACTACGCGCGTAGCGCGCGGTACAAGGTAGGTAACGAACAGCCCAATGGGATTTTCCGGAGCGAGATATTTGGAGTAAGGGCTTCTCGGATATTTCTTGGTGAGCGTGCCAAATAATTCTTTCGCTCTTTCATCATCATTTAAGTCATACATACATGAAGCGCCGGCCTGAAACAAGCATAATTGCGCAATCGGATCGTCCTTATATTCTGCCGCCAGCTTGACATAAATGTTTATCGATTCTTCATAACGGCCTTCTTTGCGGTAGATATCGGCCATCTGATACCGGCTGTCCAGGGCTAGAGCGGCCTTTGGATTTTCTTCGGCTATACTGGAAAATTCCGAAATGCTCTCATCGAGATCGTTCTTTTCCTTGCTCACCCACGCTGAATTAAATCTTGATTTCAGCGATATATCGCTATTGGGGTCGGTCAGGGCGGCTCTTTTAAAAAATTTCTTCGCCTCGTCCATGTTTAAAAGCTCAAGGCTTATATTACCCAACTTATAAAATGCCTCCTGCATCTTCTTTATATCATTCTTGTTAAGCTCCGAGACATCTGACAGCAGCGCGTTGGCTTTCAGCTGAAGTTTATCCGCCTCATGCAGGCGCGACAGAAAAAGTTTCGCAATATACGATTCTTTCCCGCCCGGATAAGATTTTATGACCTCCCTGTAAAGCTCGGATGCTTTATCGTACTGATTTGATCTTTGATAGATATTAGCGACCCTGAGCTTGACCAGGCCCATCTTATCGTATGAAGGATATGTTTTCATGAATTCGTCATAAAGTGAGATGGCTTCTTCCATTTTTCCAGTCTTCTCCATCTCCTTGGCCTGGTCATAAAGCTTCATACGGACCTGCGGAGCTTTTTCGGCCTTGCGGTGCTTAAAAAGCTTTCCGGGCAGGTTGGCCAGATATGCTCCTGTATTTCTAAAAAATCTGTTTATCTCGTCCAGTGTAGAAAAGAGCGGGCCTCGCTTTTTCTCTTTTTCTTTAATGACGTTGGATAAGGAAACATTCATTGAATCTATGGCCTTGTAGCTCTTGCCCTGTCTGATGGAATTTCTGACGTATTCGAGGTTGGCGACGTTTATCAAATTCATATTCCCCGGCAGTATCTCCTCAGCTATCAGCCGGTCCAGTAGAAGGTCTATTCCGTCTAGGTCGTTCATATCATAGGCTAAAGCGGTCTGATCGAGAGAGAAACGCAGGGTCTCCAGAGTGTTATCCACAAGAAATATGTTGTAGAAAAAGAAGAAGATCACTATTGCCGTGAATAAGACTATAACCTTGCGAAATCCCGTCTTCTTCTTATGTTTATTCTTTTTCTTAAGCGCGCGGAGCATCGGTCCTTCTGTCTATTAAGAATTTGAATCCCGACATATTTTTAACCGCCTTTTTTACTTCTGCGGCTATATTCGTTATCTGCGCATAAGATGTTATCTCTCTATTCAAGTTGCTTACGCCGGCCAAAGATATGGTCATTATGGGAAATCTGAGTATCTTATCTATCTCTCTGCCCTTTGCTTCTATATATCCTTTATTGATATCCTCTTCGGAATAAAATGGCCGTACCCTGCTATTGAACTCTTTTGATATGTAACGCGCTATTTTTTCGGCGCGGTCCGGAACGGTCAATAATAAAAAGTCATCCCCTCCTTCGTGCCCCGCGAAATCACCGCTTAAGCCTTCCTTGGCGATAGCTTCTTTAATTATGTCCGCCGTAAGCATTATCACTTCATCTCCTTTTTGAACACCATACTTATCATTAAAAGCCTTGAAGTGGTCCAGGTCTGAGTATATCAGGACGAACTTCTCTCCGCCGGCCAGCCTCTTCTCCACCTCCTCACGAATAACGATATTTCCCGGAAGCTTGGTAAGAGGATTGGCATTTTCAGCCCTGATCTTCATCTTCTTAAGCTCTATTGTCATCTGATTGAAGGTATCGGACAGTTCCTCGAGCTCATCCTTGGTATCTATATGTATCTTCAGGTCAAGGTTGCCGGAGGCCACATCCTTTGTCGCTTTATTCAATACTTTTATAGGCGATAACAACGCGTACGACAACAATATGCCTAATATAATATTGCCCATTATGACTATCAGAACTGTGAATATGACCGGGCCATAAACGGCGTTTAACGATCTTTGTATATTGGCCAATAAAAATGTCAATTTCAGTATGTACCCGGAAGAGTTGTTAAAGGCCATATAGAGATTTATTATCTTATGCTCTTTGTCCACAACGGACTTGGTCCATCCAGAGCCTTTCTTTAAATTAGCTATTTCATTAAGAAGGTCCTTGTCGTCCTCAAATAAGAGTTTCAGATCTCCTTCCAATATGACGGGGCGGCCATCCTTATCTAGCAGAGATATCGTATTTACGACCCCTCCTTCCAGGGTGGACTTGAAAGCATCTTTTACTTCTTCCATGTTGCTGTTTTTAGACGTCTTCTCATCGTAAGCCGAGAATATCGCTTCGAGCTTATCGCGAATAGCAAGCGCCTCCTGCCTTGATTGATAGGTCTCGATCTCGCGGGTTTTTTGGACCTGATTATTCAATTGGATCATCGTGAATACGCTTATGAGGAATAATGAAGACAATATGAGGAGGCTTATCAGACGGGTCCGCAGCGTGGTATTCATAGTCTATTCATCTGCCATGCATTCGTTACATTAAAACATAAGTTTGGGGAATTCTTCACTATGCTTAAGGTCAATTATAGGCTCGGCATGCTAATATATCAAGAATAATCTAACTTTTGAGCCGATTATTTTTATGATATAATACCATATCATGGCTAAACCAAATAGATTGAAACGAAGCCTGACCGCTTCCTTTTGGGATGGCGTATTCGCTTCCTGCATGGCCGGTTTGACAAATGATTACATAACTCCTTACGCTCTTGCGCTTAAGGCGACTACAAGCCAGATAGGATTATTAAGCGCTTTGCCGAATTTCGTCTCTTCGCTTATTCAGCTGAAGACCGCCGATCTTACCGAAAAATTAAAGAGCCGCAAAACGATCATTAATATCTTCGCGTTCCTGCATGCCTTCGCGGGAATACCGATAATACTTCTGCCATATATATTCAAATGGCATCGGCCCGCTCTTCTTATAATATTCGTCACCTTATTTGTAAGCTTAGGGGCCTTCCTGGCTCCAGCCTGGTCTTCTCTGATGTCTGATCATATCCCATATAAAAGCAGGGGAAGATACTTTGGCTGGAGAAATTGGATCCTTGGTATAGTTACCGTTATCTGTGCGCTTATTGCCGGCTTCGTCTTGCATATGTTTAAGAATAATATTTTAAGAGGCTTTCTGCTTATATTTACGGCAGCGGTTATCTGCCGGTTCATCTCCTGGTATTTTCTTACCAGGATGTACGAACCGAAGTTCAAGGCTCATGACGACGCCTATTTCAGCTTATTTGACTTTATACAACGGGCCAGGGAATCAAGTTTTGTCAAATTCGTGATATTCACAGCATCGCTTATTTTTTGCGTAAACATAGCCTCTCCGTTCTTTTCGGTATTTATGCTGAGAGACTTAAAATTCAATTACCTTACCTACACTGCCTTAACGGTTACTGTAACAATCACTCAAATTTGCGCATTTAACCGCTGGGGGATGCATGCCGATAAAGTCGGCAACATCAAGGTGATAAGGCTTACTTCATTATTTATCGCCGGCCTTCCTGTATGGTGGGTCATCAACCGTCATCCCGTATTTTTAATCCTTGCCCAGATCGTCTCTGGGTTCGCCTGGGCGGGATTTAATCTTTGCGCCACCAATTTCATTTACGACGCGGTGACACCGCAAAAGAGAGTGCGCTGTATAGCTTTCTTTAACGTATTCATCGGTATCGCAACCTGCGGCGGCGCGCTGATAGGAGGGTATATCTCGAATTTAATGCCCGAATTATTCGGATATAGGCTTTTGAGCCTCTTCATCCTGTCGAGTTGCCTGCGATTCTTCGTACTATTCCTGTTTTCGGGAAAAATTAGAGAGGTTAGAACCGCGGAAAAGATAAGCAGTAAAGACCTGTTTTACAGCGTTACCGGCATAAAACCGGCGTTCGTTTTCGGAGCATCTTCCCAGCTAAAGGAAGAAGGCTGATCCGCAAAAGTAGCTCCCTATTCCGATGCTTCGCTTTCCAGCGAAGTTTTGGCTTGCTTGAAAAGATCGATGCCTTTCGCGATAGAAGCGCTTGCATTCTTTCTGTCTAATAAGGCGGTCTTCTTCCAGCCATGCGCGTATTTTGCGTCGTTTACACCGCTGGATATGCTCTCTATGTACATATCATCGGCATCCTTTGCGCTGCGGAGCATATTCCAGGTCGATGATAACTCGTCTACAGCCTGGCGCGCCAACTGGAACGAGGCTCTTTTCTTATGTGTATAAGAAAAGGCTTGTAAGAATTCCCCGGATATCTTATTAAATTCTTCGTACCACTTACTGTAAGTCGAGCAATCGAGCTTGTTGCTATCCGCATAGGGAGTCAGTTCTTCCGCCTTGCTCGACATCCTGTCAATAATATCTTTATAGGAACTTGCCTGCGCGGCGCATATTGAGCCCCATAATAGTACAAGAGCGCATACAGCGCACAATATCTTCTTCATAACACGTCCTCCATAAGATTTTTCCAATAGAATTATTTCATGAAGATCAGCAAAAAGAAATAACCGGCCATCACCAATAACCCTAAAGGTGCGCCAAATCTCGCCCATTCTGAACTCTTGATCTTAAGCTTTCCCGCTGAGATGATGTTCGGTATATTGCCTGGTATAAGCATCCCACCCGCTATTAACATTCCCATGAGTGCGGACTTTATCTGCAAAAGGCCCATGTTAGGGCCCAACTCAGCAGCCGCAAGGGTAGCGTTATCAACTATGGCAGAGATCATATTGAGCCAGTAAAGCCCCTGATATGGTATCCGCGATATATACGCGTCGATGATCGGTTTAAATCCTTTCCCCAGAAAAACCAATGCCATAACAAAAAGATAGATCTTGCCGGTCCTGATTGTTATATTCTTTAAATTTTCCGCCCGGTCCTCCTTTAGGCTATGCCTCTTCTGGAGTTTTTTGGGCATCATGATAAAGCCTAAGATGCCAAATACCATAATGCCGGGTATTATATAACGCCACAAACTATTAAATAAGAAAAAGAAACCGGCATGATAAGGATTTCCCTTAAGCTTAGCTATGGTAATAGTGGAGAGCGGTTCTCCTATGGGCGTTAATGCCGCGCCCAGGCCTATGGAAAAACAGGCCAGTATCACGAGAATAACCTCATCTTTCCTGTCGAGCGTAAGGCAGGTGATTATCTCTACCAGCACCAGCGAGGCTATGATAGCTGTTATAATGCTGGATAAGACCCCAAGAACAACTATCACCAGAAAAGCGAACAGTCTTACACCGATAGTATAGGCGATCTTATTTACGTTATGCGCCACGGGCCGCTGGAAAATTTTAAACAGGAATCCGGCGATAAAAACCGCGAGCGTGATCTTTACCGGATCGGTCAAGGCTTCTTTTATTAAAGAGATACCCCATTGAGAGGTTATGGTAACAGCGATGCATCCCATAATAAAGAGGAAGATCTCCAGTTCTTCTTCCACCTTTTTCGCCAGAAAAGGCGTAAATAATACAGCTGCTAATATCGCGAATAAACTCGGAAGAACCATTTTAAGCTTTCCTTAAAAAATTAAACAAAAAGGATGCTTTTTATTGCTTTATCGTGATCTCTTTTTTTAATTTGCCGCTTATGCTGCAATAGCCTTCAACCGATAGAATATCTCCGCCCTTGACATCCGGGATAAGGTATCTGACGGTCTGCGTCTCGTTATTATCCTCGCGGGAGATGCTGTGCTCTATAATATCCTTGCCATTTAAGCCGACATTGACTTTATTGATATAGTGTTTGATGGGGTCGGATGTGTTATGGACAATTACCGCCTGTAACATTTTTGTGCCTGGATCAAAAGCTATCTTAATATCCGAAGGCGGATGAGCGTAAGCTATGGATGCGGCCATAAAAAAAGCCAAAAAAACCAAAAATGCTGCTATTCTTTTCATGCGGTACCTCCTTTTTTTAGTGACATCTTATTTAATAAAGGCACTGTGATATTCATTACCAAAAGGCTTAGGAGTTCAACATCAAATTTAGCGCCTACTTCCGTAAGAATAAAAATAAACGCCGCCAGGCCCGCTCCAAAAATATATCTCCCTAAATAATTTATCGGCGTTGTCTTCGGCTCTATAACCATGATAAATATATAGAAGTAGCTGAAATAACCGAATATGCTGCCCGGTGGAATTTTCTGGAAAAATGCCTGCGCTCCAAACAATGCCAAAGAGATGATCGCATATCCGGCAATGACCTCTATCTTCCTGATCTTGTACGTAAAATATATCCCGAACGGAACAAGTATATACCAAAGATAAGTCCCTTTCCATTGCGTTGAGGCGCCGAGCAAGATCGTGCTTACCAATATCCCAAAAGCCGCCGGATTAAAGATATGCCTCTTCCGGAAACGGATAGCGTATTTAGAAAGGACCGCCAGCGCGGCCGCAAAGACGATCTTCCACCATGCCTCATCGCTTGAAACCACATAGCCTATGATCAATCCGGTGATGACCGCGCTTTCGGTAATTTGAAACATCTTTGTTTTTGAATACAAAATAACCGCCTCTATTATTCCGGCGGAAGCAACCGCTAAAAGCGCGGCAAATAAAAACGCCGGATCCTTATCTTTTACCGTCAAAAATATGGCAAGAGACGCGAGATAAATAATCAGTTGAGTCTTTATGGATTTAAGATTAAGCATTATTTATACGCTTAAAGAAAATTGGCCCGCCTTCGCAATCAACGCTTAATAGATAAGGTGTTTCGGCGGGCTCATCCGCCGAAGCATTCTCTCTTTTACGCCTTGAATGCGAAGGCGGATGGGGTGGCTAACGGGATTCGAACCCGTGCGGACAGAGCCACAGTCTGTCGTGCTAACCTTTACACTATAGCCACCATGTTACCGCTAATGCAAATGTATTATACAATGGCAATTCCTACAAAGCCACTCTAAATTTCCCGATCTCGGAGCCGAGATGCAGTTACGGTATAGTACACTTAAATCTAGGCTAAATATACGTATAATACAATTTGTTAAAAAGTAAATAATTATGGTATAATCGCTTTGAATTCCGGGGCGTAGCGCAGTTGGCTAGCGCGCTTGGTTTGGGACCAAGAGGTCGACAGTTCAAATCTGTCCGCCCCGACCAGAACGCACGTCCCTGTAGCTCAGTTGGATAGAGCATCTGCCTTCTAAGCAGAGGGTCGCCTGTTCGAATCAGGCCAGGGACGCCATTTTACAGGTATTTCTTTAAGAACACCCGGGCCTTCTTCAGGGCTTTCGAGCGGTGGCTCATCCTGTCCTTAACTTTAAGGCCTAACTCTCCAAAAGTTTTATTATATTTTGGTATAAGAAATAACGGATCGTATCCGAAACCATACTCTCCCCTCACGGAATCCGCTATACGGCCGCTGCAATACTCTTCAACGACCTTTACTATCCTGCCTTTATCGGCTACCGCGACGGCGCAGACGAAGCGTGCCGTTCTTTTACCGGCCGGCACTCTCTTCATCATCTTCAACAGCTTCGTGTTATTGTCATGATCCTTTTTGTTATGCCCCGCAAATCTGGCGCTCTTTACCCCTGGCCGCCCGTTCAACGCGTCGACGCAGATCCCCGAATCATCCGCCAGTACCACTCCCCTTGTAAACTTCGAGATTATAACGGCCTTCTTTATCGCGTTGCCCCTGAAAGTGCTTTTGTCCTCTCTTATCCGCGGCGCGCGGGAAACTTCTTTAAGAGAGATTATATGGGCCTTTACGCTCTTCAAATACCTCTTAAGTTCCCGTAATTTCTTCTCATTCTTTGTAGCTATAACTACTTCTACCATCGTGCTAGTTTTATACCTTTTCTCGCCAAACAGCTTTATAGTAAACTGACTTTTCTTAAAGGTGTTTGGCGGGATCCCGCAACATACCTTTAAAAAACGTACCTATAACTATAAAAATTTTATGTTGCGGGAAAGAATATTTTTCTGTTTACGGATGATATCTTCTATCCCGGTTTGAGCAAGAGTTATAAGCTTATTCAAGTCCTCTTTTCTGAACGGCTCTCTCTCGGCGGTGCCCTGGACCTCTATGAACTTCCCGGCGCCCGTCATGACTACATTCATGTCTACTTCCGCCCTGGAATCCTCTTCGTAATCAAGATCGATTACAGTCAGGCCGCCTATAATGCCCACGCTGACCGCCGCAACGTAATCCGACAGTGGGACCGTCTTCAGCAAACCGTCCTTCTTCATCTTCTCCAGCGCGAGCGCCAGAGCCACAAAGCTGCCTGTTATGCTCGCGCATCGCGTGCCGCCGTCGGCCTGGATAACGTCGCAATCGAGCCATATCGTCCTCTCGCCAAGCTTCGTCATAAGATCGGAAG
>Ga0209777_10001781_pt1 | contig 29997 bp, 31 predicted proteins | sample FrelakmetHBP12HB_FD_187147 | JGI IMG/M metagenome (GOLD analysis project Ga0209777, IMG submission 187147) | Freshwater lake sediment microbial communities from the University of Notre Dame, USA, for methane emissions studies -HBP12 HB (SPAdes)... | ecosystem: Environmental > Aquatic >...
TTCACCTGCATGACGGCGCACCATGTCAGCGGGCACTCCTTCTTCAAGAATCTTTCCGTTGTCCATGATCACGAGCCGGTCACAGAGCCGGGCTGCTTCATCAAGATAATGGGTTGTGAGGACGATCGTGCTCCCCTGCGCCTGCAGCATCTTTAACCGCTCCCAGACAAGGTGCCGAGCCTGCGGGTCGAGCCCGATCGTGGGCTCGTCCAGGACCAAGAGCTCCGGATGGTTTACCAGCGCACGGGCAAGGATCAGCCGCCGTTTCATACCGCCGGATAATTTTTCGATTGCCACATTGCGCTTCTCCTCGAGCTGGACAAATGCAAGAAGATCATCAACCCGTTTTTTTGCAATATCCGCCGGGATATCAAAGTACCGGGCATAGGTCATCAGGTTGCCCTCGCAGGTGAAGTCAGGGTCGAGGTTTGTCTCCTGAGGCACGACACCGAGCCGGTGTTTGATCTCCGCCGGGTGCTCGTCGGGATCAAGGTCAAAGACGCTGAGTGTGCCCCCCGAACGGGGCGAGACGCACTGGATCATCTTCATGGTCGTGGTCTTGCCAGCCCCGTTGGGGCCCAGGAACCCGAAGATCTCCCCCTTCTCAACTGAGAAGCTGACGCCGTCCACTGCCGTAACATTCCCGTAGGATTTTGTCAGGTTCCGGGCAGTGATCACTGGAGAAATAAAGGCACCTCACTTCCCTGGCAATTTCGCGATTGCACGCTGTGCGGATTCACGGACATCGGAGAACCGGTCCTGCAACAGCGTTCGGATCGGACCGGTTGCCCGGGCATCCCCGATCACTGCCAGCGTCTCGATCGCCCCGACCCTGACCTGCATATCACGGTCATGGAGGCAGGCAATAAGGGGCTCTACGGCTGTCCGGTCTTTAATCTTTCCGAGGGCAACCATCGCGGCAAGCCGGACGCCCGTATCACGGTCGCAAAGAAGCGGGACAAGTACAGGTCCGGCACCTGCATCCCCGATCTTTCCGAGGGAATGTGCCGCTTCGATCCGGACGCGGGTGTGCTCATCTTTGAGTACTGCAATGAGTGCCGGTAGTGCTTGGGCTGACAAGGAAGATCCCAGCGCTTTTGCGGCAGCAGCGCGTACGGCTGCACGGTGATCGGTGAGATCCTTAAATGATGAGGGGTCAGGCATGCTTTAAAAAATCCTAGGATCGTTCACAGGCTCCAAACGAGGCAAACGCTTCGATCACCTTTGTCGTCTCCTCTTTAGAGAACCGCTCCGTGATCAGCGCAAGCAGGGAGTCAAGATCTTCTTCCGGCAGGCACCCAAGGCTCTCCTCACCCTTTATGATCAGGTCGGCAAGGTAACGCAGTTCGTCATAAGAGAGTCTGTGTATCCGGTCAGCAAAATCGTGCCCGTCAACGGCAAAATGGTTTGAGACCGGGGGCAGGATCGAATGAAAATGGTGGCCCGACCCGGAGCAGGTGAGGTCCCCGCATTCCGGGGCAAGTTTTCTTAAAATTTCAATGTCGGGTTCCGAGAGTTCGCGTGGCATTGTTTTGTTTCCCGCTGATGCTTATTTTGGAATTTTCGGGATAAATGTCCGGGACGGGCAGCGATCGCTTTCACGGTCAGCCTGCACCGCTCCGTTGATCCGGCACTCCCCGGTGTCATGAGTTATTTCTATATAGCTGATACAGTCCCTGCAGCAACCCATTGCACAACTGTTGGGCAGGTACTCGTATCAATTTTTTGTGTGGTAGGAAGGAAAACAGCCCTTTTTCTACCATTCATCATTCCTTTAAAAATGTCGCGCCCTGTGTAGACACAGCCCAATGAAAAAAAAAGAAAAAGATAGATAACGATTAGAAGTATCTGCCCAGCCAGTTGCGGATCTTATCAATAAAACCTTCGGGCGCTCGTTTTCCCTTCGTGAGCGTATCGGAACCCCTCGACCTGAATGTCCTCTGGGGTGTGGGCTCCTCACGGGAGGGAATATCGCGGAGCGTGGCGCGTGGATCGTCAGGCTCAGGTTCAAAACCCCATGAGAAACCTACCTTATATGCATTTTCATTACGGCGGATCCAGTCAGCGGCTGCAAGATAACCCCGGTCTTCGGCCCGCTTGATGGTGTCATTGTGATCGAGGGTGAAATGGATTTCACGCTGGAGGGCGACCAGCTCATCATATACCTTCTGTGGGACGCGAATCTTCTCCCTGCTCATAGCACTTCATATACGATTATGATGGGATACGATATTTAATGATTGTCATAAATATGACCACGATTGCAAGAACAAGGCTGAATTTTTTTGGTTTTAAGCCTTCTGGCGATTGTCTGTGCCAGCTTTTTGATTGCACCAATAATTTTCGAACTGCAGCATTTCTGGGGGAAAATCAGGCAGATCCGGTTTGACCGGCAGGATATTGCTGACCCGGATAGTAAAAAAAGTCGTACTCATGCTGATGAATAACAATTCACGACTGCCTACAGACTCTACATCCGGGCCTGCTTCGTCGTTCCTTGACCAGATGCCGTATGAAGATTCTTCAGATTGTTACCAGGTAATATCCTCCAAACAGGACAAGGAACACCCCGCAGACAGCGAGCGTCCACCGGTATTCCCGCTCTCCTAAAAAGAACCTGCCCTTGTGGATGCTCACCGACACGAAGGTAAACCAGCCTAAGTCTGCACCCCAGTGCCCAAGGATGAACGCACCCGCGCTCAGGATGCCCCCGGCATATGCCCCGATCATGAGTGAACTTCCTACGGTTAACCACCAGAGCCAGAAATAGGGATTGGAAATGCTGGTGACTGCCCCGGAAATGAACGGACCTGCACTGTTTTTTTCATCGGGTGCGGGGGCTGGTGAAGAGGGACTGATCTGTGCATGACGGCTCTCTAAAATGGTAAGAATGCCAAAGATGACCAGCGCGGTTCCCCCGACGATTGCAATAAGCCATGAGTAACCCCCGATCAGTACGTTAAGACCGGCGATGATAAGGATCACCATCAGGATCTCCACGGCAATGTGCCCCAACGTCACCCGGGGTCCCATCGTCCATCCCCCTTTTACTGATGCGTTGATGGTCGCAATCAGCGTCGGCCCCGGGGCAAGGGCACCGGTGAGGCCGATGAGGAAACCGAGGATGAACATCTGGATGATCTCTGTCATGAGTACCTCTGCGGACTCAAGGATTAAGGAACGCACCAGCGCCCGACGCTTCTTTTTACTTGTCTGATATGATTGGTACTTGATTGAAAATAAAAATGGGTGGTTTATTGGATAAAATCTTTCATTATCATGCATTTGGATCCATCACTATCGATTTTTCCCAATAATCCACGGATTCTTATCCGGACACCGAAATATGCATCCCTGCCCGACGAAGGTTTGCATAATTTAATAACGTTTTGTGCCAACGTATACCACGTCAATAATTAGCACGGTGGTCTCTATCCTCAATGTTCTTAATGTAACCAAACAGATCGGGGGGCTTCTGGCGGTTAACAGTGTCAGCCTTACTGTTGGAAAGAACGAAATCGTCGGTCTGATCGGTCCGAACGGTGCCGGTAAGACCACCCTGCTCAATATTATCTCCGGCATCACACGCCCGACAGCAGGGACGGTCGGGTTCTGCGGGGAGGATATTACCGGTCTGAAAGCTAATAAGATCTGTAAAAAAGGAATTGCCAAAACATTCCAGATCGCTGAATCATTCCCCAACCTCTCTGCACAAGAATGTGTCATGGTGGGGGCACTTTTTGGCACCAATCATATGCCAGGTATGGATGAGGCAAAAAGGCGGGCAGACGATGTCCTGGATTTCGTGGGATTTCCAAAAGAAAAAACTGACACTCCCAACAGGTCGTTGAATGTTGTTGAGCTCAAACGGGTGCAACTTGCCCGGGCGCTTGCGTCAAACCCGAAACTGCTTCTTCTCGATGAACTGACAACGGGGCTCAATCCCAAAGAGAGCAGCGAAGCGGTGAACCTGATCAAAAAAATCCAAATGAACGGGACCTCGATTTTGATCGTCGAACATGTCATGAGCGTCATCATGGGAGTTTCTGAACGGATCGTGGTGCTGGACCATGGCGAAAAAATTGCCGAGGGCAGGCCATACGAAGTAGTGAACAACCAGAAGGTTATCGATACCTACCTAGGCGACCTTGACGTATTTTAAAAGGGTGTAATATGCTCGAAATTTCCGGGCTTGATATCTATCACGGAAACATACAGGTCGTCTGGAACCTCGGTCTCACGGTGAATGAAGGGGAGATGGTGACCCTGATTGGGCCAAACGGCTCCGGGAAGACAACGACCGTTGAAACGATTGCAGGGCTCAATAAAAACGGCCGTGGCATGATCCGATTTAACAAAGAGGACATCTTCGGGATGAAACCCTACGCGATCTTCAGGAAAGGGCTAGCTCTTGTTCCCGAAAAGCGGGAGATATTTCCTAGGATGCCGGTCTTAGAGAACCTGATGCTGGGTGCGGGTGACCGTACTGCTTGGAAAGACAGTCTTCATCATGTATTTAATCTCTTTCCTGTTCTTGAGGAAAGGGAACAGCAGATGGCGGGAACCCTTTCCGGTGGCGAACAGCAGATGGTCGCGATAGGGCGTGCCCTGATGTCAGACCCAAAACTCCTCATCCTTGATGAACCCTCAACCGGGCTCTCTCCCCTGCTGGTATCGCAGGTGTTCCGTTCGCTGGAGCGGCTGGGTAATGAGGGCATGACGGTGCTCCTTCTCGAACAGAATGTCCGCCACGCCCTTGACATGTGCAAACGAGGATATGTCATCGAAAACGGCAGGATCGTGCTTGAGGGAAGGGCAAAAGACCTCATGCACGAAAAGCACATCCAGAAAGCGTATCTCGGGATCTGACCCGGCAGGATATGCAATAAGTATCTCTGTCGAATTTTTCAGGTTTTTTCGACACGTCTTGGCAAAGTGTCGATTCGATCGACACATCTGAAAATGACTCTTCTCAAAACCCCATCCATTCCTCGCCCAATCCCCCCACTATCATTCCCTCATCCTCCCATCCGTTCCTCAAACAGAACGTGGCTATACCTGCCTGTCCGTTCTCCCCAATTTATTGCCTAAACAATTAAAACAAGGCCAAAAAAACCGTTTCCAAAAAACAGGTGGCTGCATTTTTGTAAAACCTGCCTGACGGAACTGAAAAAAGGGTAAACGGAGGCCAAAACGGGCTGATCCGGGCTAATGTCCCCGGGTGACCTTGGCCGGCATCTGATACCGGGAGCGCCCCTCCATGCCCGTCCCGGTAATCCCGAAGACCCGCCACCTCCAGTAGCGCAATGAGATCCTATCGCACCGGGTCATTTCTGAATCTAATGTAGTGGCGCACTGCGCAGCAAAAAAATTGAAAAGTTTATCTTATTCCTTCTCCGGTGAACCGGTAATTTTCCCCCGCAACTTTCGCATTGCCTCCTGCCATTTCGGCAGTTGGTTGGGGAGGTCCACGAGCCCTTTTGGCAGGAAGATGATCGTAAGTATCAGGATGATGCCCACGATGATGTACCGCGAGAAGGTAAACCCTGCCATCTTCAGGCCTTCCCAGATGACGGTGAGGACGACGGTCCCGATCACCGGGCCGGCGATGGTGCCAAGGCCCCCGAGGATCACGTAGGTGATCGGCCAGAACGAGAGGTCGACACCGAAGATCTCCGGCGTGATGTACCCGATATGGTGGATCTCAAGCGCCCCCGCAATCCCTGCGACGTATGCGCTGAGGGCAAAGGCAAGGAGCCGGTACCTCACCGGGTCTACGCCCGCCGCCCGGGCCTCCAGCTCGTTCTCCCGGATCGCGGAGAAGGCAAGGCCGATCCGGGATTTCATGATGTACCAGATGAAGACGATCGACGCGATCGCGATCGCGAGGATGGAGTAGTACTCTATCATCTGGTACCCGGGAATTGCCGGGGAGATGAGCCGGGGTGATGCAATGCCGTCCCATCCCCCGGTGACCGGAGTGAGGATACTGACGGTGATGGTTTGCACGATGATCGCAAACCCGAACGTGACCATGGCAAGGAACCATTCCTTGAGCCGGACACAGGTGAGCCCGATCAGGATCCCGACAAACGCCGCAACCGCAGCACCAAGAAATATCGTGACATACGGTGAAATTCCGCTCTTTACCGCGATCAGGGTTGATGCATACGCACCGATGCCCAAAAACGCTGCATGTCCCAGCGAACCCTGCCCGGAATACGCGAGCAGGTTCCATGCTGAAGCGAAGATGATGAAGATCAGCATCAGGGAGAGGAGGTTGAGGAGATACAGGTTGAACAACATGAATGGTGCAACCACAGCAATGGCAATCACCCCGATGGTGATGGAGCGCATCCACGCATCTTTTTTCAGGTTCATGTTCATGCCTCTCACTCACCGGACTCCCCGAATAGTCCCGTCGGCCGGATCACGAGCACGATGATCAGGATGATAAACGAGATCGCATCCTTCCAGACCCCTCCAAGGAAATACGCAGCCCCGTTCTCCGCAATACCATAGAGCAGGCCGCCGACGATTGCGCCGGGGATGCTCCCCAGCCCGCCGAGGATGATAATGGCAAATGCCTTGACCGCAGGGATCGAGCCCATGTACGGGTTGAACACCTGCCCGCTCACGACCCAGAGCGTGCCCGCAGCTGCCGCAAGAGCACATCCGATGCCAAAGCTCAGCACATCGATCCGCTCGACGTTGATGCCCACGAGCATCGCCCCCTTCCGGTTCTGGCTAGTCGCCCGCATCTCCCTTCCCGTCTTTGTCTCTTTTAAAAAAAGGTACAGCCCGACAAGGATTACGGCAGTCACGCCCATGATGATGATGTAATCAAGCGGTATGGTGAGCGGGCCGAGCGGGACGGTGATGCCTTCGTACGGGCTTTTGACGCTCTGCCACTCGTCCCCCCAGATCACGGCCGCGCCGTTCTGGATGATATAGATGAGCCCGATAGAAAGGAAGATCTCGTTGAGCTTGCCGGTGCCAAGAATCGGGCGGAAGCAGAGCCGTTCAACAACGGCACCGATCGCGATCAGGGCGAGCATGGAAAAGAGGATGATCACGTACGGGTTGATGCCGGTGAAATAAAAGACCGTTGCCGTGACATAGGCGCCGATCATGAGGAACTCGCCGTGGGCGAAGTTCACGATCTTCATGACCCCGAAGATCAGGTTCAGGCCGGTGGCGAGCAGGATGTAGATGCATCCCGCATAGATCCCCCAGAAGAGTATCTGCAGAAGGATCCCGACGTCCACCGTATCTTCTCCTGTAAGATAATCAGTCGCCGGAAAATAAAAAGGACTTGGATGGATTGTTATGCGCTGCCGGGCTTGTACCACGACGGGAGGACAAACTCGGTCACTTTGAGGTTATCCGGCCAGACGATCTTTGGCCTGCATTCACCTAATGTCTGGTCAAATGCCAGCTGCTCCATCCAGAGATCGAACTGCGACTCCCGGAAGTCTTTTGTGAACGAGATCGTGCCGCCTTTCATGGCCTCGATTACCTGCGGCATGCTCAGGTCGACAAGCGCCTGCTTCACCGCTGCCTTGTCAGTTGTCCCGGCGTTGCCAGCCGCCTGCGCTGCAATATAGATGCCATCGTAGGTGGATGCACCCATCATGTCCGGGGCCGTGCCCCACTTTGCAGTGTAGCTGGTCTTAAATTTGCTTTGGGCATCAGCCAGAGCACCAACCGGCGCAGTGTATGGCGAGAACCGGCTCTCGATGACGGCACCTTCCCCGTACTGCCCGAGGTCCTTGTAGAACTGGGCGTTGTCATTGTTCTCGACATTCAAAAAGATCGTGTCCAGCCCGATATCCCTGCGTGCCTGTGTTATAAGCGGAGCCCCCTCGTTCGGGAATGCCGCAAGGTAGACCGCATCGGGTTTTGCCGCTTTGATTGCAGTCAGCGGTGTCCTGAAATCGCTCTCACCCATCTTGAAGCTCTGCTGGGAGACGAGAACGATGTTTAACTTGTTCTTCGTGATCGTTTCGTTTACCGCGGTCTGCACGCCCTGACCGAATGCAGTATTTTGGTAGATGAGGGCGAGCCGGAACGGGCGGTCGGCTGTAGCGTTCAGCTTCTTGTTGACCGCAGGACGGACAATCTGGTCAATGAACATCGTGGTGTACTGGCCGTAAGTGTCGGTCGTCGGGCAGTGGTGGAATATGTAACTGGTGTTGATGTCCGTCGTATGGGTGATTTTGGGACTCGACGCACCGGTCACGACAAACGGCACCTTGTTGTCGGCAATGGTCTGCTCGTAGGCATAGGTGACTGCACTCGAGTATCCGCCGACAAGGATGTCCACCTTGTCACCGGTGATCAGCTGGGTGGCTGCCGTCTGCCCGCCCTGCTGGGTAGACTCGTCGTCACCGACAATCAGCTTCAGCGGGACTTTTGTCCCGTCCTTGAGCATTACGCCTCCTTTGGCATTGATCTCATCCGCTGCAACTTGCGCGGACTGCCATATGTTCTTGCCGACATTGCTGGCCGGGCCGGTCAGCGATGCGATCACGCCAACCTTGATCTCCGTGGGCTTGGCAGACACAGACGCCTGCTGGGTGCAGCCGGCGCAGAGTACTGCAAAGAGGACAACGATGACAAGGAAAACTGACAATTTTTCAGAACGTTTCATGGAAATACTCCTGTGCTATGTTATAGCATGGCATAGTGTACATCCATGTTCAAGCTATAAAAAAAATTCTTTACGTTCCTATGTGCCCGGACATGAGCTCAGGCCCATCTGCCACAGATCCATTTCATCAGGGTGCCAGACACAGAAAACCACGATCAGGAGAGGGCGGGCTTTCAGGTCAGCATATCGGGAAAACCAAGGGTGAGCATACCGGTTATGACGGTCAGGGTTTCCGGTCTTTTGAGAGGAGGGTCCGGACCTGACCGGCAACCTGGTCTGTGTCATAGATAATGAGAGCATCTCCTGCCTGGAGGCAGGTCGTCTGGTCCGGTTCGATGACGGTGCTTTTCCCCCTGCGGAACCCATAACCGGTTATGGCAAACCGGCCGGCAAGATCCAACTCGGCAAGGGACTTTCCTGCCGCTTCGGAGCCGGCCTCAACGCGGATAGTCTGGATATGCCGGGAATGCAGGGCGGTGTCGGCGGCAGGCACGGGTTCACGGCTCTCTGCCCGTTTCATGAACTTGGAATAGCCCCATAACCGGAGACGGGCAACAATTTTCTCGATCTCGCTCTCGGGCAGCTGGTAGTTGTGCAGAGCCCGGGTGAAGATCTCCTTGGCCGATTCGTACTCTTCCGAAATGACCTCGTCTGCACCAAGGTTCAGCAGGTAATCGGCATGCCGTATATTCCGGGTCCGTGCGATGATGTAGAGGCCCGGGGCAAGAGCCCGGGCCGCATGGACGATCCGGGGGACGGCCTCCAGCTCAGAGACGACGATAACAAGGGTCCTCGCACTCCTAATGCCGGCGTGCTCGAGCACCTCGCTCTGCACAGCGTCCCCGAATACAAATGTCGTGCGCCGGGAAGATTTCTCGCGGCGGATGGTATCCGGGTTCATCTCGATGACCGTGTACGGGATGCCGATGATCTCCGCAGCCCGGGCGACACTCCTGCCGGTAATGCCGTACCCGGCGATCACGATATGGTCTGACAACTCCTGTTCCGGTTCGGCTCCGGTATCCGGTAAGTCCTGACGGCTCCTCCGGTGCGGGAATGTGCGGTAGAATAGGTCGACAGCGGCCGGGGACATGCTCATGATGAAAGGGGTCAGTGCCATCGTGATGATCGCGGCCGCGAGGAAGATCTGGTACACCATCTCGGGGATAAAGCTGGAGTCAAGGCCAACCTTGGCAAGAACAAAGGAGAACTCCCCGACCTGGCAGAGCGCCAGCCCGCAAAAGATGCAGATCCGCGCCGGCATACCGACAACGGCAGCAGCAAACGCCCCGGTCAGGATCTTTACTCCGATAATAAGGGTTACGATGTAGAGGATAAGCAGCACAAAGGAGACGTTACTTACGATGCTTCGCGTGTTCAGGAGCATCCCGATCGAGAGGAAAAAGATGCTGGCAAAGACGTCCCGGAACGGGATGATGTGGCTTAATGCATCGATATTGTAATCGGATTCCCCGATGATCAGCCCCGCGACAAAAGCGCCCAGCGTAAACGAGAGCCCTGCTTGGTTGGTGAGCCATGCAACGCTGACGCAGATGCCGGCGATCGTGATAAAAAAGAGTTCCCGGCTTTTTTGCCGGGCGACCCGGTACAGGAATGGCGGGATGACAAAGCGTGCAAGGACGATGATGACCAGCAGGATAACGGCGACTTTTCCTACCTGGAGCGGGAGCGCGTTGAAGTCCGGGCCGCCGCTGCCCATGAAGACCGGGAGAATCAGGATCATCGGGATGATGGCAAGGTCCTGGAAGATCAGGACCCCCAGAAGTGTCCGGCCCTGCAGCGTATCGACTTCCCTGCGTTCCTGCAGGATCTTCATCACGATTGCCGTGCTGGAGAGGGATATGATGAAACCGAAGACGACAGCGCCGGTGAACGGGACGTGGAGCGCGTACGCGACAAAGGTGATCGCAACGATCGTCGTGCATACCTGCAGCAGTCCCCCGATGATGGCTGTCCGCCATGATTTGAGCAGTTTTTCAAACGAGAACTCCAGACCGATCGTAAAGAGTAGCAGGATGATGCCGAATTCCCCGAATGCCTCTATCGATGCCTCATCGGTAATAATGGCAAGACCATACGGGCCGGCCAGGATACCGATCAGAAGAAAACTCACAATGCTGGGGATCTTGAAATGATGGCCGATGTACAGGAGCGCAATCGAGAGCGTGATGGTGCTCACAAGGGCAAGCATTATGTCCATTTTTCCGCTCCCTGCCTGCCGACAGGCCCGAAGAGGGGGCGGGCGGTCCCCCAAAAAACCTGTACACCGGATGAGGTGACAAAAACCGGCGAGGCTGATGTATGCATATGGTAAATTCCCCGATATCCTGATTTACTTAGGTTCCGTTTTTTTAAAATCTGTCGATATCCCGTGAACGTGGAAAAACCTGCGGAAAAATGATAAGGATGCCCCAGCCCGGATTTGAACCGGGGACAACTAGATCTTCAGTCTAGCGCTCTCCCAGTCTGAGCTACTAGGGCAGGAGTAAAATGTTATCCCTCGTGATTAATAAATGATCTGTTCGTGTGGTTTTTTGATAGTGCCGGCGACCGTTCTTTTTTATGTGCCGCGATGTCAGTATTAATGAATGCCGCTCCCGAAGAGTCCTCATGGTGATGAGTCAGCCCTCGGAAGTGCGGTTTCATCCCGCACCGCACACGTCATCCACCTGACCCATAACGATCTTGACGCCGTAGGAGCGGACGCGATCCACCGGATGAAGTACGGGAGCGACGGGGTTTTTACCATCTGGAGCTCGGTTGGCAGGTTCCCTGCGATCTTCTCGTCAGTCGCGTCCTGCGAAGGGAAGGGCGATCTGCTGTCTGTCTCGGACCTTGGGTATCACCGGGAGATCGAGCACATCGCGGGCCGGGCCCGGTTAAACGGCTGGCGGGTGGAATGGCGGGACCACCACCGCTGGCGGGACGATGAGATTGCACGGGTGAAAAAAGAAGTCGCGCTGCTCCAGATCGACACAACCGTCTGTGCCACATGTATTGTGGCATCCGATCTCCTGCCAGATACTACAGTTGCGGCTGAGGTTGCACGCGTTGTCTGCGACTATGATCTCTGGAAGCACAAAGACCCCCGCTCCGCGGTGCTCGGGCAGGTGCTCCAGCGCAAAAAGAACCGTGAACATATCCGCGACTGCCTTCTTGCCGGTGTTTTTTCCGACGAGCTGATCATACGGGAGTATACCGGGATCAAAGCCGAGATGGATGCGATGATGAGACTGAGCCTCCGGCACACAACCCTCCTCGGGAAAAAATACCGGATCGCGTTTGCACCGCTCTACGGGTACCCGAGCGAGACGGCCCATTTTATCCGTGACCAGAAAAAGACCGACATCGAGGTGATCATAGGCAAAGACGGGAGGTTCTCCCTGCGATCCGTCCCGCCCGTCAGTCACCTGATCGCCCGGGAGTTTTCCGGTGGGGGGCATCCCAACGCGGCCGGTGGTTCGTTCAATTTCTCAGTCCTCGAGCGGTTTGTATTCTGGCTGTTGAAAAAGAGCAGGCACTTCGAGACTTTTGTGAACGTGGCTGAAGCGCATTAGCCGTGCACTGCGCCCTTGTAACCGGGACGGTATCAGATCGTGTATTTTGCAGATGCAACGAGTTTTTTCCAGTATCCCTCACCGTCCCCGGTACAATATCCTCCGGCCATGAGCTGATCCGGATCAAACTCTGACAGGGCGAGCGCAATCGATTCCATGTCCGGATCAAGGATGATGAGCTCATGGATCTCGTACTCGTGTGCTAGATCAAAGGCCATGGCGAGATGGTGCGGGTCCACCGCAACCTGCCGCTGGTATTCCATAAGGGTAGCAAGCTCCTCCCGGTCCGGATTCCGGGCGAAGAACACTACCTTCTGCCGCGAAAGGGCTGAAAGTTCCACCTCGTCGATGGTATCGCAAATCAGCACATGCCCGCCGATCCCTGCGTCCCGCATCGAGCGCATCAGCGTACGGTATTCACCGGCGATCGCATCCTGCCATTCGTCCTTATCATGGTAATACGAATCGGTGATCCCGAGCGCGTGGGGAGCGGGGAGCGCATACCAGATGTTCTTCTTCTGTGACACAATATCCAGTGCGTCTTTGGTCACCGCTTCGATTTTTATTGCGATCTCATCGACCACAGCCTTGCTGTCAATGCCCATCAGGGAGTCCATAATGCGGTCTTTGTAAAAAATTCCCCCGGCGCAGGGGATTGTAATTTCCGAAGAAAGTTGTACTGAGAGAGATTGATCAAGATAAAACGAGATGAGATCACCGGACTTCCCCAGATTCTTCGCAATCCATTCTGCAAGCACCGGAATATCCGGCACATCCGGCTCCGTGCCAAAAGCCCGCGTCGGAAGTATTCGCCGTTTGACCATGGTTATATCTTATTACGCATCAGAATCAAAAAACCTAGTCATGAACACGCCACCGCTGCTCGTCACCTGCGGGCTCCCGTACACCAACGGGCCCTGCCACCTCGGACACCTGCGCACCTATGTCCCTGCCGACTGTTACGTCCGGTACATGCGCAGGGCCGGGGAGCAGGTCGTCTTTGTGTGCGGGTCGGACAACCACGGGACGCCCATCGTTGTTTCCGCGGAGCAGGCAGGCGTGTCACCGCGTGAACTGTCAGAAAAGTATCACCGGCATTTTGATGAGACGTTCAAGCGGATGGGAATCGCATTCGATCACTTCGGCATGACCGATGATCCGGTCAACCACCTGCGGACAACCGCAATTGTCGGGTCGCTCATTAAAAAGGGGTATGTATACAAGCAGGTCGTGCACCAGGCGTACTGCACGAAATGCAAACGATTCCTGCCCGACCGGTATGTCGAAGGGATCTGCCCGCACTGCGGGACTGTCGCCCGCGGGGACGAATGTGACCAGGGATGCGGCAAGCACTTAGAGCCCGGCGAGATACAGGAGCCGGTCTGCAAAGTCTGCGGGACAAAAGCGGAGTTCCGGGACCAGGAGCATTATTTCTTCAAACTCTCGGAGTTCAAGGACTTCCTGCTCCCTTATCTCGACGCGGTGAAGGGAACCACCAATGCAAAGAACTACGCCATCGGGTGGATAAAGGAGGAGCTCCATGACTGGTGCATCACCCGAACTTTGGACTGGGGCGTGAAATTCCCCGGCCGTGACGATCTCGTTGTGTATGTTTGGGTGGATGCCCCGATCGGGTACATCGCGTTCACCGAGGAATGGGCACAGAAGACCGGCAATGACTGGAAGAAGTACTGGTGCGGGGACAACCGGGTTACGCACTTTATTGGCGGTGACATAATATACCACCATTGCATATTCTGGCCGGCACTCTTGCACGGTGCCGGCTATGGTGTGCCGCATGCGATTGTCGCTTCCGGCATGGTGAAGGTGGACGACCACAAGTTCTCGAAGTCACGGGGATATGTGGTCTGGACAAATGACGATTACCTTGACAAAGGCCTGCCCGCCGATTACCTGCGCTATTACCTGCTCTCGTACACCAACCACACCAAGGAACTGAACTTCTCGTGGAAGGTCTTTGGCGAGCGGATCAACAACGAAGTGGTCAATATCTTTGGCAACTTCGTGTACCGCACCCTCTTCTTTGCTCACAAGGAATTTGGCGGGGTGCCGGAAGGAACAGCCGATCCTGCAATCATCGCTGAAATTGAAAAATGCACAAAATCGGTTCATGGTTTCATGCAGGACTATGAATTTAAAGGAGCGGTGGACGCCATCATGGGTCTTGCGGCGTTTGGCAATACGCACATGCAGGGGAATGCTCCCTGGAAACTTATAAAAACCGACCGTGCTGCCGCCGCACAGGTGATCAAAAACTGCGTCCAGCTCATCAAAGCCATCACCCTCCTTATCGAACCGGTGATGCCGTCAAAAGCGCAGGAATGCTGGGCGATGCTGGGATATTCAGATAAACTCGCAGGACACCCGATCTCTGAAGCAACACAGGAAGTCAGAACAGCAGGTATCACGGTACCAAAACCGCTTTTTGCCAAAATGGAGGATACGCAGATTGCAGAGCTTGACGCCCTGCTCCAGAAACGCGTGAAAGAAGCTGAGAAGAAATCGGAGAAAATCCCCGTGGTTACATTCGAGGAATTCCAGAAACTGGACATCTGCACAGGAAAAGTGCTGTCCTGCGAACCGGTACCGAAATCAAACAAGCTCTTAAAACTGGTTATCGACATCGGTTCAGAAAAACGTCAGATCGTTGCCGGCATGCAGCAGTTCTACAAACCTGATGAGATGGTCGGAAAAGATGTGGTCGTGGTCACTAACCTTGCCCCTATAAAGATCTTCGGTGTGGAGAGCAACGGCATGATCCTTGCGGCAGGGGATGCGGCTTCGTTGCTCGTGCCGCTCCGGCCGGTGGAGCCGGGGAGTAAGATACGATAAAAAAAGGTAATCTAATCGTTCCCGATCCTTTTTCTTAGTGCAGTGCTTCGGCGATTGTCTCCCTCACTTGCTCATTTCTCTCATTCTCAAGCGCCTTTGCAAGAGCTATAGTTGCCTTTTTGCCGCCAATCGCCCCAAGTACCCGCACCGCCATCATCCGGACATACTTGTTCTCGTCTTTGAGCAGGATGATCATGGGTTCGAGCGCATCAGAATCCCCGAGTTCACGCAGCCCTTTTGCTGCCATGTACCGAACATGGTCCCGGTTGTCCTTGAGCGCTGCAATCAGCGGCTTGACGGCCTTCTCATCAGCAATCTTTCCCAGCGCTTCCGCAGCCCGGTACCGGGTCTCCCATTTTGGTTCCTTCATTGCAGCAGCAAGCGGTTCGACTGCTGCTTTGCCAATAGACGAAAGGGCAAGCGTAGCCTGCTCCCGCACAGACCTGTCAAAGTCTGCAAGTGCTTCAATAAGTGGCTGGATGGCGCGGGGGTTCTTGGCCTCCCCTAAAAGGTATGCCGCATACTGCCGGACCTGGGGGTCAGTACTGTTCCGCAGTGCTTTGACCATGCTCTCAAGTCCCCCGTTCTCAATCCCTTCTGCCCCCTCCGGTTTTTGGGGTACGGTATTTTCTGTCATCACCTGTCTCCACAGGTATATTTCCCGGGCATGCTTTTAAGTCCGATCACCCGGGTGTTGGGTTATCCCTAGACAGCCGGCGTAAAGCATCCGTCGAGAATTACCTGCCATATGGTACGCATACCGGCCTATAACTGCAAATTTCTTCGCAGTTTACCATGAACCTATATATTCCCGCAGTTGATGGATTGGTATGAATTACAAACTTGTCGCACTCATCCTTGTGTGCTGTGCCGTTGCAGCCACCGGTTGCATGGGGGTTGCAGACAGCCTGGTATCAAACCAGAGGACATCATCAGCAGGGAGCGCGGGGGACTCAAACTTCCAGGGGCTTTCCGAGACGAAAGCGTCTGCCGCCTACCCGATCGCTGCACCATCGACATCCGGCAGCACCGGCACAGTCCCGGGTACCGGCATCGAGACCAAGATCATCAAGACGGGAACAGCGACCATTGAGGTCAATGACGTTACTGCATCAGCCGATGCACTGAAGGCGCTTGCGGTGCAGAAAGGCGGGTACCTCTCCTCGTCAAACATCCAGAAGAACACCAACAACCGGCTGTACGCCACGGTCGTGCTCCGGGTCCCGCAGGCACAGTTTGAACCCACCATGGAGGGTGTCAAGGCAGCTGGCACCGTAAAATCCGTTTCGACTTCCGGACAGGACGTGACCGAGGAGTATGTCGACCTGCAGGCCCAGAAGACCTCGTACCAGAACCAGCTCGCGCAATACAATGAGATCATGAAGAAGGCTGACAAGGTCGAGGACGTCATCAAGGTCCAGGTACAGATCGATCAGGTGCAGACCGCGCTGGACCGGATCGAGGGCAGGATGCGGTACCTTGACAGCAGGATCGACATCTCCACGATCACCGTGAACCTGCAGGAGCCCGAGCCGGTCGGCGGTGAGACCGGACATTCCTTCATCACCGCGATCAACGAAGGAATCGCCGGGTTTTTGGGGATGATCGATGGACTGATCATCCTCTTCTTCACGTTCCTCCCCCTCATTATCATCGGGGGAGCTGCCTATGGTGTCTACCGCTGGAAAAAGAATAAAAATGCAGCAATATCTCCGGCACCCCAGGAGCAGGAGAAAAAACCCTGATCTTTTTTTGGTCTTTTAGTCCCGCAACCATTCGTTTTTATTTTGGCAGGGTTCATGACGAATCAACGAGAATGTCACTGCCATTTTTTTAGGGGGACTCGCTGGAAAAAAGGATATCGGAATGCCGGCCCCGGCAGAGTATCCACAATAGTTGAGGTAAAAAGGGACAGTTTTAAGAATGGGTTGTGGTCGTAGTCACCGGCGTTGTGGTCTGCACCGTTGTCACATTCCCGGTTGGGGTGGTTGTGGGTTGTATTGTCGGGGTTACTGTTGTGTTGACCGCTCCCTGAGTCGGGGTTAAGGTTGGAGTAGCCGGGGCTTTTAATTCGGTGAGCAGATCGATGCTGCCTTTGGGTACTGATGTCTTCGCGCTTTTTACAAGAACGCCGTTTTTGTAGATCTCCACTTCAAGCGTATCTCCTGAGCCGTCACTCTTCTGGAACATAACCTGTACGGTCCCGTCCCCGATGGGGATCTGGTAGAGCTGGTCACCGGTATTGGCCACCTGAGCCTGGTTCCCCGGGGTACCGTACGATCCCGTCCATGCCCCGGGATACATCACCTTCACCCATACCCCTGTCTGGGGAATGAGCGGTTGTGACAGGGTTGTCGGGACCGGGATTGTTGTCATAACTGTTGTGGGGACTGCTGTTGTGGGCGGTGGAGTGGGAGTTGGGGTGGCAGACGGTGGTGCCGTGGTGGTTACGGGAGCTGTGTCAGTGCCGGATTTTCCCTGCTGGGCTTTCAGTACAAAAAATGCCCCGCCGATGACCGCGATGATCACGATGATGATTGCGATTGCGGCAAATAGTTTGCGGCGTGGACCCGGTGCAGGGCGGGTGGTGGGGGGAGGTGAGATTGGGGGAATGGTTGCGGGAGCAGGCTGCTGGGGTAGGTCTTTTCGTAAGAACAACTGCGGAAAAATTGACCGGTTCCTCTGTACCGTTGCCACTGGTTGTGGGACCGCGTCGCTTGGTGTTGGTACCTCCAGTGAAGCTTCCGGTGGTGTTGCGGGTTCTGGTACGGGGGGCGTATGGGATGGCACGAGAGGTGATGGTTCAGTCCTTGGTACGGAGTCCTCAATCAGAGGTTCGATTGACCGGATCACTTCTTCGATAGGGCGCTCCCTGCGTTCGAGCTGTGCCGCGGAAACCATGGGTATATGGGGGGGCACAGTCTGGTCGGCGATGAGGATCTCCAGCTGTGCCGGGGCGGGGACAGAGACCTGGGGAACCGGTTGCAGGGCAGGCTGGGGAGCAGAGGGTTCGACTGTCTCCAGAGCCCCAGGTGCTACAACCTTGGATCCGCACTTGTTGCAGAACACGGATTCCGGTGGCACGCGGTTGCCGCACCGGGAACAAAACGAGCCTGTGGGAAGGGATGACGTCTCTACGGGGACAGGGGGCAACGAGACCGTTTCCACGATCTTTTTCATAGGTTGGACTACATCGATCTCCTTTTTCGCTGCGGGCCTGCTCGTGATCTCGATCTTTGTGGCAGGGGGCTCCTGCGGTTTTTTCTTCTGCTCCTTACCAAGCGACGGTATCACATTCCGGATTGCCTGCTGGAACGAAGACGTCGTGTGCTGTTTTAACGCCTTTGTCCACTCGTCGCGCTCCCGTTTCCGGTTTCCGCCTGCCTCCCTGGAGAAGGTGAGGACCACCTGCCGGGTCTCACCGGAATTCAGAATTATTGACAGGGTGAGTATCTGGTCCCGGATTGCATTCTCGCTTGCCTCAACGTCCCGCATGGTTGCCAGAAGGATGTCCTTTGGCGGCAGGAGTTCTTTTTTCCGGTCAACAAGGATGATGCGTTTGTTGGTGAGGATTGCCTCAAACGGGATGGATTTGACAAAAACATCCGATGTTTTTAAAATTATGGATTCGTCTCCATGAAGCTCAGGGTCGCCCATACTACCACATCTTCCTTTACACTGGTCTGTTTGTAACCAAAAAAGTATGTGTATGATGGTGAGAGGATTCTTCCCGAGATGGTTACGGTATTCATTTGCCCGGTGTTACCGTTTTACCTGTTGTCACCGTACTGGCGGGTTTTGGTGTGGTTGGATTGACCGATATATCAACACTTCCCTGCGGGACGGTGGTATTACCGCGCTTGATTAGCGTCCCATCCTTGTATATCTCGACCACAAGTTCATGGGTACGGGTGGAGGCATCAGCCCGTTTGAATGTTGCCTGTATGGTGGAGTTGGGAGTGGTAACTTCATACAGGTATTCGCCGGAATTTGTTACGGATTGGAGCGCATCTGCGGTCCCGTACGACCCGCTCCACATCCCGATGTAACTGACCCTGACCCACACCCCCTTAGCAGGAATCGGTACAGGAGTCGTTTCAATAAAAACAAAGGTTGGGGTGGGGGCGGCTGATTTCTGGCCGCTTCCGGGAACTCCCCCGGATGCCGCAAGATTGCTTTTCAGGAAGTTCATAACGACAAATGCCCCTCCCCCGACCACTACTATGAGGACTGCGATGATTGCGATGATGGTCGTCCATTTTCCAAAGCCCTTGGATCGGTCACCCCGTGAAGGCGGGATGCGGGGACCGGGTTGCGGCAGACGATCCTTTCTCCGGAAAAGTTGCGGCCAGGCCGACGTGCTCTTCTTTTTGGCCTGCGCAGTCAGGGCTGGTGGTGGTGTGGGACGGGTGGCCGGCGGAGCACCCGCGTGCGCATCAGGTAGGCGTGGTTCCTGTTCCGGCACGATAATCTTTGCGCCACACTGGGTACAGAATAACGAACCTGCAGGGACACGGCTGCCGCACCGGGTACAGAATGATCCTTCGGGAATGGCTGCTGTTCTTACGGGTCCAAAAGTCGCAGGACTTGTTGCATCAATCTTCTTTTTGGACTGGACCTCATCAACGGACTTTTTATCCGGAGGAGGGATCGGGCTCATGCCAGGGTTCTGTAGAATGTCCTGTGATTTTGCCTTTCTCTTTCCATCGAGACCGGGGATCACGGAGCGGATCGCTTTCTGGAACGATGAACGGGTGTGCTTCTGAAGTGCTGTTACCCATTCATCCCGCTCCCGCTTTCTTTTGCCACCGGCTTTTGAGGAGAATATGAGGACAATCTGCCGGGTCTCGCCTTTAATCGCGATGACCGAGAGACTGATGGTCTGGTCGTGGATTGCGTTCTCGCCGGGCTGCACGTCCCGGATCGTCGCAAGCACAATATCTTTGGGTGGGACAAGGTCATTATCCCGGTCAACGAGGATGATGCGCTTGTTGGTAAGCACTGCCTCAAACGGGATGGATTTGACAAAAACATCCGGTGTTGTTAAGATAACAGACTCATCGCCGTGTAGGTCGGGACCGCCCATAACGCATCATTAATCCTTTACATTTGTTTTGTCCGGGTGGCAAAAAAGGATTTGTGGTCTGGGAACGGGAACTGTAACGGACATACCCGCAAATTTCATGAACGTTCCCGGTTGTATCAACAACATTTCTTTGTAAAAACAATTTTATCTTGGATATCCCAGATTAATCCGGGATTATGAAGTATGCAATCATTGTGGGAATCCTCATCTGCACTCTGTGCACGGCAGGGTGTTTTCTTCTCGATCCGGCTCCGCAGGTTGTGTCTCCGACAAGACAGGTGACCCTGCCCCCCACCCCGGAAAGCAGAATTGCAACGGTCGAGCCGTCCGGCATGGCACTCCAGCTCGCTGACCTGCCGGACGGGTATGTCATCCGGGAGCGCTCGGACGTTGCATATGCAGACATCAACCCGCTGGCGCGGGACGAAGGATGGAAAAAAGGGTATTACGTTGCGTTTTACCGGATGAACACCTGGAACTATGATATCACGGGTATCACCCAGCAGATCAGCGTCTACCCGACCGATCGCATACGGATCATCTTCGACGAGGTAAAATCCGGTGTGGAGTCGCGTTCGAATGCTTCAATATCGGTCGCCGAACTGCCATTTTCAAAAACCGGTGACCAATCTATCGCACTACGGTTCATTGACGCCAATGACCAGCACGGGATCATGACCTACACCGTGATCTTTACGAAAAAGGATGTCCTTGAGCAGATCGAGATGAAAGGGACGACCACGGATTATGAAGTACTGAAGGATATCGCGGGAACCGCAGCAGGCAGGATTAGGTAATATTCCGATAAATAATCCAGAAAAATAATGAACGCCCAGGTCGGAATTCGAATCCGAGTCGATTGCGTGACAGGCAATCATGATAGGCCACTACACTACCTGGGCCCTGATTTAACAGTAATCCCGCCTCCCAGATTCGAACCGGGGACATCGCGGTAGCCGCGCAGTTACCTACATCGGTAAACCATACTACAGCCGCGCACTCTACCAAGCTGAGTTAAGGCGGGGCACTGCGCTCATACTATAGGGATGATCGGGTATTAAACGTATCGTTATTCCGCCTTATTGTTCGTATTTTGCCATAAATCACGGTGTTATTTAAATAATCTGCAAACCAATGATTTAGTATGGCTCGCAAGACAGTTGCGGGGGATTGCCTTCTTCACCGATAGCCATGCCCGTGGAGAAGTCACTGTTTTTGATACCACGCTCCGGGACGGAGAACAGACCCCGGGGATAGCATTCACCTTTGAACAGAAACTCGAGATCGCACGCCAGCTCTCCGATATCGGCGTCCATGTCATCGAAGCGGGATTTCCTGCGTCGAGCAAGGCCGAGAAGGAGACGGTGACTGCCATCAAAAAGCTCGGTCTTGAGGCGAATATCTGCGGGCTCTCCCGCATGACAAAAGCAGACGTTGATGCATGCCTTGACTCCGATGTCGATATGGTGCATGTCTTCATCCCGACGTCCGACATCCAGCGGATAAACACCATCAACAAGAGCCGGGAGGAGGTGCTTGCGATCTCGGACGAGATCATCCGCTACGTCCGCGACCATATCGGGCTCTGCATGTTCTCGGCAATGGACGCGACCCGCACGGATCGGGACTACCTGATGAAGGTGTTCACTACCGCGGCGGCTGCAGGGGCGACGATCATCAACGTGCCGGATACCGTCGGGGTTATCTCCCCGTCCGGCATGAAGACGCTCATCTCACGGATCGCGCGGGAGGTGGACTGCCCGATCGACGTCCACTGCCACAACGACTTCGGCTTAGCGGTTGCTAACACGATTGCCGCAGTTGAAGCAGGAGCTTCACAAGTACAGGTGACCGTAAACGGGCTCGGGGAGAGGGCTGGGAACGCAGACCTCGGGCAGACCGTGATGATCATGGAATCGATCTACCGGATCAGGACCGGCATCAAAAAGGAACGGCTCGTCGAGACCTCGCGTCTTGTCTCCCGGTTCTCGGGAATCACGATCCCGCCCACCCAGCCAGTGGTAGGGGAGAATGTATTCTCGCACGAGAGTGGCATCCATTCTCATGGGGTCATCAAGAATTCAGCGACGTTTGAACCCGGCATCATGACACCGGAGATGGTCGGGCACCGCCGGCGGCTCACACTCGGCAAGCATGTCGGCAGGCACGCGGTGCGCCAGATGCTCACCGATGCCCATATCAACCCGACCGACGCCCAGCTCGACACAATTGTCGAGAAGGTCAAGGCAATCGCAAACCGGGGCAAACGGGTTACCGATGCCGACCTCTACGAGATCGCCGAGAGCACGATGGGCATCGAGCTCAACCACAAGATGCTCTCGTTACAGGACATCGCGATCATGACCGGTAACCACATGATCCCGACGGCAAGCGTGAAGGCGATTGTGAACGGGAATGAGCACGTGTTCTCCAGCGTGGGGAACGGCCCGGTCGATGCTGCGCTCAACGCGATCTTCGGGATCGTGCCCGCCCGGGTCCAGCTCAAGGAGTTCAATATCGAGGCGATTTCCGGTGGCTCCGATGCGATGTGCCACGTGACCATCGCCGTTGAGGACGAGCACGGGAAGATCTATGATGCAAGCGGGAGCGGGGACGATATCGTGCTCTCGTCGGTCGAAGCGCTTGTCAATGCGATCAACCTCATCTACAGGACCTGACCCGGTCCAATCTTTTTTAAAAATTAAAAAAGTCAAAAAAAAATATTACGCTGCGTTCGGGGCACTCTTGCCTTCGAGTGCCGCTTTGATCTGCGCCTGCAGCTGCTCGAACCTGCCCTGCAGCATCTTCTCTTGCTTCTCCAATGACTTGATACGAAGTTCGAGTGTCTCCACCTTGTCGCCAAGCTTCGTGTTCACGACATCTTTTTTCTTCTGCATCATGACGGAGCCAACGCTCATGTACATCGCTGTATCTTCGGGCATGTCTTTGATCTCTTCCTGCGCCCGCTTTGCCTCGCGTGCTGCCATTTCGTACTGCGCTTTCTGGGAAAGGATGGTCTGGAGTTGCTGCTGGATCTGCTGGAGCATCGCAACCTGGTTCTGGACTTTGGGTGAGATATTGTTCATTTGTAAACACTCCCTGGAGATGGATGTAAGGAAACCCGGAACCCGATGCCCCGGGTACGGCACCCTTGTGCCTGTTGTGGTATAGTGTACGGTTCTGCGGTAAAAATAAGTAATCCCTGGCAATCCTTTCCCGTATTAAAAAAATCCGGAAATGATAAGAGCCCTCAAACGAGATCCTGCATTTCATCAGCCACGTTAATGAGCCTGAGGTGCATGTTGAGTGCTGCGCGGAGTGCCGATGCATCCTCTGCGGCAACTGAAAGGACGAGCACATCGTCACCTTCGAGTGTGCAGCGGGCTGAAGAACGGGGGTTCACCTCAGCGGACAGTTCCGGAAGAAGCGCCTGGTAAATTTTTCTGGCGTTCTTTGTGGTAAACCTAAACACCGCCTCATGGGGCATGGGTGGCATATGTAATCACGGTGAAATGTTACAAAAAAGAATTGTAAAAATGTATTGGTATCACACCAGGACATTGTTGTGCCGGATGGGTTGTCCCGTTATCGTGCTTTGACTTCTTTTATTGCAGCGCCGCGTTCCTTGAAAAGGATGCGGTGGCCGCAATAGGGGCACCGGACGTTGACGTCGATCTCTACTTTCTGTTTGCACCGTGCGCACTTGTAGGAGCTGACCATACCTGATCCGGGTTATGCAACTTTTTTTTCCTGTTCAAGAGTTCGGTCAAACGTGCGCATTGCAATGCGCAGCATCGGGGTCATGGGTTGGTACGCGCCACCTGCGAACTTGTACCCGCACTTCCGGCATTCCCAGATACCGGTGCCGTGCCGGTGCACCGAGACCATGTCGCACTGCGGGCAGCGGTGGTATGCGCGTGAAACCTTTTCGACATCAGCGACACGCTTACGGGTAAACCTGCCATACCTGCAGCCGAACCGTCCTGAACTTCCGGTTACCTTTCCCTTTGCTGTCTTATTTGAGCCTGCCATAAAAAAATACCACCATTATGTCCTACACTATTCGTTGTGACGATTAATATACTTGATTGAGGATCTTGACGACCCCTTCGCCCTTCGTGATCTTGTTGATTAAATCATAGAACTCGGTCTGGATGCCGGCAGGGATACGGACGACGCAGATCCACGAACCGTCCTTCTGCCACTCATCCTTTTCCATGGTGGATGCAGCGGCAATGTCCCCGTATGCCTTAGCAGCAACATCAGCCGGTATCTTCACCGCGAGCCTGAGTTCCTCAAACCGTATCGGGAGGAGGGGGCGCAGCGCCTTGACCGTCTCCTTGACCATTTCATCAAGGTGCTTGAAGGGGTCGATGTTCACCCGTGCCTCCTCCATCGCCATCTCGATGCGGTGGGGCGGGTGGGGGTGCCCGGTCTGGGGGTTGATTGCATTACGGGCAATGAACGTGATGACCTGCCGGCGCTTCTCCTCGATCATGTGCCGGCGCTGTTCAGCGGTCAGGTGGATCTCGCCCTTCTCAATAATCCGGTGGGCGACCACGGGAAAATCCGTTGTATGGAAGACCTTGATGAGCGACTCATCGGATGCCCGTGTGCCCCGCGACGCATTGGAAAAGACATCCAGGGCGGCAACAACCTCTTCGATATCAATCTTTAAGCCCTGGCGCACCTTTGCAGCTTGGTCCGGGTCAACGAGAAGCTCAAAACGCTCCCCGAAACTTTCGAGCCTTGCCAGCACTGACTTTTCCAGCGGGATCATATTCAATCACTGCTTGAACTGTTCAACAAATCCTGCGACTTCCTCTTTGGTCATCTTGCGGAACACAGCTTTTTCCTTACCGATGACCCCGATCTCGACCGTGTCGACATCGAATTTGCCTTCGGTCGCGGAGTGCAGTGCTTTGAGGCCAAGTAGGATGACGTCCTTGACTTCCATTTCCTGCGTATACTCTTCTTCAAAGACCTTCATCGCAGCAGGCCTTCCGATCCCGATGCCGGTTGCCCGGTACTCAAGCAGGGTGCCGGAGGGGTCAGTCTCGAAAAGCCGGCATTCGCCATCACTCACACCGGCGATCAGGAGCGCTGTCCCGTACGGGCGGATGCCGCCGTACTGTGTGAGCGTCTGCATGTGGTCGCAGAGTTTCTTTGCGAGCGCTTCGACCTCAATCTGTTCATCATAGGAGACACGGTTGATCTGGCACTCGACCCGGGCACGGTCGACAAGCGCCCGGGCATCACCGACAAGGCCCGATGATGCGACACCGATGTGCTCATCGATCTTGAAAATTTTTTCAATAGACGAGGGTTCGAGCAGTTTGCTGCTCACGCGCTTGTCCACGATAAGGACGACGCCGTCCTTTGCCTTGATCCCGACTGCGGTCGTTCCCCGCTTGACCGCCTCCCTCGCGTACTCTACCTGGTAAAGCCTTCCATCGGGTGAAAAAACCGTGATCGCCCGATCGTATCCCATCTGGTATTGTGGTTGCATTATGAATTCTCCAGATCCTCTCTTGTCAAAAAGAATCGTGTTGTATTTTTAAATCCCTTTTCAATCACATCAATCTTCTGACCTGCACACCAGCAGACCGCACAGGTCGTCCCATCGATCGTGCATTCTGCCGGTACATCCGGTACCGGCACCGGTTCCTGCAATGCTGCAATGCGCTCCCGCAGGCTCTCAATCGTCCCCGATGCGGCAACCGTGCGCAGCGCTATATGTCTTCCCCCGCAGGAAATCACCGTAGAAAGCGCTATCACAAGCTCGCGTTCGGTTCCCCTCCGGCAGCGCACGATTGCATACTCACCTTCAACCGCGATCACTGCCACATGTATGAGGGCACCGGCTGCATCGCCCCAGAGAGATGTCACGACTTCATGAACCGCATAGTACAGTTCTTTTGGATCGGGAGCGGTGCCGTGAGGATCAATACGGGCAAGCACATACCTGCGCTTCTCCCGGAGCGTCGGGGGGCGCGGGGTCATGGTATCACCCGAACCGCAGATTGCCCTGACCGAATCATTCCAACATTGGAAAGCGCCTGTTCCACGTCAGGAATGTCAAGCCCTATAACGGATGCAAGCCCGGAAAATTCACGCACCGATCTCATGTCCAGCACCGACCGTGCATGTGAGGAGATCACTAGAGGGAATTCAAACCTGCGATGCAGGAGTAGGATGTCATGGTACCGGTCCAGCGCCTTCTGCCGTGATACCCCGCGCCCATGGATGACAGGAGCGAGGCTGATATCAATTGCAATACTGTTGTCTGTCGCCATCCTTGATGTCACGTGGTCGAACGCGTGCCGGTCAGTCCTGTGGATCCCGCAGAGGATATGGACCCCCCGCATCCCGAGCACCATGCGGTTCCTCCCGTTGTCGCCCGCAAGAACGGATACAACAGCCCCCCTCTCCCTACCGAGTTTTACCTCACGGGAAACTTCCTGTGCCGGTACCTCCCCGATTACCACGCCGGTCTCCACGGTCACCCCGAAATGTTCGCACGGTGGGGTATTTACCGCAACAAGGCTGTCAAAACCAAGCTCGTGCGCTTCGAGTGCCATGCGCTTCACCGAAGAGTCTCCCAGTGGGCGGGGATAGACACAGGAGTCGGTGATCATCATAGAGAGATGTTGCTTAAAAAAGGGATAAGATTATTTGCCCTGGTTTGCATGGGAGCGGATGGAGGGGCGGGTCTTTTCCGTCCCGAAGCCCCGGGTGCCCATGCCGCGGCCCTTTCGTCCTGCCGAGGTCTTGCCGCGTTCGGCACGCCCGCGGTGGGTTGGATCCCCGATCCATGCAAGCTTACGGTCGCTCTTTATCGCCGGGTGGTGCCCATCCACGAGAATAACCTCGTAATATTTGAGCTTCCCGTCCTGTCCAACCCAGTAGGAGTTGAGCACTTCCATGTTCGGGAACCTGCGGGACGCGCGCTCCTCCGCAATGCGCTGGAGGCTCTTTGCGGGCGTAAGCCGGTTCTTGCCCATGCGGGCGGAGCGGCGTGCGCGGACATACCGCGAGCGCCGGCGTCCTCCCCTGCGTACTTTCACGCGCGCAACGGCGATGCCCTGCTTCGCGCGGAACCCGAGTGACCGTGCGCGATCGATCCGGGTTGGGTGTTCGACACGGACAACACTTCCTTCACGGCGCCAGATCTGCATCCGGTCCCAGAGAAGGGCTTCCACATCACTTTTGTCAGGTCGTTTCCATGCCTCCCTGACATAGGCATACATTGATTTGACCATGTGATATCACCTGTAAGGTTCGGCTTGTTTCCAAGCTACATTCCTTTCAACGGGACGTATCCCGTGTTCCTTAATAGTATGACCGGCGGGTTATAAAAGTGCTCGGGTGTCCCGCTTTGTTACGTGCCCTTTATGTTTTTCAAGGACGCGGATCCCGTCGATGCTTGTGACGGGGTACTGACCGTAGTTATCCTTCTCTGCCGACTTTACCATGTCCCAGATGGTGAGCAATGCCACGGACACCCCGGTGAGCGCTTCCATCTCGACGCCGGTCTTTCCCGTTGATTTCACCCGCACCGTTGCCTCGATGAACCCGGCCCCCTCAACAAAATCAACCGTGATCGCACCAATGGGGATCGTATGGCACATGGGGATAATACGGGGGGTGTCCTTGACAGCAATAGTCGCCGCCACCCGTGCAGTGGCAAGCACGTTGCCTTTCACGACACTCCCTTCATGGATTGCACGAAGCGTTTCGTCCCGCAGGTAGATTTTACCGGTTGCAACCGCCTCCCGCACGACATCATCCTTTGCCGTCACGTCCACCATCTGTGCACGGTCGTTTTTGATATGCGTGAATTCAGCCATGGGATTTACGCTCCCGGAACAATTCGGACGGGATCCGGTCCACCAGATCTGAAGCGAGCATCCCCTCGCCCCGCTCCTTTTCTATAGCCATACCTGCCCTGCCGTTCACGTATGCAGCAATGCACGCCGCATCGAATGCAGGGATCTGGCAGAGCAGGGCACCTGCCACGCCGGCAAGCACATCTCCTGTTCCCCCGACGGTCATTGCAGGACAACCGGTGAGGTTGAACCGGACCCGCCCACCATCGGTGATCACATCAATGGGGCCCTTGAGAAGGAGCGTTCCCGGAATCTTTGCAGCCTTTGCACATTGTGCACGGGCGATCGGCTCTGCGGTAACGGTTGTTCCGGTGATCCGGGCAAACTCCCCGGCATGCGGAGTATAGATGGTCTCTTCCTGTGCCACGGGCAGCGGGAGCCGGAGGGCATCAGCATCAAAGATCGCTTTTTTGCAGTGGGGAGCGATCGCACAGACAACATCGTGGCTGTCGGCACCAAGCCCGTTGCCACAGACAACAACGTCTGCATTCTTCGCAAGTGCAATGAGCCGTTCGATATGTTCACTGCCAATCTTTTTGCCGCCGATCGGTTCGTAGATCAGGTCGGGAACCGGCTCAAAGACCGGCGATGCGATCCGGACGATGTCGGCGCCTGCCCGCAATGCACCCAGTCCCGCAAGGTAGGGGGCTCCCTGGTAGGGCCCGCCGCCGATCACGAGTACCTCCCCGCCCGCCCCTTTGCGGGCATCGTTCCGGCGCAGTGGCAGGAGCGTGAGATCACCCGGCCCGACACAGCATTCCGCTTCCATCGGGATGCCGATGTCCCTGACCAGCGACCCCTCGACTTTGGCACGGTGGAAGGCGCAGATTACGTCAGAACGCATGCCGGGTGTCGGGATATCGGCAGCGATGATCGTTGCCGGTGCTGCATTGGCAGATTCAACACATGCGGCGATTGGTTCCTGCAGGGTGCCGGATGCGCCGGTGCCAAGCAGGGCGTCGACAATGACATCCGCTTTATTAAATAATTGTTTCTGGTTCAGGACATCATCCCGGCACTGCACCGGGTACAACCCAACCCTGCAGTGGGTAAGTACCGTCAGCTGGTGTTCACAGGACTGGGAGCGCCCCCGGGTGTCTACATAAAGGACATCCGTCTCAACGTCATGCTGGAGGTGGCGTGCCGCCACCATCCCGTCCCCCCCGTTGTTTCCCTTCCCGCAGAGGATAAGAATATGGACGGGGTTCTGCTGGAGTACACACTCCGCAAGCGCCCTGCCAGCGCTCTCCATAATCTGCAGTTCACTCACCCCCAGTGCGACCGCATTTTTATCCACTGCCCGCATCCTGATGGGAGTGATTATTCCCTTCTCAAGGTATGCTTCGATACCGTCCCGCCACATGCCAGTACAATTCATGTGTAAGAAGTCCCTATTAATATGCAGGATGGGCTTTTGTGATGATGTGCAGGCAGCTGCGGAGACGATTGCAGCCGCAGACGACATAACCATCATCTCCCACATCGATGCCGATGGCATTGCAAGCGAGACGATACTCTCGCAGGCAGTTGCCCGTGCCGGAATTTCTCATAAATCGGTCTATGTCCGTCAGCTGGAACCGCTCACCATGCCGCAGGTGCCGGCCGATACGTCCTTTAAGATCTTCACCGACCTTGGTGCAGGGCAGCAGAACCTCCTTTTTGAGCGCGGTTTTCCTGAGAACGAGGTCCTGATCGTCGACCACCATGTCAGCCAGCCCTGCCCGCGCCAGTACCGGCAGGTGAACTGCCTGTCCGGTGGTCACGGCAAAATGAGTGCGGCAGGTGTGGCGTACCTGATCGCAAAAGCGATGGATACGGCAAATACCGATCTTGCCAAGCTTGCGGTCATCGGCAATGTCGGGGATATGATGGCACGGGAGACCTGCGGCCTCGTGGGAATGGTACGCGACGTGATCGTCGAGGACGGTATGCGGCACG
>Ga0209777_10001782_pt1 | contig 29965 bp, 24 predicted proteins | sample FrelakmetHBP12HB_FD_187147 | JGI IMG/M metagenome (GOLD analysis project Ga0209777, IMG submission 187147) | Freshwater lake sediment microbial communities from the University of Notre Dame, USA, for methane emissions studies -HBP12 HB (SPAdes)... | ecosystem: Environmental > Aquatic >...
CGTGTCCGCACTGCGGACTAGTCTTAGACAGAGATATAAATGCAGCGAAGAATATAAAGAGAGAAATATTAAGTACCCTTGGGATAAGGGGAATTTACGCTTGTGGAGATTCAGTAAGACCTATGACAAGCCTAAAAATGGGCAAGTCTTGGGCAAGAGTCTAAGAAACAAGAAGCCCCTCCCTTCAGGGAGGGGTCATTCACAGTTACAGATAAAGTAGGTGGAGGTTTTACTCAAGCGGAAAGAACAGAGTTGTTTAAAAGAGTAAAAAGGCATGAAATTGAGGAGAAGGATGGATATAGATGGATAGATCCTTTTAAGTTAAAGATGGTAATAGAGGTGAAATACGAGCGTTTAAATCCTACTTTAAATGATACTTACAGGTTTGAGAAGGGAAAATGGGAAAAAGAAGATGAAGATAAATTTATTACTACTCTTTCTAAACCTGTATTTGTAAGGATACGAGATGACAAATCGATTAATAAATCAGATTTAAGATTGACTCAAATACCTAATTTTGATGAATTAAAAAAAGAATTTAAAAAGAAAGCTCAGGTTATAATTTCTGCGAGAGATTATATGCTTCTTTTAAAGAGACCAAATAGTAATCTATAATTTTTTTAAAATTTGTAAAAGATTCTATCATCAGAGTTAAATGCCGTGAATGACCCCTCCCTGAAGGGAGGGGCTTCTTGTTTCTTAGACTCTTGCCCAGGACTTGCCCATTTTTAGGCTCGTCATAGGTCTTACTGAATCTCCACAAGCGTAAATTCCCCTTATCCCAAGGGTACTTAATATTTCTCTCTTTATATTCTTCGCTGCAACGACAGCATCCGAAAGTCTTAAGGAAAAGACATATGGTAGCTAAAGTAGGGTAAAGACGGAAATTATATGCTCTTAGTATTTTTGTTTTCACTTTAATATTATACTATTTATTCTTTATTTTGTATATTTTTATTTTTGGGGTGCGCATTCATCCCCTTCCTAAAGGAAGGGGTTTTCTGCGCCCTCAAGATAAAGATGGATATTGTTTTTTCATTATTAGATTATAGCCTATTTTACCACTCAATACAACACATATATTTTTGGATGATAAAGCAATAATATTTATTTAATGAATAAAGATTGTTTTAAATATGAGGATTTCGTTACCTGCTAGAATATGGAGCTAAACAAAAAATGGATAAATTCCAAAAAGAAACGTATAAGAAACATCAAGATTCTTTAGCACGTAAAATTTCTAATCCTTTTAAGGAACCGCCTTCTTATACTATTCATAAATTTTTAGAGAATAAAAAACTTTTTATAGTGAATAAAAATGAAAGAGTAGGTCCAGACACTAATAGTTTTGAATTTAAAATTAAAAAAAACAAACAGATTATGGATATTCTTGTAGACATAACTAAAGATTATAAAATTACATTTAAATTTATTACTTCAAATATTAAAATAAATATTGAAATTAAAACAATAGATGAAGCTATATCTATTCTGGGAAAATATATTTTATGATTGAACATCCCCAAACCATATTGTTAAAAGCAGATAATGCTAATTATACCAAAAATATTACGGAAGGAATAGTCTGGCAATATTATGACGATATGAAGGCGAAGATTATTCCTTATTTAAAAGGATTAGATCTTTTTATTGTTGTTAAAGCGGGCAAAAAAGAATTATATCTTAGAAAACCATTCGACAAAAGTACAGAATTTATTAGAGTAAATAATACTAAAGATTTTGATAAGATAAATATAGGCAGAATGATAGAAGTACATGTAACTGCTCCTCGAAAGGTGGACTATTTTGTTTTAGATTTAGATCCAGGATCGAATTTAATTTGGGGAGATATTAAAAGAGGCACTTTACAGCTTCATGATTTTTTAAAAAGTACAGAAAAATTAAAAGACATTAAAATTCATTATACTGGAGTAAGATCCTTTCATATTTGGTGTTATTTGAAGGGTGGAAAGAAAGATATAGATGCTATAAGAGAAGAATGGGTAAATATTTTAGAAGAAAAATTTAAAGATAGTAAATTCCATATAGTAAATAAACAAACTCCTGGGAAAAATCAACTAAATATCGATTTTAGTCCAGTAGGTTTTAATAAAGGACACATAACGCCATATTCTTTGAGAGCAAAAACTGGATTGGTGTGTGTAGAAGTTTCTGCTAAAAATCTATCTAAATTTAAGAAAAAAGATGCTACTTTAGATAAAATCTATAAAGATATGTTAGGAAAAAAATTTGATTGGGAAATTAAAGATGAGATGAAAAAATCTTATGACATTTTCAAAATTGCTATGGAAGGGATGTATGAAAGATATTATTTTTAGGATGGTGATGACCACTATTAATCAGCCCGCTATACCCAGTTCGCTAGAAAAAGATAATTTTTTAGATTATTTAGAGAAAGAAAAAGAAGAGTTGGACTATAAAGAAAGAACTGCGTCAATAATTGATCATCCACAAACTAGTTTGCTCCCAGACCTGTGGGAATATAAAAAAAATATACCTCGCATTAAAGAGGATATACGAAACAAAATTTTAGATAATTTATATGCTGCGATAAATAAAGTAGGATTTAAGAATGCTAAGGATTGGGTTAAAAAAATTCATATAGTGGGATCTCTCACTACAAATCTATATAGATTTGATTCTGATATAGACATCAATGTACAGATGGATTACAATCTTTTTAGAAAGAATAATCCTGACTATTTCATTTCAGATAATTACAGATTAAGGAATTATATTAGAGATCAAGTATATCCCATTTTAAATGTATTTTTTTTTCCTAAACGAAAGATTAAATATTTTATAATTGGGTTAGATTTTTTCTTGGAAGCTGACTATTATTATGATCTAATAGAAAATGAGTGGATGGATGGAAAGGTGCCAGTTTTGATAGAATCTTCTTATGATCCTGATAAAGTTTTTTTTAAAGAAAAAGCGATTGCTGTTCGAGCAATTAAAATTTACAATGTTTTAATAGAGAGAATATCATTATGTATTCGGGAAGTTGGGAAAATAGATGATTTACTTAAGAATTATGAGAGTATTTATTTAAACAACATAAAGAATATTTTAGGAAAGGAACTAATTAGAAGATTTAAAAGATTAAGAGAGATGGATAAACAGATGTTAACGTTTAGGGAGATGCGTTTTAAATTACCCAAAGATCAACTAAATTTTTCAGGTAAAGATTTAAGCTTAAATTGGGAAACTCATAACGTTATCTACAAGTACATAGAATTTTTTGGATATAAAGATTTATTTGAGGTATTGGAGAAAAGAATTCCAACAGAATATTTATATTTATATGAATTTTATAGAGATAAAAGTAAGGGGGGATAATTTATGGCATTTTTAAAGCAATGTGCTGGGGAAGTTCAGATTACTGAAAAAATAGTTTGTGGAAATAATGCAGTTATGAAGGTAGAGGATAGCTGGTATTGCCAGGATTGTATCAGTCATCTCCAAGAACCTTCCTCTACTGAGCAGTGAATCTATGGAAAAATTAAAGATAGGTCCATATATTTGGGAAATTATAGAGAAACCTGAGAAAGATTTTCCTGATTTTGGAGAGGCATCTTTAGACAAACTCATTATTACTGTACGAGAAAATCTTCCTAAGGATGTGCGGACTGTGACAATTTTACATGAGGTCCTTCATGCGTCGTTCTCTTCGGGAGGTCTTATTTTAAAGCAAGAAGAATTAGTTGTAGATTTTCTTGCTAGCCAAATATTTCTCTTTATAAGAGAGAATCCAAATTTTATCAAATATTTAGATCAACAGATTAATTCTTAGCTTTTATTTCATTAATATATTCCTTCAATAGTTAAAATTAAAAATATTTTTAATATTGAGGGAGACGATGATGAATAAAATTTTAGAAGATTTAAAGAAATTAAAAGATGTTTACAATGAAACGGAAGAATTTGTTATAGGAGATGATTTAAAAGTCAAATTAAAACTTCTCAGTAGTGAAGAAGAAACAGAAGTACACTCTTATGCTATGCAATACTCTGGGGGCTTAGCTTACCTCTTCTCGATTAAGAGGGAGACGGTCACGAGGTCTATAATAGCTCTCAACAATCGTGATATTTCTGAATATATTGAAGAACTTAATGATAAAGGCATAGTAGAAAAAGTACAAAGACATTCTTGGCTCCGCAACAATGTCACCAAGGGATGGTCTCAAATTTTGGTAGACAATGTGTGGAATCATTACGCATCTCTTATGAGTAAAGCGGAAGCTAAAATTACCTCTGGAATTAAAACTGAAGAAGTGAAGAAAGATGCTTCCGAATGATAGATATAAAGATTTAGAGAGTCTTCTTTTCAAAGGATTTATTCTTTATAAAATAAGAATAGGGGGAATACATTTTGTTTTTAAATCTGTAAATGATTTAGAATATGAACAATTACAAGTAATGAGTGGGATAGAGGGGGAGCCTTCTTACAACATTAATTTTCATATTAATTATTTATATTTTTCATTATATATGATTGATGGTCAAAATATTTTAGAAAAAAGAGATGATTATTACTATGATTTTTTCCATTTATTTAAAAATTTTCCTTCAGTATTATTGACTAAATTTTTTTCTTTTTTTGAACATTTTGTAGAGAGATTAAATAAAGCATTGAATCTCATTGAGCCTTATAGTTATGAAGAGAATTCTAGATATAATTGGATGAGCAGAATAAACTATCAGCTAAACAGTCCTCAAATAACAGGCATTAGAGGAACTGACAGATTAGGATTAAATCAATTTCAAAAATATTGGTCAATTTTAAATATAAGAGAGGATCAAAAAGAAAGATTTGAATCGGAATATAGTTTAGCTAAATTTTTAGCTAGTTTTCAAGATTCCAAAGCAATGAGGAGAGTAGAGAATGCTGATAAAGTAAGAAAAGAAGAAGAAGATAAGAGAAGAGAACGAGTAAAAGCGATGGGTACTCCTGATGAAGTAAAATACATCTCAGGTCCTACAGAGACGCGAGATGGTATTATTGCTGAATTAGAGAAGCAAATGACTGGGGTAAAAGACGCTCACGATTTTGCGATAGAAAATTATGAAAAAAGTTTAAGATTTAATATGCTTCAGCAAATGCAAGAGGTGAAGAAAGTAAGAGATGAAAGGAATAGTACATTCCGAATGATAGATGAAGCGAGACCGATTACTCCAGAAGAAATGGCAGAAAGAATGATAAAATCTAAAGAGAGAGCTAAAGCTCCTCTTATTACTAGAGAAGATTCAGAAACGAGATCTAAATTTTTAGAAATGAGTCATGTTACTGATTCGGATGTAATCAAAGAGACGGGGATAATGAGTGAAGAGGATTATAAAAAAATAGTAAATGATGATTTTATTAAGCAAATTAGGGGTACTCCTGAAAAAAGTAAGCCTAAATCGGAAGAAGAGTATAAGAAACAACAGAAAAAATTAGCTTTTCAATATGGTTTAGATCTGGATAAAGAAGAATCTTTAACTTTCCCTGATGTAAGGAAGAAGTAAAATATGGCAGAAATTACTGATCCAAAAATTTATAAAGATTTATTAAGTGCAGTGAAGAGTTTGCAGAAAGAGATAAAAAATTCTGACAAATCTGTCATATCATTTAATCATAATATCACTGAAATTAGTAAAAATGCTAAAAAAGCTACTAAGGATATGGAAGACTTAGAAGAATCTGTTTCTGATATGGGGGATGTTTTTTCTAAAATTTCTGTTTCTAAGCTCACTAGAGAAATGAAAGATTTTACTAGTTATAGTAAGAAAATTGACGAGCTTACTAAATCTCAAGGAGAATTTCAAAAAATAATGAAAACAACAACTAAACTTTCCGAAAGTTTAGGAATTATCCATAGTTTATCTTCAAAGAAAATTATAGAAGGTTCGAAAGAAGCTACTGTAGCTTTAAAAAAAATGACCTTGCAATCTGAAAAATTTGCTGAAAAAAGATCAGAATTAATAGATCTTTCGAATGTTATTAAAAATATAGGCGAAAAAACAGAGGGATTAGATTCTTTGTCAGAAAAAATAAATAAATATAATGGGCAGATAGATAGTCTTAAACAAGGTTTTGAATCTTTAGCTCCTGCTACTCAAAAAACTGTTTTAAAACAAATAAAAGAAATTGAGAATCTTAAAAAACCTTTAATGGATCAAAAAAATAATATTGAAAAATTTCAAGGATCTATTGAAAATTTAGAAAAAAGTGAAGTTTTTAAGGATATTGGGGGAGATCAAGCAAAAAGTGCTGTGACAAACCTTAAAAAAATACTTTCTGAACCTGTTGTAGATTGGGCTAAAGCTGGTATTGAGATGGATACTATTAATAAAGAAATGGAAGGATCTTTTGATAAATTAGCAGAAAAAAATAAGGAAGAATATGATAAAATAAAAAAAGAAATGGATAGATTAGTAACAGAAGCAAAAAATTTAGAAAGTAATTTAAAAAAACCATATGAATTACAAATACATATGGGAGATGCAACAACTGCAATTGATGATTTTAAAAATTATGTAAAAAAAGAATCTATAGAATTAGATGTAGCTATTCCTTCGGAAGTTATTTTTAATTCTAAAGAATTTGAAGAAATACAAAAAAATATCAAAGTTATAAATGATGATATGATAAAACAATATAAAGAGATTGATACTGCAAAGTTAACAGAAGAAGAAAAAACACAAAAAATATTGGAACTAGATAAGAATATTACTGCACAATTAAGTAAACAGGTAATAGCTTTAAAAGAATTAAGAGGAGGAGCGGAGAGAAATATAAAAGTAGCAAAAAATATGTCGGATAATGATTTTGGTAGGGGGAAAGTAAAGGAGCTTCAAGAAAGTTTCACTAAAGCTAGATTTAGATTAATGGAGCTTGGTAAAGAATTTCCTAAATTAAAAGGAGCTTTCGAAGGACTTGGTAACATTGCAGGTGCAGTGGGAAAGGCGATAGGAGGTATGGGTATACCTATTGTTTTATTAGAAGGAACTTTAAATCTTGTTAAAATGTTAATGGATGTTAATCAACAAGTAGCTAATATGCAAAAAGAAATTGTAGCTACAGGAGTTGGAGTGGGGGTAAGTTCTGAAAAATTAGGAGGTTATTTAGACGATACTTTTACTAAAGCGAGAAATTTAAATGGAGTTTTTGAAGCTTGGAAGGGCGGAGAAGCATTTGTTACTACGAGAAAAGATATTATGCCTGTTATAGATGCTTTAACTAAAACAGGAAAACCTCTTACAGCATTAGAAAAAGATTTGAGTGGAATAACTACAACTGCTGCTGCTTCTGGTAATGAACTTTTAAAAGCAGCTGATTTAGCAAAAACTTTTGGTTATAATCTGAATATGTCTACTGTGGAAATAGCTAAATCAATGGGCGACATGATGTTTGAATTTGAATCGGGTGCTAAAAATATACAAGCTAATTTTACTGAAATTACTGAAGCTGCTCAAAGTTCAGGAATGTCTACAAACAGATTTATGGGTATTGTTCAAACTACTACTGCGGGACTTTCTTTATATGCTGATCAAGTAAAAGATACTGCTGTTATGATATCTGAATTAGGAACAAGTACATCATATTCTGCATCTGAAATTCAAAAAATTGTTAAAGGAGTTAGCGAGACAGCAAGAGATTCTAAAAAAGCATTAATGTCTTTAGCTCTAACTGTAGGAAGATCTCCTGATTTAAAAGAAAAACTTTTAAAATCATGGAAAGGGGAATTAATACCTAAACTGGAAATGGAAGTAGGGAGGGCTGAAAAAGGTTCAAAAGAAGAAGCTCATTTGAAAGCACAATTGGATTATACAAAAAAAGGAACGGAAGCTCTGGAGAAAGGTAAATTATGGAATCTTTCATATCTTATGAAAAGAATGGACCCTAAAGCAATGTTAGATATACAAGCAGAACAAATTAATTTAATTGCAAAACAAGCAAAAGGAGATACTGGTTTATTTGAAGAAATAGCTAAAGCTCAAGGTATGGCACCAGAAATGATAGATGCTTTATTGAATACAGGAATGGATAGTTTGAGTTCTTTGGATAATATAAAAACAGTTATGACTTCAAATGCAAAAGTACAAGAAACTTACAAAGATCAACAAAAGAAAGCAATAGAATTGGACAAATATGCTAATTATACCACTAATGAGTTATTAGGAACTATAAATGAGACTCTTTTAAAAGGAATAAGTAGTATTTCTACATATCTAATGTTTATTGCTGGTGCTGTTGTTTCAAAAAGTATTTTTGACATAGGTAAAGCATTAATAGGAATGGGTTTTGGCGAAGTAGTAATAGGAGCAATTGTAAAAGCGATAGCTTCTGCTGGAGCAGCTGTAGCAGGAGCAGGAATAGCTGCTGCAGGAGCAGCAGTTGTTGGTGCTGTAGGATTAGGAGTTGCAGGAGGAGTTTTAAGTAGTGAGCATCAAGATATAATACAAAAAAATGATAAAGTTCATGCAGATTTTTTAGAAAAAAGAAGACAGGAAACTAGAAATTTAGAAAAGAAATTAGAAGAAAAAAGACAAACTGGGACAAAAGATGAAATAGCTAGTTTAGAAGCTATTATAGCTAAAAGGAAAAAATCACAAGAAGATCTTGAAAAAGCACATGATGATTTTGTAAACTCTGAAATGGCTCAAACGGGTTGGTTGCGAAAAGTTGGAAATATGATAGGGATAGAAGGACCCTCAAAGGAATCTAATGAAGCAATGGGGATGATGTATGTAAAGAGAGGAGAAGAGCAAAAAAATTTATCAGATTCATTAAAAAATTTAGTAGGTCCTTCAGAAGTTACTAAAAATATAGATGAAATAATGCCTGCAAAAGGTCCTATATTTCCTGCAGCAACACTATCCCCTCCGTCTGGTCCAATTTTAAGAATACCTGCTAGTTCTACTGCTAATACTTATCCCAGTATGTCAGCAGATACAAACAATATGTTAAATCCTCTAGCGGAAATGGGAAACACAAAAATTATAAACAACAATTTTACATTTAACGGATTAACTGATCCACATTTGGTAGCAAAAATAAAAGAAGTGCAAGAACAATCTCATAGAGTATAAAAAAAGGAAAATTTTTTATGAATTATAATTTAACTCCTAATTTTTCTGCTCGGAGAGTATATTTTACCATAATATCAGATGTTTTAGATCCTAATACTGTAGTACCTCCATTATACATGCATGTAAATCCTTCGACTCTTAATCAAACTTTTCAAAAAAAAATACACAGATATACTACTAATGCTGCTTATGTAGAAGAGCATTGGGGAGAAGAATTAGATCATATTTCAGCTAATGGATCTACTGGAGGATTTTTTCATTCAGGAGATACACTTAAAGAAAATGTTTATGTGGGCAAGCAAAATGTAACTAATACTTATGCTTATTTTAAATTTCAAGATTTATTAGATCTTTATAGGAATAATGCTAATACGTATGATTCCAAAGGTAGAGTAATAAAAAAAGGATTAATTTTAATGTCTTATGATGTAGGAACTTATTTTGGAGAATTTGAAAATTTTAGTTATACAGAAATTGCAGAAAGTCCTTGGAAATTTTCTTTTAATTTTGTTTTTAAAGTAGAAAAAACTTTTATAGGATTTTAAAAAATGGTAATACCTACTCCGTCATTTAAACCAGTATATTATTTAGAAGATTTTATAGACATTATAATTCCTTCAAATGGATCTATAGTTTTAGCAGGCGAACAGGGAGTATCTAATTCTGATGAAGAACTTGAATTAAATATAAATAGTACTGTAGCTCCAATATGTATGGTTTTTTATATAGATTATGAAAATGCAAATATTACAAACCCTCCTCAATTTACTTTTTTAATTAATCCTAATAATATGAATTTTAGTTTGTCTAAAAAGGTAGCTGATAATTTTACTCGTGGGGGGCATGTAATAGAAGAATGGGGAGAAAATAGAGATGTTATTAAATGTGAGGGAAAAATTGGAGCTTATTACGTTATTAATCCTACATATACATATCAAGCAGGGCTTAACACTTATGATAGAAGAAAATCTCATTCTTTTCGATCTTTATATTCTCTTTTTATATTATATAAAAATAATGGAGCTATTTTTCAAAGAACACCTACGAAAACAGTTTCATCTTCTAAATTAATGTCTAATACAGAAACTTCTTCAACTATTCCCTCAAATACTTATCCTCTTCAAGCACAGAATAAAAATAATAGAATTTTAAAATTAGGTACTGTTTATTTATCTTATGATCAAACGATATACTCAGGAACATTTGATGAATTTAATATAGAAGAAGATGCTGAGAAACCTTTTACTTTAAGTTATTCTTTTCAATTTACTGTAGCTAAAAGAGTAGTTAATGATAAAAGAACTCCTTTTTATTATAATCAATCTAGTACAGAAACTCAAGATCTTACTCAAACTCAATTATCTACTAAAAATTTAATTTTACCCACTATTCAGACAACTAATACGTCTACTACTATTTCTACAGCAGAACCTTTTAGTGTTGCTGTATAGGAAAAATAAATTTATGACATTAGGATACAACTTAACATATAAGCAAAGACCTTTAATTAAATTAGCTCCAGATGCTGTGATTTTAATAAATGGACTTCCTCAAATAGAGATTTGTTCTAAATGTCATGCAAAAATTAGAATATCTGACTACATAACCAACGTGAGTACTAGTTTATCGAATAATACGACAGTGGGAACTGCTTCATTTACATTAGCTATGCCACGGCATGGACATTATGGTAATTATATGGTCAGAGGAGGAAAAGTTTTTGGAATTAAGATAATGGATGAAATTGAGATTTATATAAAAGCTAGATTTTCTAATCAAAAAGGAGAATATAAATATTATAAATCTTTTTGGGGTATATTAACCACTATAACTGAAGCATACAGTGATGGGGTACAGACAGTACATGTGCAATGTGAATCTATTATGAAATGGTTGCAAATAATGAATACTAATGAACATCCTGCTCTACTTTCTTTACTATCACCTGATTTGAGGGGAGATATGAGTGTATTAGCTATGACTGGATTTATTTTTGGAAATTTAAATCCTTATCAAATAATTGATTTATTGGTGCGTGTGACCTATTTAAATATTATGGTACCTAATGCTTTAGACTTAGAAAAAATAAGCAAAAGTTCTCAAGATGGTTATACTTTAGCTGGACCTAGCGAAAAATTTATTCTTTCAGCTTGGCAAGATAAATTTAAAAAAATAAAATCTTCTTTAAGAATGTACGCTTTGTCCTCTAATACTTCGGGAGAAACAGTAAATAAAGATAAAGAGGGTGGAACTTCTATAAACCCTAAAAGTACTGGAGTAAAAATTGCTAACAGTGCTGACGAGATTTATTGGGACCCAAAAGCTATGCTAGCTTTTAGACCTTTTTTTAGACCAGAAGTAGCAGCTACAAATCAATTAAATTTGATTGTTAATACATATAAAAATAATTTAGAATTAGCTGCGGAAGTGAAATTGTTTACAGGTTTTGAATTTTATCTAGATACGAATGGAGAATTAATTTTTAAACCTCCTTTTTGGAATTTAGATACAAGATTAAATCCTATTTGTAATATAAATGAAAATGAAATTTTAAATTGGGAATTTAGTGAATCTGAATCGGAAATAAAAACAAGAATGGATGTTGTAGGTGTTGTTGATCCTATGTTCTCTATAGACAATTCTGTAAATGCAAGAGGAATTTATACTGATTGGAATTTAGCTGCAAAATATGGATTGAGAAATGAACAAATTCAAGGTAGATTTTTTGTTACAAAAGAATTTTGTTATTATCATGCTATGAGTGAATTAGATCGTATAAATGCACGTAGATATAGAGGCACTTTAACTATTGTAGGTAGACCTGAAATGAGATTAGGTTTTCCTTTGTATATAGCTAGTAGAGACTGTTTTGTTTATCCCGAAAATATAGCACATAATTTTACTTTTGGAGGTCCTTTTACTACAGTTATTACTTTTAACGCTGTAAGATCAAAGTATATTACTAAAAATTTAGAAGATTTGGATTATCAAAAAGTAGGAAATAATGATATTTCTTTAACTTATAAAGGTAGTTCTAAATTAATGTATTTTGTAAAATATGATCCATCTCTTTATACGGAACCTGCTAAAGCAATTTGTACACAAACGCCAGAAATGACAAGCACTGAACGAGTAGATATAACTAACATTATTTCGCAATTTTCCAATGCTAATAAAAATCTTCTTCTAAAAAACCAAGAAGTTGCTCCAATTACTTATATGGATAAAAATGTAAATAAATTATTTTCAGATTACCCATTAATGCAGAATAATACTGGGACATATAAAGTAGTGGATTGGGCAGATTCTGAAGCAAAAAAATTTTTACAAAGTTTAGTTATTAATAGTGATACAGGAAGTAGTGCTAATTATTTAAAATTATTACAAAGTGTTATAATTTTATCAGATGAAAATGGATATGAATTAATAGGTAATTTTGAAAATGGACGTTCTTTATATTTAGATAAAAACTTTGTATTACAATCAAAACCAAAATCTAATAATATATATACTCCATTTATGCAAAATTTAGGTGTAGCTATAGATTCTTTTCAGTATAATGTCAGTAATGATCCTATAACAGAAGAAAATACTCCAGAAGAAAGAAATAAATTGTTGAATAATTTTATTACAAACAGTGCTGTATCTCTTTCTCAAATTAATCCTGAACAAGTAAAAGTTAATACCCAATGTACATGTCAAGACCCTATTATGTTTGATATTCCAGCTACGAAAAGTACAAAAAATTTACAAAATAATTAAAGGGAAATTAAAAAATGAATCGATACCCGAGATACACAGAAGTTATTCACAGTGGATACCAAAATCCTAGCGACAGATCAGCAGTAGGACGTGATCAGGGATTTTATCTAAAAATAGCTAAAATTTCTAGAGTAGATTATGAAATTATGTGTGTAGATTTAATTTATATGGATTCCGTGGGAGGATATCCTAATGTCCCTATAACTGCTGGTTATGGAAGTTATCGTGCATTCTTAGGAGCTATGCCTCAAGTCGGCGATTGGGTCATTATAGGGTTCGCAAAAGGAGGCGGTTTTAATCAACCTCTAATCATACAATTTATTCCTAGAGGATACGCTCAGGGAATACAAAATGATATGATTGGAACAAATCAAGTTTTAATACAAGCTGGACTATACCAACCCATCCGCTTCAAAATGCAAAAACTATACGAAGGCGAAATCTATGGAGCTTCTAAATATGGTAGTGAATTTCTTCTCGATAAAAATGTTTCTATCTCCAACAGTAAACTAAATGAAATTTTCATTAAAGCAGCTAATCAATCCATAAACTTTAATGCTGTAAATTTACATCAAAATTTAAGTGGGGTGAGATTACAATCGGGACTCATCTATAGAAACGCTCTAATAAGTCATCCCCTTTTTCAACTTTTTGGTAATACTAGATTTCCCGTACATTATGACGAAGACGGAGTAGCTAATTATATCCCCACATATGCTGGTCCTATTAATGCTGATAATCCTTATGGTAGAAATACTATAGATACCCCATCTCAAGGATTTACAGAACATAGAACAGAAATAAAAGAGATGGTATATCCTATAATGGGAGTGACCCCCTTCAATAGCGGTATGGATGTAGACTCTCTTTATACTAGAAATATAGATGGGTCAACCGATCTACCTTTGATTGTGCAAGTTTTAGGTACTCTTGTAGGTAATGATCCTGCGGGAGATGATGGGCAAAGACAATATGGTCAAATACTAAGACCTAGTATTTTTGGAAGTACTGTTGACATTAGAGGAAATTTAAAAGAAATTCCCTGTTTATTATCAGATGGTAAAAATGAAATTACTACTTTAGCCGCAGCTTATACTTTAAAATTACCCAATACTGGAACTGCTTTTTATATAAATAAACAGGGTAAATATTTTGCAAATATTTCATCTTCGAGTAGTGTAGATCCGATTGGAGCTGGTGAATCAGCAGAAATAAATTTAGCTGGACACACTCGATTGTACATGGGGCAAAATGCTATTAATTCTAGATCTTTTACTTTTGGAACAGAGGGAGGAGTTTTTACAAATTGGGGATTTGATAATGTCAAAGGAAGATCTTGGGATGCTACTTTTAGAAAAGGCGTATCTTGGAATATTTTAGGAACAGATAGTGATTATATTGCTTTCAATTTATCTGTAGCAGGTAACACTAAAACTGTTATAAATGGAGTCAGATATACTGAGATTGGAGGAAATGATACTAAAATAGTGAGAGGGTCTATGACCGAAACTATATATGGGATAAAAGTAGAGAATTATTTTGGAGATAGACAATCTAACTACGCTGGAGATTCTTATGAAAATGTGATAGGACATTGTTCTCAGGTATGTGCTTTAGGAAAAAGCACTAATATAATAGCTCCTTATATTACTGGAGATGCTGAATCTACAAATATATTATTAGGAAATTCTACTCATAATATGCTTGCAGGATTCAGGACAAAAAATATATTTGTTGGAGCAGATATGACCACTACTATTTTTGGGACTATAAGTAATAATGTAGGTTTTGGTGAATTTTCTGTGACAGTAGGGACAGGTGTAATTAGTTTAACTACTCCAATAGGAGAAATTAGTCTGACAACGGGAGGGATGGTGAGTATTACGGGTTCCTATATTAGTGCAACCAGTTTTTTAACTAATATAGAATCCCCATTAATTACTTTAGGATCAGCTCCTACAAATGCAGTAGTTACGTCAGCTTTTCCTTGTTATATTACGGGATTACCTCATCTTGGAAGTGTAGGGGTAAGATGTACTCCTGGTTTAGTTGTTTGAAGATTGTAGATTTAACTACAGCTAGTTTCTACACTTAGCTTTTTTCTTTACTTGTTTAGTATGTGAGGCATACTTTCGTCTCTTCCATTTTGAGTGATAATAGTATATTGTAATTTCCTTTGTAGTTCTTTAATTGTAGCTGCACCACTATAAGTCATACCACTTCTTAAACCTCCAATTATATCTGCTAGTATGAACTCAGTCTCTTTTTCATTTTTATAAGGCACAGTAGTAGAAATTCCTTCTGAAGTTTTCCATTCTGTAAGTCCACCTAAATAATCATCAGCTACTTCTTTAGAAGCCATGCCTCTATAAGTTTTTACTTTTTGATATCTATAATCATAACCCTTTTCTAATTCTTGTTGTATCCAAGGTTCTCCTATATTGTAAGTTTCATTCTCGTGTTTGTCTAAATATAGTATCTCTCCTGGGGTATAATGAGTACCTGAAAGCATTCCCCCTAACATTACAAAATCAGCTCCAAAAGCTAGAGCTTTGACAATATCCGCTGGTGTTTTTATCCCCCCATCTGCTACAATAGAACGATCTACTCTAGCACAATCTTGAATAGCTGTAAGTTGTGGAACCCCAAACCCAGTCTTAATTCTTGTGGTGCAGCAAGAGCCACTTCCTAGACCCACCTTGATTATATCCGCTCCTTTGGAAGCTAAATAATCTGCTCCTGCGTGAGTAGCAACATTTCCTGCCATAATACAAGCATTTGGGTGCATATTTCTTATAAATTTAATCATCTTCCCCACATACTTTGCGTGAGCATGTGCGACATCCACACATAACTGCATTACTCCTATATCTCTGTAAGCTTCTACTCTTTTTAATTCTGCTTCAGAGCAACCTACTGACATAAAACAGGTGTTTCCAGATTTTTTCCATTGTTCTACTCCCTCTTCTATATTCATAAATCTATGAATAACTCCAGCTCCCCCTTTAGATTCAATCCATCGTGCCATTTGCCATTCTGTAATAGTATCCATATTTGAAGTAAAGATAGGAATTTTTAATTGTAGTTTATTTAATTTATCTTTCATGGATATATCTACATCTTTACGAGACATATAGTGATTGTAAGCAGGTTTTAATAATACATCATCAAAAGTTAAAGCATATTCCATTTATATTTTCCTCCGTAATTAATTATTAATCGACATCATAGTTTATAATACTAATTTCTCTCTGTAAAATATTAAATATGGCATTAGACGGTGGTATTTTAGGTACATTAATGGTTTCACAATTTTCAGCTCAAACAATGGTTGGGATAATGATGCCCAGTCTTTGTTACGCTTTAAGTTATGGAATCGTTTTATCTTTTTTAGCTATGAATACCGTAGAAACAGCAGACGTGGGAGTAGCAGTAGCAGGAGTCGGAATAGGTAAAATGAGCGGGATTAATCCAGGCGCTCTAATACCCCTAATGATCGCACAATTCGCTGGTAGAGGCATCAATGGACTTTATATGCCTAATCTATCGATCGCTATCTCTAATGCTGTCTGTGTCCATTTCCTCGCTGATAATGTAGCTACTACAGCATCTGTAGGCGTGTCTATTGGGACAGGAGTAGGAAAAGTAGGGAGCTTAATTCCTACTACCATGACCGCTGCTATTATAGCTCAAATGGAAATAGAAGGCATTCTAGGATTAATGCACCCCCTTTTTGCAGATGCTGTCGCAAATGCAGTTTGTATTCATATTTTATCCATGGGTATTGTCAATGTAGTTATAGTAGGAGCACCCACCCCTATTCCTCCTATTCCTAGTGTAGGATTAGGCATAGGAAAAATCACGTAAAATAAGGAACTAAAAAAATGTCTCTAAATTTAGGTTATTTTATAATTAGAAAACCACGCGTATCTAGCTATAACGCTGTCACTACCTTACCCCCTACCTCCCAAGGTAATTACATTACCTTACCCTGTTTTCAAATAAAATATATAGGTAGTGTATCCTATGCTCAAATGACAATTACAGGTAGGAAATTACTCACTATTATAGATGAAAATATTACTCATCCCGACAATTTAAATATAGCTTTAGATGGAAAAACTAATCAGCAAATAATTAGTGCAATTAATAATAATATTAATTATTCTGTTGTAGAATCTTCGGGGATAGATTCTGAACAAGCTTTTTATGTAGGAGTAACTAAAGCGGATATAAATAATAATTATTATGAAATTTATTATAATATAGAAACAGAATATTTAATAGATGTTGATAAGGAAGGTAAATTAGGATCTTCTTCTATTTCTTGGAAACAAGATAATTTTCAATATAGTGCAGAAAATAGCAAATGGTTATTGGGAGCAGGATATATTTACGATGCTCAAAATATTCCTATAGATAGTAGTGGAGTAGCTAATTTAGATTCGGGAGTACAAATAAAATTTTTTCCTGCACTTCTATCTACAGATAATGATGTAAATAGAACTGTAACTTTTTCTAATGTAGTACTCTCACAATCTTTATCTTGGGATACTAGTCAAATTAATTTTCCTGGAGCACCCCTCCTGATACCGGATACTATCGAGTTACTGGTAAATAATATTGTTCTGGTAGAGAATATAAATTATAAAATAAATTATGGGACAGCAGCTACTTTAATTTCTCCAAATGCTTCTCCTTATACAATTCCTTATTCATCTGTGGGAACTTTTAGAATAAGATATGATAATGATGCTTACCAGGAATTTTTATTACCTTTGGGAATGCAGAGTGCTTTTGATTTAAGTGATTTTATAAATAAGACAGCAATAAATTTTCAAGCTTATGTTTATGTAGATACGCTTACTAATTTAGGATATTTAGCTTTTCAAAATATTGAAGGTACTGTTTATCATGGATTGAGAGTAGAAGATGGTACAGCAAATTCTATTTTTGGATTTACAGATTATCAAGGGGTGAGGGGAAGTGGAGTAGGATTAATTCAGTTTATAACTCCTGTTCAAAATGAAGATATCACTCCTACTAAAACAACTAATACTTTATTTATTAACATCACTCAAAAAAATCCTACTGCATTTTTAGGACTAAATCCAGATAATTTTAATTTATATGAAAATGGACAATTAAAAACAAAAAATGAAGATTACTTGTTAGGTAGTGTAGGAAATATTGATTTAATTTCTATAATTGATAATGAAATTTTATCAGAAGGAATTTTAAAAGAAGATACAGAATTATTCACTAATGATTATACGATTTACGACAATGAGCAAGCGTTAGTAGAAAATACAGATTATAATATTAATGCTGTAGGGGGGTGGATTACTCTTGTTACATCTGCTTTTCCTAACCATGTTTATACTGTTACATATCGAAATGATGTAAAAGGTACTATAATAAACGAAGTTATATTAGGTACGAGTGCTTCTATTACATCTACTAATATAGGATCTTATGCAATTGATGCTTCTACCAATCAATTAATTCTTTCTATAGATAATGGACCTTATCAGACAATTATTTTAATGGAAGGAGCAAATAATACAGTTAATGAAGTCGTAGATGCTATTAATAATTCTTCTGCTACGGGATTCACAGCTAGTATAAGTCCTACCAGTACAATTACATTGACGAGTAATACAGCAGGCACTACTTCTTCCATTTCTGTAGGAAATGGAAGTTCTAATAGTATTTTAGGATTTACTTCAGGTCAAGCAATTTCAGGCACTACTGCTAAGGGTGGGGAAAGAACCATGCAAGTAAAATATCCCCCAATGTCCATTGGAGGATTTACTGCTCCCCAAGCTGGGAATACTATTATTATTAAAAATATGGATGTGATAGATCGTTACCCTCCGGGATCTGTTATTCAATTAAATTCAGATATATATCAGATAGAAAATAGTTATTTAGATACTAAAGCTAATATTATTAATGGGACGGTAGAACCTTTTGCTATTATAACTAATACAAATGATATTTTTCAATTTACTATAGATGGAGGGTCTCAAACTACTGTTCAATTTACCCCAGCAAATAATAAGACTATAGCTAATTTAGCAGCTGAGATTACTGCAGTATATCCCGATTGTGCTGTAGAAATAAATTTAAATGGAACTAATAGACTTAAGATTGTAGGAAATATTAGTGTAGTCATTGGAAATGGGACAGCTAATAGAACTATTGGTTTTCAGGGAGGACAATCTGATACTAATGCTCCTGATTCTGTTCTTATTATTACAGATGTATTTCAAAATACTTATGTAAACCCTACTATATACACTACTGTTACTCCTGTTATTTTAGAAATAGATAATACTTCTAAAAAACAAATTCCTCAAAATTCTACTCAAATAGTTTTTATGGGAGATGTGTCAGAAAATTACACTAAAGATACTTTAGTAAAAATAGCAGGTAAATATTTTTATACCTCTTTTGGAGCTAGTTTTGCTAATAATGTTACAACAGTAACATTTAATGCTAGGACTGCTGCTCCTATTTATACAGATACTTTAATTGAGCGTTCCAATGCGCCTATTTTTAAAGAAGGAGACACTACTTTATATACGTCTTTATACCCTTTACTTAATCAACCTTATAATGTTTATAATAATATGATTTCTTTAGTTGTGAATAAAGATTTTACTATTAATGGAGCTGGGACAGTTATTTTAACGAAAGGAATGATAAATGGGGATAATTATACAATACAATATGTAGGTAGAAGAGAAATTGATTCTTCTACGACGGTAGAAGTAGATTATAGTTATTATAGTACTATAAGTAAAGGATCTAGTGTCGTATTGAGTTGTCAATTAGACAGTCCAGATAACTTTTATATTAATGTCTTGTATGCTAATACGTTAATGGATTCTTTTGAAAAAGATTTAAAAAAACAAATTCAAACCACAGCTAATCCTAGTAACCAAGGATTTCCTACTGGGGTAATCACCACGCCTACAAATTCGGATCAGGGAAATGAATCTTATTATACTACTCTAGGATATACAGATGATGAAATTGGATTAGCTGAGCAATGGTATCATTTTTTTGAAGATAGATTATATTATTTTGAAAATGAAAAGCAAACTTTAAATGGATATTTAGTTGGAGCAGAAGATGGTAGGGTTACAGATGCTCAAATAGAAGATGCTGCAAATAATCCTCCTACTAGATTATATCCCCAAAATGATCCCCGATCTGATACAGATAGAGTAGATCCTTATAGAGTACCAGCTTTAAATGGATTAAATGAAAATGATGCGGGTAGTTCTGTAAATGGATGGGTAGCTATTACCTCTTTAAGTACTCTCAATGCTGAATCTACAGCAATAGATTCTGAATTAACTAAATTAAATACCCTATCAGGATTTAGTACTACAGTAGATACTTTAAGCAGTACAGGAGGTTTTAATTTTACTAGTGATGAAACAATGTCTTTGTATGTGGAAGTAGAATATCCATCAGGGACTTTATTGCAAAACAATGTTACTGTAACATTTAGTCCTAAGAGTATTCCCAATCCTGCTCTTTATCCTCCTCCTTCTCCTCCCCCTGAACCGCCACTTCCTCTTACTATTATAGTACCACAGACTCCAGAATATGTACGAGATCAAATTAATAATGCGGTTAATGCTGCTTTTGGTTTTTCTGTAAATTTAGCTATAGTGGGGGTAGGGGTAGAATTGGTTACTAGAACAGATATTTCTGGATATTATGGTAGATGTGCTTATATTTTAGAAGATGCTCCCGATGTAAATTTTGGATTATATAATTGTGTGGCAATTAGAAGTAGGCACGTTTTATGGACTGGAGGATGGGTATATTCTTTATCTGTACCAGGATTATCCGTACATACTGATATTGAAACGGAAGATAGTAATAGATCTTTAGAATTAAGTCAGCATAACACGCAATTAAGTATGATTATGGGGCAGATGGAGGAATGGTTATCTCCTTATGATGTAGCTTACAATTTAGCTAAAATAGAAAGAACTAATGTAAACAATTGGATTTCTGCTACTACATCTTTTATTATAAGCAGTGATAATTTTGACGATATGAAAGCGATTAATAATCTACCTTTTACAGCTTTAGATGATATTTCAGTAATTAATAATCGAATAAGTAGTCTTAATTCGCGTAAAACAGATATTAGCAACAGAGAGACTACAATTGATGCTAGAATTACGAATATAATTAATATTTTGTCTGCTGAAAATTTATATGATCCTAGATATTCTTGGGTAATAATATTATGTAACAGAGAAAGTGGGCTTTATGAGCAAGAAAAAAGAACTATAGATACTCAGACGAAGAATCAAAATTCAGCTAATAATAATAAATATTTAGTATCTTCGATAGATTCGATGTAGAGAGGAAAAGAAATGAGTGAAGAAAATAAAACTGAAGAATTAAAATGGGAAAAGATTAAGGGTTTGAAAATGGAGAACATGGTAGGACCTATAGTGAACGAACTTATTTTAATAATTGAAGAGGAGAAAAAGAGAAATTTGCAAAAATTAGAAGAGACCAAAAGAATGATTGAAAAATTAAATAATTCTCGATTTTAGAAAGGAAAATATGATAGCTCCATCAGTGACTTACCCTACAACAAATACTTTAGAATGGTATGACAGTCTAGCTATAACTTTATCAGGTTATGTCGATGTAAACTCTGTTATAGTACAAGTAAATGGGGATGATGCTATTTATGATCCTATTACTAGTGCTTGGTCTTATTCTGTGACTCTATCTGGATATAATCTTTATAATTTTGTTATAATATCTGGAGATTCTTATGATAATTTTAGTCCTGGAACTAATTTTGATTTGACTATTAATAGTCCTTTTATCTGTCAAACTGTATATAATGAATTAGAAATAGATTTAGTAGGGGAAGTAAATTCTGTAACTAAAACAGTAGAAGCGAGTTTGTCGGGATCAGGATTTACAAATTCAAATATTACTTTTTTACCTCATACGAATAATTTTGTTTATAATAATTTTGTTTTTAATGCTCCTGTTGCAGATATTTATTTAAGAGCAGGAGATGATTTTGGTAATTATAGTGATGTGACTTTTGAGAGTTTGGAATATAAAATAAGTCCGCCTATTATATCTTCTTTGACTCTTCCTGTTACTTCTATAAATGTAGGAATATCTGGGACAGCAGATATAGCAACTTCTGGTTTTATATATAGTCCGACTGGTGGGATATTTGCGAGTGGCTATAGTGCTACCGCGATAAATTGGGATTATAATTTTATTATATTATCTAATCTTGAAACCTTTTCAATTCAAGCGGTAGATATTTTTGGACAAGATAGTGAAGCTGCTACTTTAGAGATTACTTATGAATTACCAGCGCCTGTTTTTACAGAACCTACTTATTCTGTATCCTCTGATAAAATTTATCACTGTAGTGGTACTTGTAATCCCAATAGCATGGAGATTATTTATTCTACATCTTCTACCAATACAGCTATAAAAATATTATCTGCTTCATCAGAATTTTATAATATAGATATTACCAACAATGAATTAAATCTTACAATTAATAATGAAACTGCATTTATTACTTTAGATACAGGAATTAAAACTACTCAAAATATAGTAGATAATATTAATCGTTATTTTACGAAAGAAGTTGCGCAAGTTTATTCTAATAAAATTTCTTTAACAGGAAATAGAATTATTGTAAATTATGCTTCTGCAAATTCATTTTTAGGATTTGAAGAAAAATCTTATTTGGTAGCAGTAAATATTTCTTGTCCTGATACAGTTATTTTTACGGGAAGAAATACTTTAGAATTAAATGTAGATGGTATAGACTATGTGTTGTATTTTTTAAAAGACACTAATTATACGAGTCAAGAGATTATAGATACTATTAATGCACAAGTGGGATATACTTTAGCGTTTGAAGGATCTTTAAACTTAGTTGCTTCTGAAAATATTTATATTAAAAAAGCATTTAGTGATTTGGGAATTACAGATGTAGTTTATAGTGGAGTAGCTTATCTTGATAATGGGAATTGGGGTTTTGATTTTCCTATTTACAGTACTATTAATCAAATTTATGTAACAGCTTTAGATAATTTTTATAATTATACTGCAAATGTTTCTAAACAGATTACTTATCAATTATCAGAGCCTTTTTTTATTACTCCTGGTACCCCTCGTTCTTTAACTGACAATATAGCTATATCTGGGAGTACAACGGATATTTTTGTTACGATGAATGGGGATTTTTTAGCAGATGGAGTAATAATAGGGGATTATGTTCTTGCTACTAGTGGAGCAAATGTAGGAAATCTGCAGGCAGTATCTGATGTGACAGACACTACTTTAGTGACTAATTCTTTTGAAAAAGCATGGGCATCAGGAGATACGATATCTGTTTATTCAATAATGGACAGACCCACATATTTAACCAAGCAGGTACAATTAAATTGTACTGGAAAAGCTGATATTAATAGTTCATCTTTAATATACTCTGATCAAAGTAGTCTTTCTAAGATAAAAATTTATTCGACTCTTTCCGAGCCTTTTAATATACCCCCTCAATCTAATTTTTTAAATTTGACTGTGGGTAATGAGACGGAGTCTATTGAGTTGTCGGTGGGGAGTGGATTTACTGCTGCAGAAATTACTACTCAGATTAATGATTTTTTTAATGAAGAAGTAGCTTTTGTGGATTCTACGAAAATTTATATTCAGGGATATTATGTAAATATAGCTTCAGCTTCTGCTAATGCAGAATTGGGTTTTAGTGTAGGGGAGTATAAGGTAGCTTATGAGATTATTTGTGATGATTCGATTACATTAGATGCAAGTAATACGACTACTTCCACGACAGCTTTAAGTTTATTTGTAGATGATAATCCTGTGCTATTAAATTTTCCTTATGGGACTTATGCTAAGACTGATATTATTAATCGAATAAATAATTTTCTTAATAAGGAGGTAGCATTTTTTACCTCAACTGGGATGATGATTTTAGGAAAAAAAGATATTTTTATAGTATATGATTTTCTTGCTTTTGGTTTTAGTAGACAAGTGGTAGGGATTATTAATTTTTTAGAAGGTAAAGCTGATTGGAATACTTCTTTTACTATTCTTAAAGGTAATTTTAATCTTACTCTTACTGCTTTAGATGCTTTTTATGTAATAGTGGAGGGAGAATCTTTAGGAATTCAGTATAAGTTAGATCCTCCTGTAGTGTCTAATTCGACTTTAACTGTGTATGTGAACACAATAAGTCTATTAGGTACTTACGATACGGAAGGGAAAGCGGTATTTATTAATGGAACAGCGATATCTGGAGCTTATGGGGGAAGTTGGACGCACACTTTAGAGTATTTGACTGTTGGGGGTACTAGTGTTGCAGCAAAAGTAGAGGATATTTTTGGAGGATATTCAGATACTTTAGATTTTGTAGTAGATTATGTAGATCCAAATCAAGCTTATATTACACCTATTGAAGGTCCTCTCACTTGGAAAAGACTTACTACTCCTAATTTAATTCCAGAGATTCTTAGAGAATTAATAAATTCGATAGAAAGTCTTTTAGGAGGTATTATAGCTTTATTGAAAACAGTGACACATATATTGGAGTTAGCTAAAGCTTTTATTTTAGGTCCATTAAATTTTTTAAGAGCTGTAGTACAAGATATTATAAATAAAATAATGGATATTCTTTTAGATTTTTTAGCAGGAGCAGGTATTTATATTTTAAATACTTTGCCTCTTTATAGAGATTTTATTAACAATGGAACAAAAAGTACTATCACAGATTTTTTGGGTGGAGGATTTAGTGGATTTATACAGAAAGTAGTAACAAGTTTTGATGATCCTGGAGATAATGCTAGACCTCAAATGTCTTCTAGAGCTAATGTAGCTGGATTTATATTTGCGATAGATAGTGGAGAGGGAGTAAACCAGTTAATATATGCTGTTTCAGAAATAATGAGATTTTTAGGAGGAGCATTGGATTATGGATTACAACCTCCTAAAAATTTAAAAGCTAAGGGAGAGAATAATAGGGTAGTTTTGACTTGGGAATCTCCATCTGGATTTAATCCTGATTATTATTTAATACGTAAATCTACAGTTTCTGGTGGATTACCTATGCTTGCAGCTAATGCTATTGATCCTAGTGCTCCTGACACTTTTGCATTAGCTACAAATGAATTTAACTCTGATCCAACTGGTAAAATTTTTACAAATTATGATTATGTGGGAGTGATAGAAACTTCTCCTTTTATTACTTCTTATAAATTTGTAGATGGTCCAAATTTGACTGCTGATGAGACTGCTGAAATGGGTTTTATAGATAAAGCGATAGCTTTAGGAGCTAATGCTGCTTATCTTTTATTAACGGGGCAAGGAGTAGGATTTATTAGTAAAACAGCATATAGTGGACAAACTCTTGCTAATGGTACTCAATATTTTTATATAGTTACTCCTTTTGTGAAAGAATTAATTCTTAGTTATTTTGATAATCTTTCTAAAGATGCAACAACTTGGATTACATCTATTACTAATATGCTAGGATTAACAACAATTTTATCAAGTGGACCTATAGCTACTACTTTACCCAAAATTTTCACAACAGCAGAAAGTTTAAATATGGTATTGAAGGCATTACCTGGTACAAGTTCTGAAGTTTCAGCAACTCCTAATATGCCTACTATTGTTCAAATAAATGATATTTTGACAGATCAGATGCTGACACAAGTTAGTCTCGGTAAAAAAGCTGTAAACTATCAACTTTCTTCTGGAATTTACGATAAGAATACAGGACTGCCAAGTTCCAATCCAGGTGATATTAAAATTTCAATTGATTTTGATAGAGTGGTTACTCCAATTCTCATTCGAGGAGCGCAAGGACATTTTACATTAAAGGATACTGATGCTCCTGATACAGTTATTACTGCTACTTATTATGGTAAAGCGGTTGAAAATTTAACGAGAGCAAAAATTGTTAGTTCTAATTCAGGACCTTTCACTTTTTATTCATATGATAATACTCTTGTTTTACAAGTAGGGACTAATAAAAATCTTGTAGCTCTTACTACTGATATTCCTGGATTGAATTTATCTACTAATCAAACAATTACATTTACTACTGTAGCTCTTACTCCTGTTCAAAATGCTGCAGCTACTGCTATTGCTTTAGGACTTGCTTCTTCTATAAGTACTATTAGTACTCAAGCTACTACTACTCCTACTCTACAAACTATGCAATCTATTGCAAAAGCTGGTAAACAAGTTACTCCGTATTCGACAGGAACAATATTTACAGCTGATCAGGTAGCGTCTATAATTAGAAGTCAAACTTCAGGATTAACTGTATATGTAGATCGATTGAATAGAATTGTTTTAGAAGAAACTTTAGTTCCTAATATTTACAAGCAATCTTATATAGAAGTTATTTCAGGAAATAATACTCTTGGATTTACTACTGGGCAAAAAAGTACAGCTGGTCCTACATCAGTTCCTCCAGATTGGTATAGTTTAAGACTTACAGATTTGTTTCCATATTTATCTGATGTTATAAAACAAATTGAAGCAGTTTTAAAATCTATTTTAGGTTTTATAGATTCTATTATTACAGCTTTATCTCAATTTATGGATGGGTTAATAAACAAAATAGCATTATTAACTGGTCTTTTGAATAGTTTATATATGTTAATATATAAACTAGAACAGTTATTAACTATTAAAGTTTCTCTTTATTATCTACAAATTCCTTTTAATACAGGAGGAGTAACTTATTTTAAAAATGCAATTACTACTGCTGCAGGAGCGCCCGCAAATACAGATTACGCAGGCGGAGTAGTTTTTCTAGTGTCTGATGGAGGCGTTTTGAAAGCTTTAAACTATTTATTTTCTGCATTATAGGGGACAAAAATGGCATTTGATTTTTTAGGAACAATCGAATCTCTTGATGATTTTGAAGAACTTGAAGAATTTGTAACTGTAGAAATGACAAAAATAGGAGCTAAAATAAATCATTTGACTCAAGAAGTGCAAAGATTTTCTTTTTTATTAGATAGATTTAAAGTAGCTGATTTGAAATTACGAGCTGATTATAAACAATCCGATCAAGCAGATGCTGATTGGGTTACACAAGCAAGACCTGTCGAACTATTAAAAATTAAACAATTAGATGGGATGAACGCTATAGATGTGGATACTTTAAAAGTATCTGTTTTAGATCAAATTAAATTTAAACGAGAGAGAAATGAATTTAAAATATTAAGAATAAGAGATTTAATGGAGCAATTTAATAATGAGATAGCTTTTTTACAAGCAAGGCAAACAGATTACACTGATTATATTACAAGAATAAGAGATAGATTTGAATTACCAGATTATACAGAACTTACTAAAACAGCTCCTCTTGATCCAGCAGACATTGCTAATATTAAAGTTATTCCTGAAAATGCAGGAAGACAAATTGTTAATGGAATAACTTATTATCAAGTTCTGAGTATAAATGGAGCTTTTGGTACTGTTACTTTTAATTATACAGCTCCTCCCGTACAGTACGGGGATCAAATTACTATTTCTAGTGCAACAAATAATGGAAATAATGGGGTTAAAACTATACGAGAATATAAAGATTCTCGTACACTTTATGTTGTAGAAAATATGGTAACAGAGAGCCCCTCTACGGGTTTGGTTATTATCAATTCTAGTAGTTAAAAAAAAGGAGATCTCAAAAATGTCTCAAGATGCTCAAATAGATAAAATTTGTGATCATAAAATAATAAAAGAACAATTATCAATTAATGCTGATAATCTATCAATTAGTATTCCGAATAGTCTAGCTTCAAGAGTAGTAGATTTATGGATTAATGGTTATTTAGTTCCCTCTAATAACCCCAAATTTGGATGGACCATAGAAGAAGATCCTACATATATTTATGCTAAAAGATATAAAATTATTTTTAAAAAAATAAGAAAATCCCCTGATGATTTTTATTTTGTTTCTTATTCTGTTCCTCCTGCTTATTGCCACAAATGTTTAGGATTAAGAGTATTAAATGATGAGTCCTATACGAAGTTAGGTGAAATTAACATGGTTCAGAATGAAGATAAGTTAATGCAAGAGGTAAAGAAAGGAGTATCTACTGAATTAGGGAGTAATCCTTTTAATACTTGGATAGGCACGCAAATTTATCAAATGGTGGGAACTAAAGCTTATAATGTAGATGCTATTAAAAGCAGAATAGTTTATGAAATAAACAATTATTTGGGGCAATATTTAGATATACAATTACAACAATATAATTACCAAGAGGTTACAGATAGGGAATCTTTTGCACAAATTGTATCTGTAGATGTGCAACCCCAAACTTCAATAGATCCTACTTATTGGTTAATAAATATTGTGTTTACTAACCGTGCAGGGACAAGTTATGTTTATACAAAAACAGTTACCACCCCTAACGCATCCCCATATTCATAGGAGATTTTTGAGAGATGTTGAAAATTAAAAAAGTAAATGAAAATGCTATTCCCCCTAAGCGAGCTAAACAAGATGATTCGGGATTAGATTTATTTAGTTGTGAAAATTATAATTTGAAACCTGGAGAAAGAAAATTATTTTCTACGGGATGGCAGATGGAGGTGCCAAAAGGATATGAGATCCAGATAAGATCTCGTTCTGGATTAGCAATTAAAAATGGAATCGTTGTAGCAAATTCTCCTGGTACTGTTGATGCAGGATTTCGTCAAGAGGTGAAAGTTATTTTAATTAATTTAAGTGACACTTCTTATTTTATTCCTATAGGAGCTAGAATTGCTCAAATGGTTGTAGCAGCAGTAAATTTATGGGAACCTGAAGAAGTCGAAGCTCTTTCTGATTCTGATAGAGATGGCGGTTTCGGTTCGTCGGGAGTATGATCTTATGTCTTTTACATTTGAAAAGTTAAAACTTAATGGATTGATTTTAATTACTCCCCAAATTTTTACTGATGAGAGGGGATGGTTTTGTGAAACTTATAAAAAAGAAGATTTTTTTCAAAATGATATATTCGATATCTTTAGACAAGATAATCATTCTAGATCATATAAGAATGTTTTACGTGGATTACATTTTCAGAAAAAATTTTATCAAGCTAAAATAGTGAGATGTATAAAAGGAAAAATTTTAGATGTAGCGGTAGATATTGATCCTAATTCTTCTACTTTTAAACAATGGGAAAGTGTAGTTTTAAGTGCAGATAATCACAGAATGTTATATTTGCCTGAAACATACGCACACGGATTTTTAGTTTTAAGTGACAAAGCTGAAATTGTATACAAATGCTCTAATATTTATAATGCTCAATATGATGCAGGAATACGTTGGAATGATCCAGATTTAAACATTGATTGGGGAATTTCAAATCCTATCATGTCAGATAAAGATCTAAATTTACCTTTCCTGAAAGATATTTTTTAGGTATTATTGAAAAATAATTGTTTGTGGAGCTATAGCTTAGTTGGTAGAGCGGGGGCCTCATAAGCTCAAGGTCGCAGGATCGTCCCCTGCTAGCTCCACCATTTTAGTCAAGTATTAATTTGCTATTATCAAATTCCCAGTGATGATTTGGACATAATCCAATTAAATTATTTATATTATTAATATAGTGGTGGGATTAAATAATCCCACTCTTTTATTTTACAAAGAAGTTGAAAAATGTTAAAAGGATGTAACTGTTTAATTGAATAATTAGCAAGTAATTCTAAAGATAATACTTAATGTAGCAGTATTAGGCTTCGTTAATATAGCCATAGTACGATAATTGACCATCAGACCTGAATTTGCTATTAAAGGGTTAGCATCTCCCCCAAACATTCCCATCTCCATTAAAGGACCTACAGCTTCACTTTCTGTAAAAATTGTCTGGAAGTCTACGATATTTGTTACTACATTAGAAGGCAGTCCGCTTCCATCTGTTTTTACGAATCCTACGTAGGAGAATTGTTTTCTAGATAATTCTGCTTCTAAAGTTTCTTGTGCTGGGGTAGGATCTGGGGGGTTACTTTTATCCCAATTGGGATTCAAGTAACCCCCCAGATCCTACCC
>Ga0209777_10001783_pt1 | contig 29941 bp, 20 predicted proteins | sample FrelakmetHBP12HB_FD_187147 | JGI IMG/M metagenome (GOLD analysis project Ga0209777, IMG submission 187147) | Freshwater lake sediment microbial communities from the University of Notre Dame, USA, for methane emissions studies -HBP12 HB (SPAdes)... | ecosystem: Environmental > Aquatic >...
ATCTTCGAGCCGGCGTCCGAGCCACCCGGCGGCGCGACCGTCGGCCAATGGCCGCCCGAGCGCAAGCGGGCCGTCTCGCACCGCGCCCGGGCCGCGCGCCGGATGACCCCGATCCTGGAGCGTCTCGGGTTCTGACCGCGCGCCGCGGCCGCTGGCCCGGGTTTCTACTGCCCCGCGACGACGGTGCCCAGCGACGGCACGACGACGTTCGCCACGCCACCCGCCAGGGAGCCGCTGAACCCGCCGAGCGTCGCGCTGATCGGCCCGAGGGCAGCGTCCGCGGAGGCGCTGATCCCGAGGCCGGTCACGGTGATCGGCTCGACGTTCACCCGGTCGGACGCGACGATGCTGATCCGCAGCACGTTGCCGGCCACGAGCTCCGCGCTGGCGCCCAGCGAACCTGGGGCATCGATCGACGGCGTGCCCATGAAGGCGAGCGTCGTGCCCGCGCCCGCCTCGTCCGAGAGGGTCACCGTGAAGGACCCCGCCGCGTCGGGGATCGCGTCCGCGCTCGGCTCCATGAACCGCAGCACGAGGGTAGTGCCCGACGCGCCGCCCCGGGGGACGCTCCCGACGGCGGTGACGCCCACCTCCTCGAACACGAGCTGGGGGGTCGGCGTCGGCGTCGGGGCAGGCGTGGGACGTGCCGTCGGTGTCGGACGGGCCGTTGGCGTCGCGCTGGGTGCCGGGCTCGGCGACGGGGGCTTCAGCACGGCGAACGCCACAACCGCCGCAAGGGCCAGGGCCCCGACGAGCACCGCGGCCACGACGGCCCGGAAAGTGCTGGCGGTCACCGGCTCACCGCGGATGGCCTCGGCCTGCGTCGCCTGCGACCGCGATCAGCGTGTCGTGCATGTCGTTACGATCCTACCGCGTGATCGAGACCGGCGTCCCGAACCAGGTGCCCGTGACCGACCGAACCTCGTCGGCGTCGCGGGCATACGTCAGGCTCGTGCCCTGCGGCCCGGTGACCGTCAGGGAGAACGTCCCGTCCGTGGAGTCCAGGACGCCCCCACCGGACAGCGGCAGGCCGATCGAGAACGCGCAGTCGTGGAGCTCCAGGTCGGCGCCCGTGTCGCTCGCGACGTAGGCGATCCAGCCGCCGTCCAGGCAGCCATACCGCAGCGTTCCGCTGCCATCCCAGTACCAGTAGTCAGCGTTGGTGTTGATCTCGTCGTCGACCGCCGCCATCGCGTCGATAGCGTCCGCGTAGCCGGCGACGGACTGCGCCGGGATCGGCTCGTACGGATCCACGCCGGCCCAGTCGCAGAACGTCCGGCGCGAAGCGGGCACCTGCCCGTCCACGAGGAACGCCGTGACGAGATCGTCGGGGCAGGCGTTGCCGCGCCCGAAGATGACGTGGGGTCCGCCCGGCTGCACGATCAGGTAGGCGTTGTTCAGGCGGCCGAAGATCCGGAGCGCGCCGGCGTAGGGCGTCGCTGGATCCGTGGAGGACGCCAGCACGAACACCGGGTACGGGGTGTTCACCAGGGGCGCGGGCCGCGCCGAGGTCGCCGGGTGGACCGGCCAGAAGGCGCAGGGGATGTCTCCGTAGAAGACACTCCCCAGGCGAACGTCACGCATGCCCGCCTGGGCACCGGCGGCCAGGTATGCCCGCGCGCTCGCGTCGGGGCTTCCGACGCGGTAGTCGTAATCCATGCACTCGACCGCGTAGTACATCGCGTCGGAGTAGCTCGGGTCGGGAATCGGCCGGAGCGTCTCCGGGTCCTGGCCGACCGAGAGGGAGGCAAGCCGGGCAAGGGGCAGCAGGTTGCCTCGGGAAGCCTGGGCGAGGGCTCGAGAGAAGAGCATCCGGTCGTAGGTGCTGTAGACATAGCCCACCGCCGCCGTCTCGAGGTCGCCGATCGTGAAGGTGCGCTTCACGATCGCACCATGCGCCGTCACGAACGAATAGGTGCGTGGCGCCTGACGGAGTCGCCGGGCGAGCGCGTCGTACTGCGCAACGGCGTCGTGGCCGATGACGTCCGATTGACATTCCGCCGTGACGGAGCAGGTGTCGAGCGTCATCGACAGGACCGTGTCGAAGGCGTGCGCGTCCTCCGTGTAGTACTGCAACCCGGTGAGCGTGAGGTCCACGGAGCCATCGAGGTAGAGGGCACGAACCCGGTTCGGGTGCGCGGCCGCGTACGTCTGCGCGTATTGGGTCCCGTAGCTCTCGCCGTACAGGTCGATCTTCGGAGCGCCCAGCCAGGTCCGGAACAGCTCGAGATCCTCCACGGCCTGGCGGGTAGAGAAGAACTGCAGCTGGCTCGCGGAGACCCCGGTCTCGGCGACGCAGTCGCGGGCGAAGCGCTTCGCCGCTGCCGCGTAGGCATCGCCCTGGGACGATGTCTGCGCGGGATCGCCCGGGAAGGAGTAGAACGCCAGGGCCGCAGCGGGGCACTGGAGCGCCCGGGAGCTGCCGATCCCGCGCTGGTCGAAGAAGACGATGTCGTAGTCCTCGACGATGCGCGGATCGAAGGCGGCCGTGTAGCTGTCGGCGGCCGCGATGCCGCTGGAGCCCGGCCCGCCGGTGACCGTCACGAAGACGCCCTTGCGCGGGGCATGCGTCGCGCGGTGGATCGCGAACGTGACCCGGAAGGTGGAGCCGCCGGGCGCGCCGAAGTGGTCACGCGGGACCGTCAGGGTGACGCACGTGAAGATGCTGTCCGGGCAGGGTTGCTGCGTGACCCGCAGCGCGGCGACGGCCGGCGACGTGGCTGCCCGGGCGCCGACGGGTCCCGCGGCCGCAGCGACCGCGCCGGGGAGCAGCGCCCCGGCCAGCATGGCGGTGATGACGAGGGGCAGGGAGGCGGGGCTCAGTCTTCGCATGGTGGCCAGATGCTAGCAGCGGGCTCCCGGGGCCGGATGATCGTCGTGCAGGCCGGGCCAGGGTTTCCGATGCCGCCGCCGGCTCGACTCGGCTCCCGCGACGCTCCCGGCCTTGCGACCTGTCAGCCGCCCTGGAGCGCCCCAGCGCTGACGGTGCGCACCAGACTCGCGGCGCCGATCCGCCGGATCCGGCGGTTGTCGCCTCGTCGCAACGTCGAGATCGACGCGATCCGATCCATTCGCCCCGGGGGTGTCGTGACAGTCGCCGCAGGGGCCGAAGGACACGGTTGGGGGAGGACGAAAGGATGCGGACGCGGTTGGACGACAGCCGATACGGTTCGAGATGGGATCGTGGTGCCGAGTGAGCCCGTGTGTGATCCGGGCAGGCAGGTTGTCTCACGCGATGCATCGCCCAGCACGCCCAGGCTCAATGGAGGAGTCCAGTGCCATGACGAACCGGTCGCTCGTCGCCATCGTGCTCTCGGTGATCCTCGTGGCAGCAGGGTGCTCGGGCGGGGCACCCACTGGTTCCTCCACGACTGCCGCCGCCAGTGAAACACCCGCCGCCAGCGCCGCGCCTGCCGTCTCGAGCCTCCCGGTGCTTGATACGCCCATGGAGGGACCGACGGTCATCAACGTACCGTCCGACGTCATCAGCACCAGCGTCGTAACAGCCGCTGGGGCATCCATCGCGGCCGATGGCGTCGCGGTCGCGGTTCCAGCGGGCGGTGTCACCAGCGACACCACGGTTGTCGTGAAGCGCCTCAACGCGCCATTCCACATGAACGTGTTTGCGCCCTCCGCTCCGACGGACGCGGCCGCGATCCCGATCGGCCACCCATATGACTTCGGCCCGGCGGGCGTCACGTTCGCCAAACCGGTCGAAGTGGCGGTGCCCTACGATCCGCAGCTCGTGCCCGCCGGGACCGACCCCGGCCGGGTGGCCGCCGTGTACTTCAACGGGACCCGCTGGGTGGTGGCCGGCGGGAAGGTGGACACCGCCGCGCACACGGTGACCGTGCGGCTCACGTCGTTCGACGGAGTCGTCGTCGTTTCGGCCGTCGTCGCGACCGTTGTGGGGATCGTCGCCAACCGGGCGATCCACTGGTACTACGGCCCCGAGGCCGTGAAGAACGACCCGATCAGCGACAAGCAGGCCGCGCAGTGGATCACGACGAACGACCCCACCGTCAAGGCGGCGGCGGCCAGTGCCACTGTGTACGGCGTGCCCCTGGGCGACAAGAAGAAGATGGCCGACTACCTCGAGAAGACCGCGGATCCCAAATCGCCGGTCACCCTCACAGGATCTGACGGGAAGTCACTGACCCTGGAGGGCCGCTGGTCGGACGCGGCGGGCACGAACTGGCAGAAGCCCGCCGACTTCCTCACGAAGGGCGACATGCGCGGTGACTGCACCGACGTGACCAACACCCTGGTCTCGATGTTCCGCTCCATGGGCTACCCCGCCAAGAGCGTCTTCGGCTACGCGGTCGACAAGACCAGCCCCCATGTCTGGGGCGAGGTGCTCATCGGGGACAAGATGTACCTGATCGACGAGATGGGCAGCCTCCAGAAGCTCGACGTGGCGATGTCGCTCATGCATCTCATCCGCCCCGACGCATCCGACGCGCGCAATGCAATGTGGGACGAAAACGGCGAGGCGCCGTACGAGGCGGCCTGGTGGACGAAGGTGCTCGACGTCAACGGCACCTGGCGGGGCACCCTCACATTCACCGAGATGACCATCGACGCCGACGTGGCAAAGCAGGCGGAGGAGCAGGGCTGCTCGATGGAGGAGCTCGAGGCGCTGAAGGGGAAAGCGCTGCCGATGACGATGACGATCGAGTTCGGCGCGATGGTCCAGGGCACCTCCACGACCGTGATCGACATGTCGTCGATCAAGGACACGACAGGCAAGCCGCTGAAGAGCGATCCCCAGACCATGCCGATCAGCCGCGTGGGCAACACGATCACCTTCCACCCCGAGCAATCCAGTGGGTCCGCGAGCGCGATGTCCGGCGTCGTCATGGACAGCCCAAACGGCGGCGCCGTCGTCATGCAAGGCACGATGACCATCACCGGGAAGGGCTTCTCGGCGAAGGCCGTCTGGACGGTCAGCCCCGCATAACGGCCCACGTCCCATGTGGCCGGTCCTGGTGAGCCTCTCCCTGGGCGAATCGCCGATCACGGTTCCCGCGTACGGCACGTTCCTCGTACTTGCCGCGGTCGCTGCACTCGTGCTCGCGGTGCGCGGCGCGGTCCGACTCGGCGTGCCCCGGCGGGCCGCGGTGGCCGGCTACTCGCTTGCGATCGTCGCCGGTCTCGTCGGCGCCCGCCTGCTGGACGTGGCCCTCGAACGGGGACCGTACGCGGAGGACCCCGGGCGAGTGGTGGCGCTCGAGTTTCGCGGTTTCGCGCTCTACGGAGGTCTCGCAGCGGGCATGCTCGTAGCGGCGTTCCTGGCGCGCGCGTGGCGGGTCTCAGTGTGGTCGCTGGCGGACTCGGCCATCCCCGCCGTGGCCGCGGGCGTCGTCCTCATGCGGGTCGGGTGCTTCCTCAACGGCTGCTGCGGAGGGACGCCGACCGACCTCCCCTGGGGTGTCGTCTTCCCGTCGAAGGGCCCGGGCCTTGACGTGCAGCTCCTGCAGAGCACCGGCCTGTTCCACGTCTCCGAGGTGTCGGTTCCGGTCCACCCGACCCAGCTGTACGAACTCGCGGCGGCCCTCGCGTGCGGGGCCTTCGCGCTTCGGCTCCAGCGACGTGGCGCGGCGCCGGGGCTTCCGGCGCTCGCCTTCGCGGCCGTGTTCCTCGTGTTCCGCGCCGGAAACCAGGTCCTTCGGGGACCGGTCCCGACGGCGTCGTTGCTGGAGCTGCTGCCGTCGGCCTATCTCGTCGCAGGCCTGGGCGCCGCCGCGCTCCTCTGGTGGCGGTGGTGGCAGACGGCCGGAATGCTCCGGGCGACAGCAGCGGCCACGACCGATTCAGGGCACGGTGTAGACGAGGTTCGCGCTCCACCTGCTGGTTTCGTAGCGCTCGTTGCCCAGCGCCTGAGCGCGGACGACCCATGAGCCGGCCCCCGAGAGAGCCAGCCTGAAGCTCGCGAAGCCGGTCGCGTCGGTGCTCACGTCCCGTTGGGCGACGAGGACCCAGGCGCCAGTCGTTTGGTGCCTGACGACGAATCGGACGGTCGCCCGGGCGCCCGAAGGCCCGAGCGGGCGGACGGTCGCGGTGAAGGTCACCTTCGCACCTCGGGCGGCCGCTCCAGCGGGATTCGAGGGCCGCAGAAGGATCGTCTGCCCGAGGGCGAAGTCCCCGTCGACCGGGCTTGGGCGACGTATCCGCGTGCCATCGCCGAGCTGGCCGTCCCCGTTGTGGCCCCAGCACCTGAGCCCGCCGGCGACGGTGAGGGCGCAGGTGTGGTTGCCCCCGGCAACGACGGCGGCGACCCCGCTCGCCAGACCGACGACACCGACCGGAGCTGGGCGACCAGTCCGCGTGCCGTCGCCGAGCTCGCCGAGACCGTTGTAGCCCCAGCACTCCACCCCGCCCGCACCGGTGAGGGCGCAGGTGTACCCGGCACCCGCCGTGATCGCGCTGACCGCGCTCGTGAGCCCCGCTACATCGACCGCGGTGCTACGGGCGGTGGTCGTGCCGTCGCCCAGCTGGCCATATCGATTGTCGCCCCAGCACCTGGCGCCACCCGCGCTCGCGAGGGCGCAGGCGTGCGACCAGCCGACGGAGATCGCGGTGGCCCCGCTCGATAGGCCGACCACGCCGACCGTGGTGTGGCGGTTGGCCGCCGTGCCGTCACCCAGCTGGCCGTATTTGTTCATGCCCCAGCAATTCACACCGCCGCCGGCCGTGACGGCGCAGGTCTCGTCCTCGCGAGCCGCGATGGCGCTGACCCCGCTCGTGAGCCCGAGGACGTCGACCGGTGTGCCGCGGGTCGCCGTCGTGCCGTTGCCCAGCTGGCCGCGGTCGTTACGACCCCAGCACTTGACGCCGCCGCCACTCGTGAGGGCGCAGGTGTGCTGCCGGCCCGCGGCGATCGCGACAACCTCGGCCGTCAGTCCCACGACATCGACCGGCGTGCCTCGGTTGGCGGTCGTGCCGTCGCCGAGCTGGCCGAACCCGTTGGTGCCCCAGCACCGGACCCCACCCAGGTTCGTGACGGCGCAGGTGTGATAGCCCCCGGTGGCGATCGCGGTGACGCCGCTCGAGAGGCCCGAGACGTCGACCGGCGTGTCGCTGCCTGTCGAGGTGCCGTTGCCGAGCTGGCCGAACCCGTTGAGGCCCCAGCACCTGGCCCCGCCGGCGCCCGTGACCACGCAGGTGTGTCGCCTGCCCGCGGCGATGGCCCGGTCGGGCGTGACCGCTGCCAGCCAGCGCTCGCCGGTGCGCGACCGGCCGGCGACCCAGCCCTCGCTGCCGTTCACGCGGACCCGGTACCAGGGGGAGCCGGAGGCGCGGACCGGGCCCTCGAGGACCATGGCTCGCTGCTGCGGGTAGAGGTACCAGGCCAAGATCTTCGAGTTCGTGCCCGTCCCCGGCGTCGTCTGGACGACGAGGCGGGTGTCGGCGACGACGACCGCCATCCGCCCGACGACCGGGTTCACAGGTCCGGGCGCCGGCGTCGGCGTGGCGACCGGGGCCGGCGTCGGTGTCGGCGATCCGGCCGGCGTCGGCGTGGGCTGCGGCGTCGGGATCGCGGGCGCCACGGCAACCGACGGCCGCTCGATGACCCAGAGGACGGCGTGCCAGGCGCCGCTCGCGTCCTGCGCTGACCCGGCGACCACGCCATCGTCGTTGATCGCCCTCGCCACCGACGAATCGCCCCCCAGCGTCCCCAGGTCGCGGATCGCCCCGCCGGTCCAGAGCACCGCCCGGGACGCGTCTGATCCGTGTCCCACGCCGCTCGCGCCGACGATCTCGCCGTTCTCGTTGAGACCGTACGCAGACGCTTGCACGTCCGGGTCGCCCAGGGTGCCGAGGTCCACGATGTCGTTCTCGTGGACGTTCTCCATCCCCAAGCCGGAACCCAGCCACCGGACGGCGTGCATTTGCCCGTTCGCTGCGAGGCTCGTGCCCACGATGAGCCATCCGTCCTCGTCGGATCCGCCCGCATTGATGTCGTAGGGGCTGCTCCGGCCCCCGGCGAGCGTCGGGAGCGTGTATCCGCCCCAACCCGTGGTGCCAAAGGCCACCCACGCGGGCGGCGGCCCGTCTCCGATCGGGTAGCCCTGGCCGACGGCGCTCCCCGCGTCGTTGACGGCCAGGGCGTCCGTCAGGCAAAGATCCGTCACCTTCCCGGCCTCCCAGACGAACCCGCACGCCTGCTGACCCGGGGCACTGTCCCGGACACCGACCACGACCCCGAGGTTGTTGATGTCCGTCGCCCGGCTGCCTGGGGCGCCGAGCGCGCCGAGGTCCGTCATCCGGCCGCCGTCCCAGAGGCAGGCGTGGCTCTCCCCGTTCGGCTCCGCCGCGACGCCCACGACCTGGCCGAGGTCGTTGATCGCCCGCGGGATCGCCCAGCCGCCCGAGGGGGTAGTCAGCTCGGTCACCCGGCCGGCCTCCCAGAGGAAGCCGCGGGTCCCGTCGACCGACGTGCTGTAGCCGACGACCTGCCCCACCTCGTTGATGTCCGTTGCCGTGGCGCGGCCGCCGAGTGTGCCGAGGTCGACGATCAATCCGCGGGCGGCGGGAAGGGTCGACGGCACCAGGCTCGCCGGGCCCACGAGCACGAGGGCAGAGTCCGGGGCTCCGTCCAGTGCGGACCAACCCGCAAGGGTGCCAACCGCGATCAGACGGTCGCCGCCTCCGACGATCCGGGAGATGACTGGCTGCCATCCCTCGCGGCTCGCCCACGACCCGGCGGGGTTCCATTCGTGCCCGTCGACCGAGACGAGGAACTCGGCCGTCTCGAACGCCCCGGGGCCGTCCCACGTCGTGTAGTTGGCCGCGGTGAAGCCGAGATTCGTCCAGCCGAGTCCCATCCAGTCCACAGAGTCGTTGATTCCAGGATCCGACAGGCGCAGGTCCTCCCAGTCGGCGACGTGGCGCCATGTCCGCCCATTCGACGACGACCAGGCGTCGGCCGGCCCGACCGCGAGCATCGAGTGCGGGCTCGCGACAAGGCGCCTGATCGGCCACGTCGTCCGGGGAACGGCAGCCTTGGTCCATGTCACGCCGTCCCGCGATGTCCAGACCCCGTCCTCGGAGGTCGCAACGACGTAGCCCGGCCCGCCGGCAACGAGGCCAGTCAGCCACGACCCGGTCGTAGGGCCCTTGCCCTCCCTCCACGACACGCCGTCGCTCGACCGCCACGCCCTCTGGCCGGGCTGCAGCGCCGCGGTGGCCGAGTCGGCCACCGGCGTCGTTCCTCCGACCGTGGCGGTGAGTCTGGCCGCCGGTGTGACACCGCCCCCGCACCCGCCGCAGGTGCTTGGCTCCGGTGCGTACGCGCGGCCGAGCGCCAGCCACCCCGCTGGACCATGGACAAGGGCACCGACGCTCGAGACCAGCGACTCGACGCGTCTTGTGAGGGCTGTTCGTGGCCACGTCGCGCCGTCGGTCGACTGCCACGTGACCGCGATTGACTCGTGACGCGCGAAATCGAGCGTGCCGACGATGACGATCACTTGGCCGTCCGTCGCGACGGCGGTCGCCTCCGTGCCGCCCGGAAGGTCGCGCGCCGTCCAGGTGATCCCGTCGGCCGAGCTCCACGCCACCGCGACATACGACTCCGCCCCGGTCTTGCGCCGCCCGACGGCGAGGAACCTGCCGTCGGACAGGCTCACAGCGTCGTTGATCGAAGCGTTCAGGAATCCGCTCGTGAGCGGCACCTGCGCCCAGTCGGAGCCCAGCGATGCGGTCGGCGGCGTCGCAGCCAGTGTCGGTGTCGAACCGGCCGGCATGTGGCTCGGCCCCGCTCCCGATGTCGACGTCGTGACCCGTGCCGCCGACGCGGTCGCGACGATCGCGGCCGGTGGCGGCGACCCCGCCGGCGTCGGGCCGGGCGTGGCGGTCGGGCCCGGGGTGCTCACGCACGCGGCGAGGACGACCCCGAGGAGGAGGGACGCGGCATGGCGCTTCACGTTCATCTGTCGCCGCCGCTCTTGCTGCGGGTTGAGCCGCCGATGAGACGGACCGAGCCGCCGATCTGTGGCTATCGGCCGCCGGTGATCACTCTGCCACGACCCGTCCGGGGAGGCCAGAGCCGCACCGTTGCCGAGATGAGCGGTGGTCGCGGCGACCCGAGTCGCTGGCTCGGTGACGCCCAGCGAACTCGACCCTGCTGCAGCGCCGCGGTCATCGATCCAGCCGTTGTGAGACCCGTCATACCAGAGAGAGGCCTACGTGTGTCAGACCAGACGCGGACGACGTGGCACGTCCGGGTCGCCGGGCCGTCGAGGTGCCCCCGGACGATCACCCAGCGGTCGACGTGGCGCACACCGACGAGCGCCGCCTGTACGCAGGTGCGAGAATCCGTGCGGAAGCGGGGGCGTTGACGTGCGGTCCGAACTCCGGCCGCCGGGACCGCGCCGAGCCACTGGCGAGACCGACCCGCGGGCAAGCGTCCCTGGGAGGGTTGCATGAGACTCCGTGTCGTCACGCTGCTCGCTGCGCTCGTCCTGCTGCTCCCGGCTCCTGCGATGGTGTTCGCCGTCAGCGCAGCGCCGCCCGCGCCGCCCACGGTCACGGGCCTGTGCGCGACCGACCTTGATTACTTCTGGACCATCAGCAGCGACCTGACGGGCCTCGCCAGTTACGACGTCGAGTACTCGACGAGCTTCGCCGCCTGGACCTTCCCCGATACCCTGGCCCCGCAGGACTCCGGCGCCCATTCGGTCGTCGCCTGGACCAGCAAGGATGCCGGGGCCACGCTGTCGGCTCGCTGGGCCGCATTCCCGGACCAGGTCGGGACGAGCTTCACGCCGAGCACGACGGCGTGTGAACCTGCCAGCATCGCGCTCACGGTGAGCGTCCAGGGCGGGACGGCCTACGCGACCGCCTTCGCAGCGTCGAACACTGGCGTCGCGGTCCCCTCGTCCGCGTTCCGGCAGGCGGTCGCGTTCACCTCCGGCGTCGCCATCGCGATCCCGGCCGGAAGCTACGTGGTGAACCCGCACCTCGACAAGCTTCCGGCGGGATACATCTGGGGGTCGACCCGCTGCGACGACTTGAGCACGACCGACTCGAAGTACCCGCGCCTCACGCTCGAGATCCTTCCAGGGGCGGCGTGGGCCTGCGAGATCGTGTATCACTATGGGCCGACCCTGACCGACTCGATCGCCCCCGGGGTGAACCGGGGAACGACCGGCTTCGGGACGAGCACAGGCAGCGTCCCGAAGGGCACGTACGTCACCTACCTGGTCCGGACCGACCCGAGCCTCGCCGGCCGGGCCGTGCAGATCTGGACCCGGACCGCCGCGGGCGCGTGGAAGCTCGCGGCGTCGCGCAACGTCGCGTCCGACGGGACGGCCCATTACTACGCCCGCGTCTCCGCGCAGACCGGGTTCCTCGCGAAGTGGGCCGGTGACGATGCCTATGTCGCGTCGTCCGCGCACGGTCGGAGCGCCACCGTCTCGGCCACCGGCGAGACGCGCTTCACGATCACCTGCGACGAGTTCGCAGCGGCGCAGGACCCGGTCAGCGGGAAGTCGCCTCTCGGGCGCGAGGCGTGGGTCCGGGTCGGCAGCACGGTCACCTTCACGCTCTGCTCGAACGCATCGACTGGCTTCAGCTGGGGCACCCTGAAGTACGACCATGCAGCGCTGGCCCTCACGAAGCGTCTGTCCAGCCCTCCGAAGACGCCGATGCCCGGCGCCGCGGGCACCGAGCGCTGGACCTTCAAGGTCCTCCGCGCGACGACGAGCAGCGTCTCGGTGCAGTACAGCCGCCCGTGGGCCGGCGGCGAGAAGAGCGTCTGGTCGCTCACGCTCAAGGTGCACGGCCAGCGCTAGCTCGACTCGGCTCCCGACGGCACAGGATCAGGGGGCGTCGCCATCGTCGCCGACGCCCCCCGCGTGGGCGATGGCGGACGCGAGGCGGTCCGCCCACATCGTTCGCTCGCCGTCGTCAGGCGCCTCGGCCACGCGTTCGACCAGCTGGAGCGGCCACAACCAGGCCAGGGCCGCGGGAGACCGGATCGCCATGCCGGCAGCCCGGGCGTACGCGCTCCAGGCCGCCTCGGCGACGTCAGCGTGGTGGAACCAGACGACCCACGCGAACCAGGCCGCGTCGTAGAGAGGGTGGGCGAGGCGCGCCCGGTCGAGATCGAGAACGGCCGCCACCCGACCGTCGCGCACGAGCAGGTTGACCGGGGCAAGGTCGCCGTGCGCGAGCCGCGGCGGGGCCGTCTCCACGTCGAGCGCCACGCGGTCGAGACCGACCAGCAGGCGCTCGCGCGTCCCGGCGGGCACCGCGGCGGGCAGGCTCACCAGCCAGCGCCGCGCGGCCCCCCTGAGGTGGTCGGCCGACGCCCACGTCCGGGACAACGGCAGACCGGCGGGGCTCATGGCGCCAAGCCGGGCCGCCACCTCGCCACACAGCCGCCCGACGAGTTCCGGGTCGCCGTCCGTCCCCAGGAGCTCCGCCGCCACCACGCCTTCGACGAACGGCAGGGCCACGACCACCTCGTTGCCCGCGAGAGCAACACGAGCGGGCTCGGGGACCGGCAGCCCTGCAGCGCGGACTGCTTGTCGGACGGCGCGGAAGCGCGGCTCGGTGGGATCGGCACGATCGACGCGACGCTGCACGACGAGCACCCGGCCGTCGATCGTCTCCACGATCCACGTCTCGTGCCGGAAGCCCCAGCGCACCGGTCGGGCATTGAGGGCGGTTCCCCCGCCAGCCGCGGCTACCCATCCCGGCGTGGTCGGGGCCGGTGTGCCGCCACGATCGAGGCCCCGTTCGGCGCCCGTCATCGCACGTACGCGATCGACTGCGGACCTTCCGGGAGGACGGCGACCCGGCAGGACGGACCGTACTCCGCGACGAGGGCCCCGAGCGCTGCGGCCGGATCGTCCACGGGCTCAAACCACGCCGCCCTGATCTCATCGCCGGACAGGCCGCCCGCGTGCACGAGGACGCGCGCCCGCTGCAGGGCGAGGGCCTGCTTCTGGACCTGCCACTGGTCGTGCGATCGCAGCTCGCCCGCGGCGATGGCGTCGAGGAAGCTCGCCGGATCGCGGTAGGCATCGAGGAGGGCCCCGTATCGGCCGTGCGCGGGCAGCCCGTCGGAGCACTCGCTGAGGAGGAGGATGGCGCCGCCGTCGCGGACGATGCCGGCGGCCGCGCAGATCCCCTTCACGGACTGGTAGAGGCTCTGGTCCAGGGGGTAGCCGCTGTTCGTCGTGACCACCACGTCGTACGGCTCGTCGACCGGCTCCATGGCCGTCGCGCGCACGAGCTCGCATCCCGCGAGGTGCGCCTCGTACGGGCGCCCCGCGTGGATGCCGGTGATCCGGTGCTCGGAGTCGAGGGTGACGTCAAGGGCGAGATTGACGCCGACCGCGGCTGCAACGCCGGCAATCCCCTCGTGGACCGGGTTCCCGGCGAGGACACCGAAGGTCGCCCGCGGATCGGCGAGCCGGGCCGCGGAGTGGAGCTCGAGGACGGTGTCGAGGCTCGCCAGGCCCGGGGCGACCATCTTGGGCCCGCCCGAGAAGCCGGCGAAGAAGTGGGGCTCGATGAAGCCGAGCGTGATCCGCACATCCACGTCGAGGAAGCGCCGGTCGACCGAGGCGACGGCGTCGCTGCCGGGGATGAGACCGACCTGGGCATGGGTGGGGGCGTCGAACGCGTCGTGCTGGACGACCTCGACGCGCTCCCGGACGGCGGGACCGAGCATGGCGTCAAGTTCCTGGTCGGTGCAGGCTCGATGGGTGCCGGTCGCGATGAAGACGGTGACCCTGGCGGTCGGCAGTTCGTCGAGGAGGACGGGCAGCACGAGCCGCGACGGGAAGGGTCGCGTCACGTCGCAGACCGAGACGCCGACGTGCGCCCAGCGCGGGACCAGCTCGGCGAGCGAGGGCCCCACTGCGGGGTGCCGGAGGGCAGCCGCGAGCGCGGCCGTCGGGTTCGCCACCGGCGTCGCGTGAAGGGGGCGGAGGACATCGGCGTGGACGGGCAGGACAAGCCCGAGGGAGCCTCGGCCATAGGCGAGGCGGATCACACCCCCGGCTTCGACAACGTCACTCATCTCGCGCCTCCGCCCGCGCCTTGCAGCTCACGCTCGCAGCCACATTCTGATGCAGTCCGCGAGGGGGGAGGTGGAGCGGAGACGGGGTTCGACTCGCGACGTTGCGTGGAATCAGACGTCTCCACGATGACCTACGGCACTGGCGAGCCGGCGTCGGGCCGTCTCAAACTCCACCCGATCAGTCCCATTCTCGCCAGTTGGAGGTTCGCCATGGCCGCATCTGTGCCGCTTCGCCGGTACCAGAACTACGTCGATGGGCGATTCGTGGACGCCCAGGGTGGCAAGACGATCCAGGTGGAGAACCCGTCCACCGGGCAGGTGATCTCGGAGGTCCCGGACTCGTCGCTCGATGACACGCGAGAGGCGATCCGAGCCGCCGAGAAGGCGCAGGGCGACTGGGAGAAGCTGGCGCCCATCGAACGTGCTGGGTACCTGCGCAAGATCGCGACCGCGCTTCGGAAGGATCCCGAGCACCTCGCGCGGGTGATCTCCGAGGAGCAGGGCAAGGTCCTTGGCCTCTCCCGGGTCGAGGCGGGCTTCACGGCGGACTACATCGACTACATGGCCGAATGGGCCCGACGGCTCGAGGGTGAGGTTGTCGCGAGCGACCGGCCCAACGAGCACATCCTCCTGTTCCGGCACGCCATCGGCGTCATCGGTGGCATCGTGCCCTGGAACTTTCCGTTCTTCGTCATCGCGCGCAAGCTTGCGCCGGCCTTGCTGACGGGCAACACCATCGTCATCAAGCCGAGCTCGATCACGCCGAACAACGCCGGGGAATTCGCGCTGGCCGTGGCAGAGGCTGGGCTTCCGCCCGGTGTCTTCAATCTTGTCTGCGGGTCCGGTGCCGTCGTGGGCCAGGAGCTCGCCTCGAACCCGAGCATCGGCATGGTCAGCGTGACCGGCAGCGTCGAGACGGGCGTCCGGGTCATGGAAGCTGCCTCGAAGAACCTCATCAAGGTGAACCTGGAGCTGGGCGGCAGCGCTCCGGCCATCGTCATGGCCGACGCCGACATGGACCTCGCCGTCGCGTCGATCAAGGCATCCCGCGTCATCAACACCGGCCAGGTGTGCAACTGCGCCGATCGCGTCTACGTGGACAAGCGCGTCGCCGACGAGTTCACCGAGAAGTTCGTCAAGGCGATGAGCGAGACGAAATACGGCGATCCCCTCGTCGACGAAGGACTGGACATGGGTCCGTTCGTGAGCGCGGAGCAGCTCAGCCTGGTCGAGGGGCGCGTGAAGCAGGCCGTCGCCGACGGCGCCACGGTCCTCACCGGCGGCAAGCGGGACGCGGGCAGGCCGGAGGGCCACTTCTACCCGGCCACGGTGCTCGGCAACTGCCGGCAGGGCATGCCGATCGTCCGGGACGAGATCTTCGGGCCCGTCATGCCGATCGTTCCGGTCGACGACCTCGACGAGGCGATCACCTACGCGAACGACTCCGTCTACGGCCTCACGTCGTCGATCTACACCACGAACCTCGACGTCGCCATGCGCGCCTGCAAGGAGATCAAGTTCGGCGAGACGTACATCAACCGCGAGAACTTCGAGGCGATGCAGGGATTCCACGCGGGTTGGCGCAAGTCGGGTATCGGCGGCGCCGACGGAAAGCACGGCCTCTACGAGAACACCCGGACCCACATGGTCTACATCTCGTACGACCTGGCGGCCGGCAACAAGAAGTAGCCGCCCAAACGGCAACCCTCGGGTCCCGGTCGCCCGGGATCCGAGGGCGCAGACTCGCAGCCACGGGTCCGATGGCCCGGGGCATCGTCCCCATTCAGGGTGTTCGGCGTTCCTCCCGACGCAGGCAGCCGTGCATCGTGCGGCTCGCCAATCTCCGCCAGGATCCGAGGCACGAACAGTGGTGCGGGCTCAACTCTTCGTGACGTGCATGCTGGATCTCTTCCGGCCACGAGCCGGTGTCGCGGCCGTGCAGGTGCTCGAGCGACGAGGCGTCGAGGTGGAGTTCCCCGGCGGCCAATCCTGCTGCGGCCAGTTCGCCTACAACGCCGGCCACCATCGTCGGGCGGCGGCGATGGCCCGGCAGCTCGTGAGAGCCTTCGAGGACGGGGCCACCAACGGCTCGCCCGCCGAGCGTCCACCAGTGATCGCGCTCTCCGGCTCGTGCGCGGCCATGATCAAACACGAGATGCCCGAGCTCCTCGAGCGTGACGCGCTGCAGCGGAGACGGACACCAGCCACGGCGACACGCTGGCGTCGCCGGGCCGAGGCCCTCGCCGACCGCGTGGTCGAGCTCAGCGAGTGGCTCGACCGTGACGACACACCGAGCCCGGCCGGGATTGAAACGACTTGCTCGGCGGCGGGCGGCTCGGCCCCCCTGAAGGTCGCCAGCCACACCGGCTGTCACATGCGCCGTCTGCTGGGTGTCACAGAGCCACCCCTGCGCGTCCTGCGCCGCGCCGGTGCCGAGCCGATCGAGCTAATGGATGCGGAGCAGTGCTGCGGCTTCGGCGGAAGCTTCGGACTGCTCGAGCCCGACATCTCAGCGGCAATGTCCGATGCGAAGCTGGTCAATTTGGCGACGGCCCGCGGCGACGGTGCGACCTGTCTCGTGAGCTCGGACCTGGGCTGCCTGATGCAGCTCGGCGGACGGCTCAGCAGGCGTGGCGACGAGTTCCCCATGCTGTACCTGGCCGAGGTGGTGGATCTCGCGGATCGAGATCGGCTCACGCCTGCCGACATCGAGCGCGCCGCACGCAGCCAGGAGGCGATGCCCGATGCCCGGTGAGCTGCCCCCGGCCGGGGCTACGTGGCCCGAACGGCGGCGCCGCGCCCTCGCCGACCCAGTCATGCGGGCAGCCGTGGCGAAGAGCACCCGCAATCTCGCGGCGAAGAAGGAGGCCGCCTTCGCGGCCTACCCTGCCGGCGAGGCGATGCGCAAGCGTGCCGTCGCGGCCCGCCGGAGCTCGCTGGGACACACCGACGCGCTGCTCGAGGAACTCACGCGCAACGTGGAGGCCCGCGGAGGGCACGTCTCGCGAGCAGCCGGCCCCGCCGACGTCGGCCGCTACGTGCTCGATGTCGCCCGGCGGCGAGGCGTCCGGCGGGTCGTGAAGTCGAAGTCGATGGCCACCGAGGAGATCGCCCTCAACGAGCAGCTCGAGGCGGCCGGGCTGCACGTCCGCGAGACCGACCTGGGCGAGTACATCATCCAGCTCGCCGGCGAGCGCCCCGCCCACATCCTGGTGCCGGCCTCGCACAAGACGAGGCAGCAGGTCCGGGCCCTCTTCGACGAGGAGGCTGGCCGACGCGCGGTCAATCCGCCCACGGGCGACACCACGCCCGAGCTGACCGCCTTCGCGCGGCGGCAGCTGCGGGAGGACTTCCTTGCCGCCGACATGGGCATCAGCGGTGGCAACTTCCTCGTCGCCGAGACGGGGACGCTCGTGCTCATCACGAACGAGGGCAACGGGCGCATGGCGACGTCGCTGCCCCGGGTGCACATTGCGGTGGTCGGCATCGACAAGATCGTGGCGACCTGGATGGACCTCGCTGACCTGCTCCAGCAACCCGCCCTCAGCGGCACCGGCCAGCGCCTGTCCACGTACACGACCTTCATCACCGGTCCCCGACGCGAGGGCGAACTCGACGGTCCGGAGGAGTTCCACCTGCTCCTGCTCGACAACGGGCGCCACGAGCTGCTGGGGACCGAGTTCGAGGACGTCCTCTCCTGTATTCGCTGCGGTGCCTGCCTCAATGTCTGCCCCGTCTTCCGGACCATCGGAGGCCAAGCCTACGGAAGCATGTACAGCGGGCCGATCGGCGTCGTGCTGACCCCGCTCCTCGGAGGGCTGGATCGAGCGCCCGAGCTGCCCAAGTCGGCCTGTGCCCTGTGTTATGCCTGCGGCGACGCCTGTCCCATGGAGATCGAGCTGCCCCGCCACATCCTGGCGTTGAGGCGGACCGAGATCGAACGGTCGATGGAGCCGTGGACGGTCCGGCTCACCTTCGAGCTCTGGGGACGTTTCTGGGCCAACCCCGCCGGCTTCCGCCTCACGGGCCGCATGGCCCGCCTGGGCCAGCGGGCCTACCTGCGCGACGGCCGACTGAAAGGGGCGCCGGGGCTCGTTGGCGGCTGGACGGCGACCCGGGATGCGCCTCCGCTGGCCAGGGAGTCGTTCCACGAGTGGTGGTGGCGGCGGCGCACCTCGAGGGCAGACACATGACCCGCCACGCCAACGCGGAGCCTCTCCGGGGCGCGAGCGGCCGCGACGCCCTCGTGGACGAGTTCGTCGACAACTGGCGGGGGCTGGACGGCGACGCCTGGCTAGCCCGCGGTGGACGAGGCGAGGTTCGTCGCACTATCGGCGAGGCCGTCAGGACGATGGTCGGGGACGCCGGGCCGGAGACTCGTCATCGTGTGCTCGCCTGGGCGACGGCGGACCTCGCCTCGCTGGAGCTGCCGGGACTGCTCGCGGAGCAGGGTTGTGAGTACGTTCCCTGGCCGTCGGGGTCCTCCGGCGGTGGAGGCACCCCGGACCATCCCCAGGCGACAGGCGCCAGCAACGGCGGTGCGGACGGGGCCGATGCCGAAGCAGCCGTCACCACCGCTGCGGGGTTGCTGACCCTGGCCGCGGCGAGCGACCTCGGGATCACGACCTGCTCCTGGGCGGTGGCCGAGACGGGGACAATCGCGCTCTACGCGACCCCCTCCACCGGCCGGTTGCCGAGCCTGTTGCCGACGGCGCACCTGGCGCTCGTGCGTCCATCGCAGATCGTGAAGAGTGTCCCCGACGGTCTGCGCCTCCTGGCCGACCACATGGCGCAGCATGGCGGCCCCCCTTCGGCCGTGAACCTCGTTAGCGGTCCCAGTCGCAGCGCCGACATCGAGGGCGACCTCGCGGTGGGAGTGCACGGACCACGGAGAGCGGGGGTGATCATCGGGGAGTGGTGAGTCCGAGCCGGCACCCGTTTCCGGCCCGCCCGTCGGGGAAGCGCGATGAGCGGTCATGCCCCAGAAGGGTTCGAGCCATGTCGTCGCCTGTAGACCGCCGCGCCAGGACGCACCGGCCCTTCGCCGTCCGGGTCGGTCCGTGACCACGTCTCCCGCCGTCATACGCCTCGCCCCCGAGGACCACGTCGCGGTGGCCGTGGCGCCACTCGCGGCCGGGGATCAGATCAGCCTCGGCGACTGCCAGCTCACCGTGCTCGACCCGATCCCGGCGGGGCACAAGGTCAGCCTGTTGCGGATACCAGTTGGCGCGCCGATCCGGAAGTACGGTCAGCCGATTGGCGTCGCGACGCGGGACATCCAGGCGGGGAGCCACGTTCACGGCCACAACTGTGCCGTCGGCGCGTTCGATCGGACGTACGCCTTTGCGACCGACGGAGATCCGGTGAACCAGGATCGTGGCGGGCGGAGCGACGATCTGCGCGTTCACCACTGGCCGCGGCTCCGTCTACGGGTGCAAGCCCTCGCCGTGCATCAAGATCGCGACCACCTCGTCGTTGTATCGCCGGATGGCAGAGGACATGGATCTCGATGCAGGCGTCGTCCTCGACGGCACCTCTGTCGAAGAGGTCGGGCGCGCGATCTTCGACGAGGTGCTCGCGGTTGCGAGCGGCAAGCGCACGAAGAGCGAGGCTCAGGGCCTGGGCGACGAGGAGTTCGCGCCCTGGATGCTGGGGCCGGTCCTGTGACCGCGGCTGGCGGCTGACTCGCGTTCACCGGAGTGCTCATGTCCTGGTGGTCGGGACATGAGAGCGGCATAGGCCAGGCTTCTGGGCGACGCTCGGGAAGCACATGCGCTTCCCGAGATCGAAGCGTCGGGGTGTCGCGCAGCGGTAGCGCACGTGCTCTGGCAGCCGCAGGGGCGGGAGCGGCGTAGGGTCGGCGGCCCTGAGCACGACCGGTCGCGCGGCGAGGCGCCGACTATTGTGCGGTTCGCGAACTCGGCACCGTAGGACCGACGTCCCCGGACTGCGCCTTATGGTTGGGTGAGGATCATCTTCGGCTCGCCGAAGGCATTCAGGCCGGGATCCATGAACTCACAGAGCCCGCCCCGTACGTTGCCGTTGTTGTAGGCCTGGCGCAAGCAGTCGCGCAGGGCTAGTTGGCCCCAGTAGTTGGGGTGGAAGGATTCGTTCTTGTAGTAGACGCTGCCGGGCAGGGGCAACTTGCCGCCGACCGAGAAGACGCCACGGATCTGAGCAACCCATTCGGACCCATCGGAAGCCCCGGAACTGTTCCAGGTGTGCACTGCCTCGAGGGGCCCAACCTGATCAACGGTGTTCTCGCAGAGGCGATGGCCGTTCAGGGCCTGGCTGACGTCCATCACGTGGACATCGATGGCGGGATAACTGCTCGAGAAACCTGCGACTGCGCTCTTGATCGTGTTGTTGATGAGCGGAAGCGCGGTGGAATTCGCCCAATTGGCGTCAGGACTCCAGAAGGGGCAACCGTTGGTGAACCGGGACAGCCCAAACTCGGGGTAGCGGATGCTGTCACCGGGCGGGAGGGGCGAGGGATACGTCTGGACCAGGAGCGACCAATCAGAGTCGGCGTAGTGAGCGGCCCGCATGGCCGCGACGATATCAGCGTAGGCGTTCATCAGCTTGGTCTTCACCGCGGAGACATTGGTGCTGGTGAAGCGGGCGAGGACCGACCCGTCGTCATTGCAGTAGTCCGTGTCGTAGAAGTACGACGATTCCACGAAATCCGTGCTGCACTGCACGACCGTGTTGGAGAACTCGAAGTCGTTCCCGCCGATAGAGAGGACGACCAGCTTTACGTTGTGGTGCAAGGCCGTATCTTCGAGCAGGGTAGCCTGGCCCGAGAGATCGCCCGCACAATCGTGATAGGGGTCGTTAGGGCAGCGATCGACGCCCGGCTTGTCGCCGTCGCCGCTGGTCCGGCTCTGGGTGGTGGCCCCAGAGCAGGCCAGGTTGATGGTGGTCACGTGGCCGTATCCGCCGCGATCGATGTGCACCTCGGCCGACCCCGAACGGTGACAGCCGGCAATGGTCTCGGCGGTGCCGCTCGCGTTGTCGTAGTAAGCACCCGAGCCCCCGGCATCAGTGAAGCCGTACCAGTCATTACTGTTGCCGGCCCAGCGGCCGGCCTCCCCGGAGATATACGAATCACCGAGCGCAACGATCGTCGCTGCGCCGCTCGGAGGCCCCAGGGTGGGCGTCGGTTCAGGCGTCACGCTCGGTTGGGGCGTCGCGCCGGCACAGTAGCCCTTGTTCGTCGCGTAGGCCTTGATCGAGGGCGCTCCCGCCCAGCGGACCCAGATGCCACTGGGGAACGAGTCGGTCCCGTACATGCTCTCAAACGTGTAAGCGGGCGGTGACAGGACAAAGACCTCCTCGTTGGCGAACACGGTGGCAAAGGACTCGGTCGGAGAGAACTCGAGGTGGAGATCCGGGGTCACCGATCCGCTCACGGCCATTGGGGCCGCGCTGTATTCCTGACAGTCGGTCGTGATGGTCAGCGGCCCATAGAGGCTGCTGCCTGTCGGCGCCGGGGTTTCGGCCGCCGGCGACGCGGTGGCAGACGGCCCACCCGACGGTGCCGGAGTCTGGGCCGGGCCACCGCCGAGTCCGCTGACCTGGACGCTCATTTCCTGTACGGCGATGTGCGTCGAGAGGACGGTGCCGTCCGGACTCACTCGGGAGATGCCGACCCAGAGGCCGATGGCTCCGGGGGCGATTTCGGAGCTGGGAATGAGGTACGACCCCGTCGTCGTATAGCCGACCGGATCGCTTGGCGGGGAGGAGTTCTTGAGGACCACGAGCCTTGGTTCGCTCAGTGGTCCACCACCGCCGCCTTGAACGACCGTTCGATACGTAAGCCAGAAGCGGGCGTCCACGCCGCGTCCGCCATTGATCGTGTCGGTCGCCAGCAGATTCATGTCGATCCTGATCTGATCGACCATGGGCGTGCCGGAGAAGGCCCAGGAGGCCCGCTGGGTTCCGGCGGCGTCACGCAGCCACCACCAGCCATTGATCTGGTCGCCATTGACCGTGAAATCGGCGCTGGCCGGAGACGCGACCGTTGGCGCTGGCGTCTCGGCTGGACCGGCAACCCCGGCCACGCGGATACTCGCTTCTCGCACGGCCAGGTGCGCGGGCAGAACTGCGCCGCCCGGCCCGACTCGACTGATACGAACCCACATCCCGATGGCGCCGGCGGGGACATCGGCGCGGGCGATGGTGTAGGTGCCGGTGGTCGTGTAGCCAACCGGATCGCCGGGTGGCGAGGTATTGGGGATGACCACGAGTGACGGTTCGCCGCTCGGGGCGCTGACGACGCCGTCTTTGACGATCGCGCCGTAGCTCAGCCAGAACCGGGCATCCACCCCCGCGGCCCCGGTAACCGCGTCAGTCGCCAGTAGATCAAGATTGAGCTCGAGCGGGCCGTTGGCGGGAATGCCGGAGAATCCCCAGGAGGCCTGCTGGGCGCCCGCGGCGTCGCGCAGCCACCACCAGCCATTGATCTCATCTCCGTTGGCCTCGAAATCTACCCGAGACGGCGGTGCAATGGCGGCGATGGTCGGACTCTGGCCCGGCGCGCCAACGATGGTGGGGCTGCTTGACGGCGTCGCCGGGGTAGGGGCGGCCGAGCTGAGGCCAGCGGAAGGTGTGGGACCTGATGATCCGCACCCGGCCACGAGGGCCGCGACGAGGCCGAGCACCGCGACAACGCGGCGAGAAGAGAACGTCCGTCCGTATCGTGCGCGCATCATGCACTCCATGCGGTCGTTTCACGTTTCGTGGCGCGCGAACACTCCGAACGCCAAGGCGCGGCGCGTCGAAAGCGCGGGGCTCGCACCGCTCCCACACCCGGCGAGCGCGGCGGCGCTCGCAACGATCCCAAAGACCGCGACCCACGCCTCACCGACATGGCGCCGGACCGCGCGATTGCCCACCGCACGCGCCTCCCGCGAGACGGCACCTGGTTGAGCGGGCCATTCCGTGGCCGCGCGGATGGCTCAGGACCCTCACGCGCAAGTGTCCCTCCGGTTCGGGCCTGGGGAAGTGGCATTCGGCCCGGTCAAGCCATGACCATCGGAGATCCCGAGCGCTTCGCGGCGGGCGCCGTCGCGCCCTTGACGCGGCAACTGCCCGCGGGAGGTCGCGCATCATCGAATCGTCGGGGCGTAGCGCAGCGGTAGCGCTCGTGCTTTGGAAGCCGCAGGGGCGGGAGGGGCGTAGGGTCGGCGGTCCCTGAGCACGAGATGACCAGCGGCGAAGGCACCGACTATTGTGCGGTTCGCGAGCACGAAAACGCCCCCCGAGGCCCTGCCTGACAAGAGCCTGCCGCTCGCTGCTGCTCCGTCGCCGACCGGCCCATCAGTCCGGGCACTTGTCCCGGATGTGCGGCAACCCGGATGTGTGGTCGGGGCGCGTCCCGATGCCGCGAGTCAGCTCGACGGTCTTCTGGAGGGCGTCGAGCGGCAGCGCCTCGGAGGTGATCGTGGCGGCGAAGGCTCGCCCCTCGCTGATCGTGGACGGGCGACCGAAGAGGACCTGGAGCCGGTCGATCAAGAGCGCCAGGGCGCGTGGCGTGATCAGCATGGCCGGCTCTTCCGCGACGCTGCCGTCGGCCAGCGCGACCTGCTTCGTCGCCCGGAGGTCGGCCCGAAACCTGGTGATCGCCTCGTCGATGACCTCGATGACGTGGTCGTGGATCTCCGCGTCGCGGATGGCGGCGCGGTCGGCGCGGTGCTCGACATACGTCGCAGAGGCACGGGCACGGTAGGTCCGTCGCTTCTCCGCCCAGTCGCCCTGTCGGGCCTGGACCATGACCGCCCAGTGGGCGGCAATCCCGTGGGCGCGGCACAGCTCGCGCAAGCTCATCTCACCGGTGATGTACTCGCGCTCCAGAGACTGATAGTCGCGAACGCGGTTCGTGGTCGCCGCCTTCGGTTGGTCCCGTCCTCCGGCTCCACCTCATGACGAGGCCATGCTGGAGTGACCGTCTGTTCTAATCGTACCTGCGGGCCTCCCGCTCCACAACGGGGGTGGACGCATGCACGCGAGGCGCGACCCTCACTATCGAGGCTTGGTCCTCGGGGAGACGAGGGGGTGGGGGCCGTCTCGCCAGCTCCCGAAGCCGGTGGCATCTGACGCTAACCCTGGTGTAGAGGATCTTCGATGAAGATCGCCGCGCCTCAATCCCCCTCGTCTCGAGGGGGTCGCAAGACCCCGCTTGGCAGTCGGCCAGGTGGCCGATCGCGAGCGCCCACGTCGGCAGCGCCAGGGCTAGGAAGCCCACCACGCCCCCGCCTGCGAGGAGGGCGTAGCCGCGGCCTGGGTATGGCCGGAACCCCGTCACGAGGCCCGCCGCCGCTGTGCACGCCGGCGTGGCGATCAGCCCGCCGGGTCCCTGGAGGAAGCCATGACTCACCGACAGCTGGACCATGATGAGCGCCGGTGCGACCAGCGTCAGTCCCACGAGGGCGAGAGTCGGCGCGGGCCGCCGCCCGATCCAGCCGAACCCGAGTGCGACGAGGACCGTCAGGAGCGGAGCGATCCCGAGCAGCGCCGAGACCACGTCTCGATGTCTCTGCTCGTGGCGGCGTGCTGGAACCCGGACACGTGCCAGACCAGCAGGAACGTGGCCTCGGCGCCGAGCAGGAACGGAATCGCCTGCCATGCGCGCGGGCTCCTCCGGCGGAGCGCTCCGGTTCTCACGGCGCGGTGACCACCTCGATCTCCTTCGAGGCGACCCAGGACGGACTGATCACCGTCTCGACCCGCACGTACTCACCGGGGGACGGTCCCTTGGGCGAGCACGACGGCCCGCGTCGACGACGAGTCGTGGAGCGTCGCGACCGCGAGGCGCCGGCCGCCGTACGTCACCGGGTCGGACGGCATCGTCCCCGTGAGATCGGGGATGTCCGCCCCGAGCGGGAGGCGCGTCCAGTGGATCCCGTCGAGCGACTCCCATGAGACAACCCGCCAGGTCTGGCTCCCGTTGCTAGCGCCCCGCACGAGGAGACGGTCGTCCGAGATGGCGGCACGGGCGAGCCAGCCCGTGGTTGACGCTGCAGGGTCGAGCGTCCGCTCCCACGTCATCCCGTCGGCGGAGTGCCAGACAGCCGGGGCGGGCGATCCATCATCCGTCAGCGCCCATCCGACCGCGAGATAGCCGTCGCGTCGTTCGACCACCGCCTTGAACGCCGCCCGCTCGAGGGATGGCTGGTCCTGGGCGAATCGCCACGTGAGGCCGTCCACGGAGGTAGCGACGAAGACCCGGGCGGCCACCGCCGGAATGACCCCGCCTCTGTTGCCGAAGGCGAGGTAGCCGCGCGACGTCGTGATGACGCCCTCGGCGAGGAACGCCTCGTCGGGCGCGTCGATCTGCCGGGCCGCACTCCAGCGGCCGACATCGTCGAGCGTCCAGACGAAGAGCCCGTACGGTTCGGTCCAGCCGCCGGTGCCCCAGGCGAGCAGCCGCCCGGCGTGTTCGACGACATCGATGGGATACCGCTGGGGGAGCGTGGCGACGAGCGTCCAGCGCTCGGCGTCGGGCGACGTCCAGACGGCGCCGCGGAGGTCCAGGTCGCCCATGTCGCGGGTCCCGAGGGCGACGTATGTCCCGTTCACCTGGCGAATCGCATGAATCGAGCCGCCCGACGACCCCTCCACGACCGCCGTTCGCCAGGTCGAGCCGTCGGCCGAGAGCCGGACGAGGGCATCCCCGGGGTCCGCATCGCCGGTCGATGCGCGCGAGCCGGCGGCGATCAGTCCGGGACCACCGAGGACGAGGACTCCGAGGGATTCACCCGGGAAGCTGGCGCGCTCGACCCACCCATGCAGGGCGGCAGGGGCCGGGGGGGTCGGCGCGGGGCTGACGGTGGGCGTCGGGAACGTGCCCGGCGCGAGGCTCGCCGACCGTGTCGGGGTCGGCGTCGTGACGACCGGTGCCGACGCGTCGGAAGTCCCGTGGGTCGGCGAGTCGCTCGGCGACGCGCTCGCTGAGGGGAGGGCGCCCGACGTCGCCGACGGCGCCGCGGACGGAGGCATCGTCCTTGCCCCGGAGGCGCATCCGGCGATCAACCCGATGACAAGCAGGATGCTCAGCCATGTCCGCACCGATCTGCCCTCTTGCCGAAGATCCGTCAGCCGAGTCGTTGAGACGATCGCGAGCGCTCGGATGCTCCGGTAGAGGCGTCGGTCACGAAGGACGGGCCACTCGGTCTTGAGCGATCCTCCGAGCGCACGAGTCGCACGATTCGTGGGGGGTGTTCCGGTGCTGCGGGTCGTCTCGTTGTCACTCCTGGTCACTTCAGCCAGGGTGGCGCCGGTCCTCGTGTCGCCGATCGCGTACGAGTGGGAGGGCCCACGTCGCGCCTCGGCGCGGGCCGGGAGAGCCGTTAGGCATGCCGCCGCGGAGACGGCGACGGTCCGCCTCAGGGCCGCCGCGTGCCGTGGCCCGGCGGAGGCCTCTCGCTCCTTGGGTCGCCCCGCCACTGCTCAGGATGCCGCCGCGCCCCGCGTCGGGGCGGCGCCTCCTTTGTCGGTGGCTCCGCCCCTACGAGAGCAATCGTCAACATGAGCGCGGCGAGCAGGAAGAGGCCGGCGACGACAATCGGGATGGCGGTGCCCGGGTCGAACGGCCGCCCGCGCTGGGACTCGATGGCGCTGAGGCCCACACAGAGCATGATGAGGCCGTACCCACAGCCCATCGCCCCGCCGATCCCGAGAGGCCCGGGCACCGGCCGTTGCAGGATCCAGATGCCGACGCCGACCGCCGGGCTCGAGACGACGACCAGGACGACGGCCGCCGTGTACCCAAGCCAGGCAAAGGAGCTTCCACCGGAGGACCCACCCGAGGATCTCGCGGTTTCGAAGACCCATGAGTAGACCCCGAGCGCAATCCCCGCCAGTCCAAGGAGCACCAGGATGGTGGCGCCCCCCTGCGCCGCGCCGCTGATCTCCTCTGGATCGCGCCTCGACCGGTTCCCGCTCATGGTCGCCTCTTGCGTTCGAGCTCGGCACAAGGCTGTCCCGCTGCTGGCCCGCGGGCAAGGGCCATCCGTCATGAGACCCCTCCGTGCTCGCCTCCGCGCCGATCACCTCCTCGATGACGACCGGTACGACGGCCGCAGGGACCCGGAAGGCCGCCGAGTGCCGAAACCGCGACGCCCGACAGGAGCCGTCTCATCCCGCCGCTTCAGTTGCCCTGGTAGCGGGCGAGGACCAGCTCGGTTGGTACTCCCGAGGTGCAGAGACCGACGAAGCCGCGGCAGCCGGGGCGCCCTTGGCCGGCGACGACGATCTTGCCGTCGGGCTGGAGAGCGATCGCCCGGATCCCAGAGTCGCTCCCGCCGATGTCGGTCGTGACGGTGCCGCCGCCGAAGCTCGAATCGAGCTTCCCGTCGGACGTGTACCGGGCAACGGCGAAGTCGCCGCCTCCCTGTCCGGTCGAGCCTCCCATGACGACCTTGCCGTCGGGCTGGAAGGCCACGGAGCTGGGAAACAGGGACCCAGGGGTCTTGACGATGCCCCCGCTGCCCAAACTCGCATCGAGCGTCCCATCGGGGGTGTAGCGGGCAAAGGCGAAGTCGCCGGCTTGTTGTCTGGGAAATGTCGAGCCGCCCGCGACGACCTTGCCGTCGGGCTGGAGGGCGAGAGCGCTGAAAGACCCGATCCCGCGGGTCTTGACGATGCCCCCGCTGCCGAAGCTCGCGTCGAGCGCACCGTCGGAGGTGTAGCGGGCGAGGGCGGTGCCGGCGACGACGATCCTGCCGTCGGGCTGGAGGGCCACGGCGCGGGCATCGTCGATGCCGCCGACGTCGGTCCTGACGATCCCGCCCCTGCCGAAGCTCGGATCGAGGTTCCCGTTGGGAACGAAGCGAACAACGGCGTAGTCCTCTCCACCTGAAGGTCCGGTCGAGCCGACCACGACGATCCGGCCGTCGGGCTGGAGGGCCACGGCGTTGGCATCGTCGATGCCGCCGACGTCCGTCCTGACTATTCCACCTCGGCCGAAGCTCGGATCGAGCTTCCCGTCGGGCGTGTACCGGGCCAGGGCGAAGTCGTAGCTGGGAGGCGAGCTGAACACCGTGATCTGGCCGACCGCGATGATCCGGCCGTCGGGCTGGAGGGCTACGGCGTTGACATAGTCCATGCCGCCGATGTCGGTGGTGACGGTCCCGCTGCTGCCGAAGCCGGGATCGAGCTTCCCGTCGGGCGTGTATCGGGCCAGGGCGAAGTCAAACTTGATCTTGCCGGCGACGACGATCTTGCCGTCAGGCTGGAGAGCGAGGGTCCCAAAGTCGGCGAAGAGACCGTGGTCGGTCGCGACGATGCCGCCCTTGCCGAAGCTCGGATCGAGGCTGCCCGCCGGCACGGAGCTGGGCGCGCAACCGGCTACGAGGAGCGCGACGAGCGTGGGCCCGACGACGCCCCAGCTGGGGATGCGACCCATTCGCTTCGGCACCATCATCTACCTCGCTGATCCGCCGGCTGATGTCGAAGCTCCGATCGTCACCTCGTCGGCCGTGCCCCGGGTCACGGCTGGCCGAACCAGGACGAGCCATCGTACCCCGTCGCCAGGACGCCGATCGGTGTCAGGATCGCCGAGTGCAGGGGCCAGTCTCCCGCGTTGGTGGGGCCGGCGCCGCTGATCGTGATGCTCCGCCAGGATCGACCATCCGAGGACGTCCAGGCGGCAGGCCTGCTACCGCCGCGATAGGCGAGCATCCGCTCCCCGTCCCCGAGGAGCGTCCCGTTCGGGATCAAGCCGCTGCCCTCGCCCTGCCCGTTCCAGACCCCGAGTGGCGGATATCCGGAGAGCCAGCTCCACGTTCGACCCGTGACCGAGGACCACCAGAGCACGGGCCCCGGTGTGAGGCCGGTCCCCCCCGTGGCGATGAGGCCGCCGGGGCCGACGACGATCGTGGAGCCGCCGCTACCGTTCAGCGGGTCGAGCCCGGGTATCGGCAGATCGTAGGTCACCCAATGACGGCCACCCGGGGATGTCAGGGCCATCGCATGAGGGGGTCCGTCGCCGTTGTCGAAGACACCCCCGACCGCGATGAACCCTGTCCCGAACGCGGCGATGTCGCCAAGCTTGAATGCCACCGGGAAGGCGTCGGCCGGCAGGCTCTCCCAGGTGATCCCGTCACGCGAGAAGGCTGACTGCGAGCCCTCGTTGACGACGAGCAGGCCGGCGGTTCCCGACCGGACGATCGGGGCGGCGATGCCGCACGAGTCGCACCCCGCCTCCGGGAGCGCCATGCCGGACGGTCCCGGATGGGACGTCCAGCTCGTGGCATCCGACGAGGTCCACGCCTCCAGCGGTCCGGCGAGCGTCCAACAGAAGAGCGGGCCGGTCTGGCTGTTGCATTGGTTCGCTCCGCCCTGGAGGGTCAGGGCGACGATGCCGGTCGCCGTCTCGGCGACGCCGATCACGACCGTGGTTGGACCCAGGACCGCGGGGTCCAACGGGCGCCAGGTCCCGCCGTCGAAGGAGACCCAGACCGGGGTCCGCGACGTCGCGCCGGTCGCGACCACGGCACCGACGGCCACGAATCCGCCCCGCCAGCGCACGATCGACTGGACCTGCGCGAGCGAGTCGCCGGCCGCGAGCTTGCGCCACCGAATCCCGGTCCAGGCCGTCCCCGCGGCCGGCGGGACCGGGGTCGTGAAGGCGGCCAGAACAGCCGGCGGGCTCGCTGGTGAGGACGGAGCGGCTGCCGACGGGCTCGGTAGCACCGAGGGTGGCTGCGAAGCGCTCGGCTCGGACGAGGCAGGCGGCGGCGGCGCCGTCGGCTCAGGCGACGAGGGGAGTGACGCTGATGCCGGGATTCCGACCGAGGCGGGCGCCGAGGAGGTCGTGGAGGGGGAGCCGGCAACCCCGCACCCCGCGAGAATCAGGATCAGGGCGAGCGCGAGCGGGGCTCTACGAAGAGTCTGAAAGAC
>Ga0209777_10001784_pt1 | contig 29939 bp, 29 predicted proteins | sample FrelakmetHBP12HB_FD_187147 | JGI IMG/M metagenome (GOLD analysis project Ga0209777, IMG submission 187147) | Freshwater lake sediment microbial communities from the University of Notre Dame, USA, for methane emissions studies -HBP12 HB (SPAdes)... | ecosystem: Environmental > Aquatic >...
CTAACATACTTAGAGATGCCTAACACCAATCACATTCATCGTTCGTCATTCATCGTTCGTCGTTTGCTCCACTTTCTCCTTTCGCCTTTCCGGTTTCACTATTCCCAATTCACTCTTCTCAATTCCTGCTCTGCTTGATGACCACATCCGCCGTCCGCCATTGACTTTTCGCCGGATTTGCGCTAGATTCGGCTCAGAACCTGGCGAAAGGAGACACACATGAAGTATCGCGGACTGCTCATACTGGCCGTCCTGATGGCGGCGAGCTGCTTCTACCTCTACCGGGCCGAGAAGACCGACACCAAAGACTGGCTCTCGACCGGAATCAGCCGCTTCAACGCTCAGACCGAAAACGGCGCAATAACCGTCCTGGCCCAGGCCGCGGCCGGTATCGAGGCCGATATCACCCGGAGCTGCATGGGTACGTCGCACGCTGAAGCCGAGAAGCACCTCGACGACATCGTGCTGAGCGACTCGGTCGGCGGCAGCGACGTCTTCCTGCGCGCGGACCTGCCCGGCGCGAGCGCCCGGAACTACAACTGCGAGTTCGACGTCCGGACCCCGGCGGCGTGCGCGCAGAACCTGTCCACCACGAACGGCGCCGTCACCGTCAACGGCATCAGCGCGGACGTCAACCTGGAGACCAGCAACGGCGCGGTGACCCTGTCCGGCGTCGCCGGGGCGATTCACGCCCAGACGACCAACGGCGCGGTGACCCTGACCGGCACGAGCGGCCCGGCGGTGGTTGTGACGACCAACGGCCAGGTGACGCTTGCGCCCCACGAGGGAAGCATCGACGCTCGGACTTCCAGTGGCGCCATCGACTGCGACCTGATTCGGTTCGACACCTTCGACACCGCAGTTCTCCACACCTCAAACGGCCGGGTCATGGTGTCCCTGCCGTCGGATGTCTCGGTGACGTTCGACGCCGCGACCAGCAACGGCGAGGTCGGGGTGGAAGGGTTCACGGTCAACTACACCCTCAATGACCACTCCCACAAGCGCGGCAGCATCGGCGGCGGAAAGGCGACACTCAATATCGTCACCTCCAACGGCCAGGTGACGATCCGGCCGAGGTGAGTTCCGGCGACCAAACGGCGCCGGGCCATCAGGACTGCGGCGCCGATGGCCGAAGAGAGGATCAGCTACCGGATGCCGAGCTGCAGATACCGCGGCTGGCTCGTGTTCTTCGCGGCGTTCAAGAACCACAACAGCTTCGTTGTCCCCGGACGATCGGTCATGGAGTTCGGCCGCGAGCTCAGGCCCTTCGAGGTTTCCGGCAAGACCATCCACTTCACAGCCGGGCATCCCTTGCCCGCCCGGCTGGTCCGGAAGATCGTCAAGCAGAGAATCAAGGAGAACGAGACGGACAGCTGACTTCTTGTTGACACGGCAGAGCCGTCCCCTATACTTCCGCCCATATGTCCAAGCTGCCGGTTTCCCGGCCACAAGGAGGATACATGAAAGCCCATCTCATTCTGCTCGGGTTATGCGCCATGGCGGTCGCGGTCGCGCACGGAGAACCCAAGGATTGTCCGCTGGTCGGCGGCTGCGACACATCCGTCTTTGCGGTCGGCGTGACCGTGTCCGGCAACTATGCCTATGTTGCGGCGGAAGACTCCGGCCTGCGGGTCATCTCCATTTCGGACCCGGCGCACCCGGCCCTGGTCGGCACCTGCATTGACTCCATCGGCAGCATCTCGCACGTGGCCGTAGCCGGGGGCTACGCCTACGTCACGAACTACATGGACGCCGTCATGTGGGTCATTTCGGTGTCCGACCCGGCGCACCCGCACGAGGTCGGCTACTACGCGTCACCGGGCCTGGTCTCGGGCGTGGCCCTGGCCGGGAATTATGCCTATGTCAGCGCTTCACACTACGGCCTGCGGATTGTCTCCATCGCGGACCCGTTGCACCCGACTGAGACCGGATACTGCAGCGACTCGACCGACCGGACGGATGACGTGTGCATGGCCGGCGACTACGCCTATCTCGCGGACAGCTCCGGCCTGCGGGTTATCTCGATTGCCGACCCGGCGCACCCCGTCGAAGTCGCCCGGCACGCCATTTCCAGCACCGCCCGGAACGTGGTTGTGGCCGGGAACCGTGCCTATGTCGGGACCTATGATGGTCTGGTGATAATCTCAGTGGCGGACCCTCTGCATCCGACCGAGGTCGGGTCCTACGACACCCCGGACGAGCCTGAGGCCCTGGCCCTGGTCGGGGACAATGTCTATGTTGCGGATGCCGGTTCCGGCGTGGGGATCCTGTCGGCCGGCGACCCGGCGAACATCACCGAGGCCGGTTACTGCGACACCCCGGCATATTGCTATGACGTGACCGTAGCCGGTAGTTACGTCTATGTCGCGGATGGTTCTTCGGGCCTGCAGGTCTTCCAGTACTGAAGGAGAGAGAATTGTGAATGGTGAAGAGTGAGTAGTGAAAGCGGCGGTACCAGGCGAGACCTCACCAGTTCGCAAGCGACAGTTGCCTATTGATACTTATCCGGCCTGAAGTATCACTCGGACGGCGCCAGTGATACTCAAGTATCATTCCACCTGATACCGAATTCATTCCCCAATTTACTCACTCCTCGCTGCTCACAGCTGACCGGTTTGGCTAGACAAGTGAGGAATTTGCGGCTATGATAGCTCGATGCCGTCAATATTCAGATACAAAGGATACCGGTTCTTCTTTTACTCCAACGAAGGCATCCCGCGCGAGCCGCTTCACGTTCACGTCAGACACGGCAACGCCGTAGCCAAGCTCTGGTTGGAGCCGGTACCGGAGGTGGCCGAGTCTTTCGGCCTGGCTCCGCACGAACTGAGCGAGCTTCTGGATGTGGCGGTAGAGCACAAAGACGAAATCGAGAGGTTCTGGAATGAGCACTTCAGTAGCTGAACCACTGGCTCTTCGCGTGCGCTTCGACCCGGACACAATGTGGGTCGAACTGGCCGACGGTCGTTCGCTGGGTGTGCCTCTGGCCTACTTCCCGAGACTGCTGCGGGCGACGAATGAGCAGCGCGGCAGCTTCACCATCAGCGGCGGCGGAACCGGACTGCACTGGGATGCGCTCGACGAAGACATCTCAGTTTCCGCCCTGCTGTCGGGTGTCGGGGACCGAACGCGGAAAGCCTGCTGATTCCGAATGGGCGGCTTCAAGGTCACAATTTGCGACCTTGAAGCGCGGGCAGCATGTCAAGCACACGGAGCCGTCAGGTGAATGGTGAATTGCGAATAGTGAAAGCGGCGGTACCAGGCGAGACCTCACTGAACGGACTTTCGCCTTCGCGGCACAGATAGTCTCGTTGTGCCGCGCTCCTGACCGGCAGGAACCGACGAGTCGGATTCTCGCCAGCCAACTCCTGCGCTCCGTACATCGGTCGGGGCGAATCTCGAAGAGGCCCAGGCCGGCCAGAGTCGAGCGGACTTCCTCTCGAAGTGCTCTATCTCCTGCAAGGAGGCGCGCGAGACTCACTACTGGCCAAGACTGCTCGCGGAGGCTGGTGTCGCGAAACCGGAGCGTGTCGCGGCCCTTCTGAATGAGTGCGACCAGCTTGTCGCCATCCTCACCGCGAGCGTTAAGAAAGTCAGACAGAACTCGAGGTAATAACCTGTTTTCCCTCTCTTTCACCATTCTCAATTCAGTATTCTGAATTCCCTTTACAGTTCACTATTCTGAATTCCTCTCCGTCTTCCTTCGTACCGGGCAGACCACGCTTGCAGTCGAACAGGTCTTGGACTAGAATGAACAAGGGTGGGCAGGTTTTCGACCTGCGGACCGGAGGTGAACGGGAAAAAGCGGAGTCGACGGCGGAAACACCGCCGGGCTCTGGAAAAGAGGTCAAGCGCAAATGACGAAGAAAGGAGTCTTCATGCGCATAAGAGTATTGCTGGTGCTCGCCGCCGCGTTAGCGGTAATGTGGGCAGCAGACGCAAACCAGATGCACAGCAAACCCGGGCGGGCGGTTACTTCGGTAACCGAAAGCTCGGTGCCGGACGGTCCCAACGCGGTTCTGGCGCCCGGGATGGTCGACGCGCCGGTCGGGTATCGGCCCGTTCCGGCGGCACCGACTGCCGGGCCGGGTCCGGAACCGATTTCGCTTGTCGATCAGGGCGGTCCGGGCAACCCGGCCAAGCCGCTTTGGGGAACTGACCGGCTGGTCTATGGCGCGCCGGTGCAATCGCCGCCCTATCCTCAGAGCCGGATGATCAGCGAGGACGCGGCCAAGAACGGTGACCTGTACGCGGCCTACGTCAAGACACCGGGCGACACGGCGATTGTCGCCCGTTCGACCGACGGCGGAGCGACCTGGACCGTAGTTGGCGGTGTACACCACCCGGGCTACGTGCTCAGCTCGCTCAAGCTGGTCGCAGCCGAAGGCGATTCGAATTTCGTGTTCCTGTTCCTGCTGTCCTCGGCCGGGAACGGCGACCTCTATCTCTATCGAATGACCCTCGACGGAAGCGCCCAATGGGTTTATGCGATAAAAGTCGACAGCGACACGCTCGCCAACTGCTCCGGGATTGTGGACAAGGACAGCCTCTACTACGTCTATACCTGCTTCGAACAGCACGGCGGAGGCTTCGGCACCTACAGCGTCCACACCCGTATATCGCGAGACTACGGCGCGACCTGGGCCAACGACACCGGCGATGCCGCGGACACGCGCGTGTCCCCGACGCCGGACATGTCTTACGGCTGGGGCTCTCGAATCTACATGACTTACATGGACAAACGGTTATCGTCGCAGGTGGACACGGCGAACATCCGGGTCAAAATCAGTTCCGACTACGGCACTACCTGGCGGCAATCGACGCAGGTTCTCCAAACGTTGGTGCCGGTAACAAACCCGGTCATCGGCGCCAGCGACGACCCGTATCAGACCATCTGGCTCGTTCACGTGCGGGACCTGACTCTCTGGAATGGCACCGGGCTGGCGGTCACCTACATGGTCAGCCACGACACCGGCGCGACCTGGCAGTACGGCGGGGACGACGGCATCGGGCATGGGAACACGACGAACAACGAGGAAATGCCGAGCATCGGAATCGACAAGCTCGTGGGCGCGGCAACGGTCTCCTATTCGGTCATTCCTTCCGACTCGCTGATGTTCACCTGGGCCTCGCCCGGCAGCAATGACACGTCCTGGACCCAGGTGGCGAAAATCAACGAACATCGCCATACCGGGAACTTCCCGTCTTCGGCCGGGTGGAATTACTACGGCGGCGACAACTCGTCGGTCCTGTATGGCGGAGTCGGCCCGGACTCGGTCTGGTTCGATTTCTTCAGCAACCCCACGGGCATCGCCGAGAAACCCGGGCCGGTTGCTGCTTCGGGCGCGCCCCAGGTTCTGGTGTTCCCGGACCCGGTGCGGGACGCGGCGAAGGTGAGCTTCAGCCTGCCTCAGCCCGGGAAAGTCGAACTTGCGGTTTACACGGTATCGGGCAGCCGGGCCGCAACCTTGCTGCAGGGGTCATTCCCGGCCGGACGGCACGAGGCCCGGTTCGATGCCGCCTGGCTGGCCGCCGGCGTGTATGTCGCGCGGCTTTCAGTCAACGGCGCGACCCAGACCAGCCGGATCGTCGTGCTACACTAGCGATTTGCGATGACCGGACCCGGTTCGGTTATCCGGATACTACGAGCGACCTTCGGGTCCTGCAAACAGGAACCGGGGGTCGCTCGCCGTTTCCGCAGACTCACTTGACCACTTCCGCTTCCGGCGCAAAGCGTGGAGCATGGAGCGTAGTGCGGGTTGACGTGTGGCAATTCGCGACGTTGCCGCTTCCTGCCTACTGTCTACTTCTCTCGTCCGCTGCCTTCTGCCTACTGCCTCCTGCCTACTGCGCCTTTCGCGCACGCGCCTATTGACTTTCTCCCGTTCCATTCTATATTCTGACCGAGATGCGCAAGGTCAAGAAGAGCCGAAGGCCTGAACGGGTGAGCCGCGAGTCGGCGGATGTGCTGGCTGAGCGGATTGCCGAGCTTGAACGAGCATTTCCCGAGGCGGTCTCTGAGGGCAAGGTTGACTTCGACAAGCTCCGCACGACTCTGGGCGATGAGGTTGACGGACGCGCCGAGCGGTACTCCTTTTCGTGGGCCGGGAAGCGCGATTGCATTCGGCTGCTCCAGACACCGAGTCGGGCGACGCTGGTTCCGGCGCGCGAGGAATCGGTTGACTTCGACACGACTCAGAACCTGTTCATCGAGGGCGACAATCTCGAAGTACTGAAGCTGCTCTACAAGTCCTACTTTGGCCGGGTCAAGATGATTTACATTGACCCGCCGTATAACACCGGCAAGGACTTCATCTATCCCGATAACTTCGCTGACCCGCTCGATACCTATCTCAAGCTCACTGGCCAGAAGGACTCGGAAGGCAATGTCCTGACCAGCAATCCGGAGACCAGTGGCCGGTATCATTCGGCCTGGCTCTCCATGATGTATCCGAGGCTGTTCATTGCGCGACAACTGCTGAGCGAAGACGGCGTCATATTCATCAGTATCGACGACAACGAGGTCCACAATCTCCGGATGCTGGCGAATGAAGTCTTTGGGGAGGAGTCCTTTGTAGCTGACATTGTCGCTGTGAACAACCTCAAAGGCAGAAACGACAAGAAGTACATTGCCACCGCCCACGAGCGTCTCCTGATGTATGCAAGGCAGAGCTTTGAGGAAAGGGGGCTCGAACTGCCGGATGAGCGTCTTGCGGAATTCGACCAGGAAGACAGTGTAGGGAAGTACAGACTCCTGGGGCTGAGGAAGCGAGGCGGAGCCGACACTCGAGTGGAGCGCCCCAAGCTCTTCTTCCCGATCTACGTGAACACGAGCACCAAACAAGTCAGTCTGAAGCCCTTCTCGAACGGTGCGAAGGTCCTCCCAATGCTATCCGACGGGAGAGAAGGTTGCTGGCGCTGGGGGGCCGACAAAGTCCTGAAGAACCTGCATCTGCTAGTCGCAGACCAGGTCGGTTCGACCGGCCGGTATGATGTATTCGTGAAGAACTACCTACAGGAGGACGGCGAGCAGAGAAGAATGAAGCCCAAGTCCGTCTGGTTTGGTTCGGATGTCTCCACCGATGGAGCCACAAAGGCGTTTCATCAGTTGATGCCTGACGTTGACTTCTCGAACCCGAAACCTGTCGCGTTCGTCAAGGACCTCTTGGACTACGCGACAGATGATGATGAAATCGTCATGGACTTCTTTGCTGGCGCGTGCCCACTGGCCGAGGCTACCTTGGAGCTCAACCGTGCCGATGGAGGCAACCGACGGTTCGTGGTCGTGCAACTGCCTGAGCCACTGCCCGAACCTGGAAAGAAGTTCAGGACCATTGCCGACATCGGCAAGGAGCGAATCCGGCGGGTGATTGCGAAGATGAAGAAGGAGCAGAAGGGTAAGCTCGACCTGAAGGAGCGGGCGACGCCGGAGGATTTGGGCTTCAGGGTGTTCAAGCTGACCACATCCAACTATCGCCAGTTCGAGGAGAAGCCGGCGGACAAGACCGACTTGAAGAAGTATGCCAGGCAGATGGCGATGTTCCGGGATGCACTGGTTGAGGGGTGGAAGCCGGAGAATGTGATTTACGAGGTGGCGATAAAGGAAGGGTTCGGGCTGAATTGCCGAATCGAGGAAGCTAACCGCCAAGACGCCAAGGACGCCAAATCGGAATCTCAACACAAAGGCACAAAGAGCACCAAGAAGACCGGAGGGATTCCCGGAGTCTATCGCGTGACTGACCCGGATAAGGAGCAGAGCCTCTACATCTGCCTGGATGACGAAATTCGGCTGGAGAGTCTGCGATTCCTGAATCTGAAGAAGGACGACCTACTCATCTGCCGCGACAAGGCGCTAGACGACGAAGCCGCCGCGAATCTGACGTTGCAGTGCAGGTTGAAGACGATATGAACACCAACTGAGAGATGCAGAGGTTTGAACTCGATCAGACGATTAGCTCCTGCACTGTCACCAAGAACCTGGTCCGGCAGCTAGAGTCCTATGTCACTGAGAAGGTCGCTGCCGTTTCCGGGGTTGCTCGTCACCAACTTCAGGAGTCGCTGAGAATTCGGATCGTGGAGCCTCGTGGAACGACGGTCATCAAGACTATAGCAGACTACACTCATGAGTTGCTACCGGACAGGACCGAGAAAGTGTCTATTGAGTGTGATGTCTATTCGCCGGCAACCTTACGAGTCCAGATAGTCTTTCACAAGACTAGCTACCGGTCTCGCATCATGCTGGATATCGAGAACGACAACGCTAGAGAGATCGCGCTGAGTGTGGACTCGGGACTTCGCCGAGTTATCGCCGACTTCACCAACTATCACAAGGTCCTTCACCCTCCGACGCCAGTCGCGGGCCTTCTCTGGGCCGTGTGGTACACGGCGGGCCTCCTCAATTTCATACCCATGCTTAGCAAGGAATCGAGTCTTGCGCGGGTGATACCCTCTGTGACTATGCCAGTATGGATTCTGCTCGCACTATGCTGGGTGTCAAGCAGACTGTTCCCTTATACGGCATTTGACTCCAAGCGATACAGAAGCGCCAAAGCGGTCCGGAACTTCATCCTGCTGGGTCTAGCAGGATTTCTTCTCTTCGGGACCATTTTCGTTCTGCTGCGCAGGCGACTACTGGGGTTCTGAGGGAGCGCCGACATGCAGTTCCGCTTTGACGCGAGTCGGGATTTCCAGCTTGCCAGGAAACGGCGCGGAGCGACATGCTATGAGGAGTAACCCGTGAGTGATAACCTGCCGGAGCGAAAGATGACCGGGTCGGAAATAGTATTCTACCGGACCGAGGACGGCAAGGGCCGGATTGAGGTCAGGCTGCAGGACAATACCGTGTGGTTGACCCAGGCGGCGATGGCTGAACTCTTCCAGACTACCCCGCAGAACATCACCCTGCACGTGCGGAACGTCTATGCCGACGGCGAACTTGACGAGCCGGCAACTTGTAAGGATTACTTACAAGTTCAGTCCGAGGGAGGGCGGGAAGTCAAGAGAACCCGGCGATTCTACAACCTGGACGTGATTATTGCGGTCGGCTATCGGGTGCGGTCGGCCCGGGGCACGCAATTTCGGCAATGGGCGACCGAACGGCTGCGCGAATACCTGGTCAAGGGATTCGTGCTTGACGATGAGCGGCTGAAGGAAGGCCGAACCCTCGGCACCGACTACTTCGACGAACTGCTTGAGCGTATCCGCGACATTCGGGCGAGCGAGAAGCGATTCTACCAGAAGATCCGTGACATCTATAAGCTGGCGATTGACTACGACCCGAACGCCGGCGCGACCAAGGAGTTCTTTCAGATTGTCCAGAACAAGCTGCACTGGGCGATAGCAGGCAAGACCGCGGCCGAAATAATCGCCGAACGGGCCGACGCCCGCAGACCCAACATGGGGCTCACGACTTGGAAAGGAACTAAGGTGCGCCGCACTGACGTTGTCGTGGCCAAGAACTACCTGAGCGAAAAGGAAATCAGCGAGTTGAACCGCATCGTGGTGATGTATCTCGACTATGCTGAAGACCAGGCGAAACGACGGCGGCCACTCTATATGCGCGACTGGCGGGAGAAGCTGGATGCGTTCCTGCGGTTCAACGAGCGAGACGTGCTCAAGCACCCGGGAAAGGTCTCAATGGAGGTCGCGCAGGCGCTGGCGCTGAAGCAGTTCGAGAAGTTCGATCAGGCCCGTCTGGCACGCGAAGCCGCTGCCGACGAAGAACTGGAACGCACCGCGAAACGACTGGAGCAGCGGGCAGCAAAGCTCGGGCGCGGCCGGAAACGGCAAGGGTAGATGCAATTCCGCTTTGACGCGAATCAGGAGTTCCAGCTTGCTGCGATTGAGGCGGTGGCGAAGCTGTTTGAGGGGCAGCCGCCAATCAAGCCGAGCCTGGAGTTCAAGCTGGGTTTCGCGGCAATCGGGAACCGGCTGGACCTGGATGACAGGGCGTTGCTGAAGAACGTCCGGGGTGTGCAGACCGGCGCTTCCCTGCCGGTGGATAAGGAGTTGCTCTCTCTGGAGGGTGAGGCCGAGACGGTCGAGGGGAACCAGAAGGTCAGGTTCTACAACTTCTCGGTTGAGATGGAGACCGGAACCGGGAAGACTTACGTTTACATCCGGACTGCGCTGGAGTTGTTTCAATGCTACGGGTTCAGGAAGTACATCGTGGTTGTGCCGTCGGTTGCCATCCGCGAGGGCGTGCTCAAGACGTTCCAGATGACCGAGAAGCACCTGAAGGAACATTACGGCAATTTGTCGTATCGCTATTACGTCTACGATTCCGAGAATCTGTCTCAGGTGCGGCAGTTCGCGTTGTCGCCGAATGTCGAGTTCATGGTGATGACGATTGACTCGTTCAACAAGGCGTCGAATGTGATCCGCCAGACGACCGACCGGTTGCAGGGCGAGACTCCGGTTCATCTGGTGCAGGCGGCCAGGCCGATTCTGATTCTGGACGAACCGCAGAACATGGAGAGCGAGTTGCGGATTCAGGCGCTTACCACGCTGAACCCGCTCTTTGCCCTGCGCTACAGCGCGACGCATCGGAACCCGTACAACCTCGTGCACCGGCTCACGCCGTTTGAGGCGTATCGCCAGCGGTTGGTGAAACGGATTGAGGTTGCGGGCGTGGAGAAAGTGGACGACGCGAATCAGGTCTTCATTCGGCTCGAAGGCGTGCGCAGCGAGAAGAAGACCCTCACCGCAAGGGTCGCCATTCACCAATTGATGAAGACCGGCCAGGTGAAGGAGAAGGTCGTTGTGGTCAGGCCGGGCGACAAGCTGGAAGACAAGGCCGGGCGGCCCGAGTACGCCGGATTTGCGGTCGAAGAGCTTGACGCGGGCGAAGGTCTGGTCCGGTTTGCCAATGGCGTGGTGGTGAAGGTCGGCGAGGCTCGGGGTGCGGACCGGGTAGCGGTCTTCGATGAGCAGATTCGGTACACTGTCGAAGAGCACTTTCGGAAACAGGCGAAGCTCAGGGATGCGAATATCAAGGTGCTGTCGCTGTTCTTCATTGACCGGGTTGATAACTACGCGCGGGAAGATGGCGTCATTCGACGGCTGTTCGACAAAGCGTTCAATGAACTGAAGCGCAAGTACCCGGATTGGCAGAGCGCAGAGCCGGAGAAGCTGAGGGCGGCGTATTTCGCGGCGCGTCGGACGCGCGAGGGCGACGTGGTGCTCGAAGACAGCAGTTCAGGCGAGGCTGAGAAGGACAAGGAAGCCTATGACCTGATAATGAAGGACAAAGAGCGCCTGCTGTCGTTCGATGAGCCGACCTGTTTCATCTTCTCGCACTCAGCCTTGCGCGAGGGCTGGGATAACCCGAACGTGTTCCAGATTTGCACCCTGAACCAGACTGCGTCCGAAGTCAAGAAACGGCAGGAGGTCGGGCGCGGCGTGCGGTTGTGCGTGGACCAGACCGGCGACCGGGTGCGGGACGACAAGGTGAACGTCCTGACCGTAGTGGCCAATGAGAGCTATGAGAAGTACGTGGAGCGGTATCAGGCTGAGGTGGTCGAGGAGTTGGGCGCGGATGGCGCGCCGCCGATACCGGTGAATGCACGCAAACGAGCGACCGTGCTGCTGCGTAAGAAGTACACCCTGAAGCCGGAGTTTGTCGAGCTCTGGAAGCGCATCGCCCAGAAGACGCGCTATTGCGTGAAGATTGACACGCCGAAGTTGATTGCCGATGTGGTAAAGGAGCTGGATGCTGCGACAATCAAGAAGCCGCACATCAGAGTAATCAAGGGCACTGTGGCCGTTGGTACAGAGGATGAGTTCGAGGCGGTGAAGGTTGGCGAGAGGTTGGCGGAGTACGAGGGCGAACACAGGCTCTTGCCGAACCTGGTTGAGGTCATGGCCGACTTGATGGGCCGCACGACGCCGCCAATGCGGCTGACGCGCGGGACATTGCTAGAGGTCTTCCAGCGCACGAAGAACCAGCAGGGGGCGATGGACAACCCGCACGAGTTTGCCACCGTCGCGGTGCAGATTATCAAGCGGAAACTCGCGGAGCAGATGATTGACGGCATCAAGTACGAGAAGTTGAACGAATGGTACGAGATGTCGCAGTTCGAGGCCGAGTTCGATAGCTGGCAGGACTATCTGGTGCCGAGTCGCAGGGCGGATGGAACGGCCGGCGCGTCGGTCTATGACCAGGTGCCGTATGAGTCAGAGGTCGAGAAGGAATTTGTCGAAGGGCTGGAGAAGCGGGACGACGTCAGGCTCTACGTGAAGCTGCCGGCGTGGTTCGTCGTGAACACGCCAATCGGCACGTACAATCCGGATTGGGCGATTGTGCTGGAACCGCGCGACGAACACGGCGAGCCGACCGGCGAGCAGAAGCTGTACCTGGTGCGGGAAACCAAGGATACGCTTGACCGCAGCAAGCTGCGACCCGACGAGCGGGCGAAGGTAGACTGCGGCGAGCGACACTTCCGGGACGCGCTGGGCGTTGACTATAAGGTCGTCAGCGAAGCCAAGAACCTGGACTGAGCGGAGTCCAGCCGCGAGGAGAGTGGGGGGGAGGGGACGCTTCTCCTATTCTCGAATTTGAATCTGACCCGACGGCGAAGTAACTAAGTGGTGGCCCAGTGGCCGAGTGGTCAAGTGCGAACCCTCCGAGAGCTCACCCATGAGCTCACCCATGAACTCCCCCACGAGCTGGGTGAAGCACTCACCCAGGCACTGGGTGAAGCACTGGGTGATGCGCTGGGTGAGGCACTCACCCAAGCACTGGGTGAAGCACTGGGGGATGCACTGGGAGTAGGGTTCCCCCAGGCACTCAGGGAAGCACTGGGTGGTGAACTCCCCGAAGGGCTGGGTGAAGCACTGGGGGATGCACTCACCCATGCACTGGGGGATGCACTGGGTGGAGCAGTGCCTTTGGAACAGGCTCGACGCATAATGGCCTGAGGCATAACGCATTAGGCCGAAAATGACCGATTCTGAGGTTGGAGGCGGTTGTGGTCGAAATATATCTCTGGAGCTATAATCCCTCGGTCTGATTCCGGCGCAGTCCGACCGGCTGGCCGCACGCGGCCTGCAGATAGCGGCGAGAGGTGCGGAGCCTGCCCCAGCACCCGGGGGAGAACCCGGGGGAGCACCCGGGGCATAGCCCCCCGCTGAATCCCCCACTGAGCCCCCCGGAGTATCCCCCACTGAATCCCCCCCCCTGAGCCCCCCGGAGTATGTGGGGGAGCACTTGGGGGATAGTCCCCCGGAGCATCTGGGGGAGCGCCCGGGGGAGCATGGGGGGCAGCACCTGGGGCAGCACCCGGGGGAGAGTGGGGGGGAGCATGGGGGGGGGGAGCACTGCCTTTGGAAACGGCTCGATTGCTAAGTCGCTGAACCGGCTGTCGCTAGGCCGAATATGGCCGATTTTGAGCTTGGAATGGGATGTACCAGATTTGGTACTTTAAAGTACCGGAGCGTGGCGAGACGCGGAACGATGAGCGGTGAAGGCGAAGGATGAACGATGGCCCGAAACGGGAACCGCGAAGATGAGGACGCAGGACCGCGGCTTCGCGGCTCGCAGTATCGCTTCACTCGCAGGACCGCTCGGGGAAGATACCCAAATCCTAAGCTCGAAATCCGAAACAAGCACGAAATCCGAAATCCAAACCACACCCCTGCCTCCGTACCAGAATCTGTGGAATCTGCGTAATCTGCGGATTTAAGATTCCGGGCGCCCGGAAGCGGCGCCCGGTTCAATCCGCGGTTCCGTCTACCAGGTCGTACCCAGCGCGATGCTCAGACCGGATGCTTTTCCGGGCGAGAGGCTGATGTTTGGACCGCTTGAGGTGTTGTCGGACACAAGGCTGAGCGACAGAAGCGGTGTCGAGCGAATCAGGGACTCCATTTGCAGGAAGAACCGGCCGAGATAGACCCTGCCGCCGACCGTGGGCCGACCGCCGAGGTACAATCCCATGGTCATCCCTCGGTCGCTGGGGACTGCGCTGCCGCTGAGCAGCCCGAAATCGAATCCCAGAAGCGAGAATCCCAGGTAGGGTTCAAACGCCGCCGGCCTGGCGACGATGCGATACCCGAACCGGAAGAAATCGTCGTCAAGGATTCGGTGCGTGGTGAACGCATCTCCTGCCAGCCGGGCTGAGGTTGTCGCGTGAGTCAAGTTGTCGGTGCGGGTCACGGTGCCGGCCAGGTTCTGGTTGCTTTCGTAGCCGAGCATGATACCGTCGTCAACCGTGAACGAGTTTCCGTACGGATTTGTGGTCATCGGGAACGAGAACGCCAGCGCCAGATGAGGCCCGGACTTCCAGTTGACGCCGCCGTACTGCCAGTCATAGGTGCTGCCCTGCCATTCGCGGAGAGTGCTCGGGCCAAGCCGGCTGTAGCCCCAGGAGGCGAACCATTTCCCGCCGTAGTGCGTTCCTCGGCCGTGCAGGCCCTGGTTCAGTATCCCGATTTTGCGGCGAACCGAACCGGCATCGCGGGCATCGGGCGACGCGAGCAGATACAGCCGGTAGTTCTGGACCGCCAGCGCGGCGTAGCCCTCGACTTCGTCAAGTACGGCGATGTTATAGTACGCCGGGGCGAGCCAGGGGGCCTGGCGCAGCGCCTCAGAGTATTCCCGCATCGCATCGAGGTAGCCGCTCTTGTCCCGGGCGTTGTCCTGCGCTTCGGTCGCCCGCGCCAGCGCGCCCTGCGCTTCTTCCGGGACCGCGGGCGGAGCGCTTGACTGTCGAACGAGTTTGATGATTCGCTCGCGCAGGCGAAAGTCAACGTCAAGGGAGTTGCCCGGGTCCAGCGCCGCGATGTAGTGCGTCAGGGCCAGGTCCGGTTCGCCTTCCTGCTCCAGGGCAACGCCGGCCTGTTCCTCCTCAAACGCGCGAACCGTGGGGCCGCCCTTCTGGCTGGACTTGAGCCCGGGCCGCACCTGCAACGTCAGCAATTCCTCTTCGCGCATGACCTCGACCTCGAGCCATTCGTTGGGGTGAGCTTCGATGACGTTCCGGACGACACTGAGGTCGGTCGCCTTCACGCCGGCGATGCGCAGGATGACGTCGCCTTCAAGCAGACCGCCCTTTTCGGCCGGCGAATTCTTCACCACCGACTGGACCAGGACCCCTTCATTCGTTTCCAGGCCATACTCAAGGGCGATACTGTCATTGACATTCGCCATCACCATGCCCAGGTAACCCTGCGGCTTGCCGGCAAAGACCAGGGTCGCAAAGCAGGTCAGGCAGAGAATCAGCAGAGACGCGGTCATGACCATTCGACCGACCGGGCGTCGGGAGCACGGCTTCAACGTATCTCCTGGTTCAGGTTGAAACGGGCTGGAGCTTCTTCCGGGGAATCCATGGAACTCACTCTCTTATGGGTCGGTAGTAATGAATCTCTTTGGCCAGAATTCCTCCGGTGTACGAATTCTCGCTTGTGCCCCACGAAAGTGTCGTTGCGTGACCGCTCTTGCCCATCTGGGTTCCCAGGTTCTTGCCCTGGTAGATGCCCATGTGCGCATCCTTGTCCTCATACGCTATCTTGAGTTTCGGGTCCAGAGGACGTTTGAGTGGATTGCCGTTCTCGTACTTCTGGGCTACACCGCTGGCCAGGATTACATCACCGGGTCGAGCTTCACCGGGCGAAACCTCAACGAAGTGTGGATTTCTGTGTCCCGGACTTCCCATCAACTCATGCGTCGTACAATACGGAATTCTCAGTCCCTCCCGATACAGCACACCAAAGACGAAATGACTGCAATCTGAATAGCTTTTGCCGTTCGCGGTGCCGATGCCGGATTCGCAGATATGGTACTTGTCTAAGGAGTTCTTCAGGAGTTCGGTGTTCATGGAGTAGTGCACTCTGCTGTCATCGAACCATGCGCGCCACTCCTCAGGAGTCAGTTTGCCGTTGTGGGGCAGGTCGTGGAGCTGTTTGGGGAGGCCGAATTCCCTTGCGACCTTCTTGGCCATGACGGAGATCTCTGCTCCCTCAGCTCGTGAGACCGGTCCCTTGGCGTGCACGGCAGGTTGAACCGGAACCGCGGCGTTCGTTGTGAACCTCGGCGGTAACTTGAAGCCGAGTTTCCCTTGCGATACATAACCCAGATTGAAGAATTCGGTCCAGACCGGAGCTTGGACTTTCGCTTTTTGCGCCGCCCGCTGCTCTGGACTCATGCGCGGCGGCTCCGGCTGCGCGGGCTCCTCTCGACTGCCGTTATCCTCAGGCGGCGGCGTCGGCGGCGAGGCCGGCGGCACGTATATCGGGCTATAGGGCAATTGGTCGATCGCGCCTTGTGAGAAGCCGGTCCGGACAAGGCACAGCGTGAACAGACCAAGGCCGGCCAGCGTGAGACACGTACGCGCCATCTTTCCTAACAGGAAATCTCTGTCCATAGGGTTGTCCTCCAAACGGTGGTTTCCCGACTTGCGTGAAACCTCGAAGAGCTCTGCACGTCGATAGAGAGTGTAACCTTCTGAGAAACGTTGTCAAGGTTTCCGGACCCGACAATCAGGCGGCAAACCCGGAGTCCGACGAACCGACGACACATACCGCAGCCCCCGGCGTCCGAGGGAGAGCGGCGCGGCGCGCGAAGGCTGAGGTCTGAATTCTGAACGCTGAGCCTGAAGAGCATACAGTAGACAGTGCACAGTAGACAGGAACGCGCGAAGCGCGAAACACCTGAATCCCAGGCCCGAAGTTCGAACAAGGCACGAAGCCCGAAGTCCAGCCGAGGCCGGTAGCTGTAAGCCGCAAGTGTTGGCTGTTGGCCGCTGGCTGTCAGCCGCCAGCCGTTAGCCGATAGCCGTCAGACGCAAATACCTAAGCCCTAAGCTCGAAATCCGAACGAAGTCCTGAGTCCAGAATCCGAAATCCGAAGGGAGCCCGGTGATGGCGCTCATCAGAGCGCGGGCCAGCGTGCGTTGCTTGACAGCCGGGGCGGCGGAGCTATACTTAGCGCGTGAGTACATTGCGGGAGCTTGAATCAGCAGTCGAAGGTCTGTCCGGTCGTAGGTATGACCGGTTCCGGAAGTGGTTTCTGGAGCGCGACTGGGCGCTCTGGGACCGGCAGATTGAGGCTGATTCTGCAGCGGGTAGGCTTGATTTCCTGGTCCGTGAGGCTCGCGACGAGAAGGACTCGGGCAAGCTGCGGCGCGACTGAAGCACCACAAGACCCGGCGGTTTCGACAACTCTAGGACCAGTTGCCTCCGCGAGTGCGGCTGCGCGCCGACAATGCATTCGCGCTCCTGCGCGACAACCCAGACCATCCATCGCTTCACTTCAAGAAGATAGGCGCGTTCTGGTCAGTCCGGGTGGATGATGCCCACCGGGCTCTGGCGGTCGTTGACGATGAGGACCTCATCTGGGTCTGGATAGGTTCTCCTGACGAGTATGAGCGGTTGATTTCACGCCGCCAACAGTCCTGACTCAGTCTCACTCCCTCAATCCCTTGCTCCCTTGCTCCTTTCCGGCCAAGGCGCGACACGGGAACGAAGGCGGCTTCGTTCCCGTGCTTGTTGCGCTTTCGAGCTACTTAATCTTGCCCGGGCCCGGAGTCGGGGTCTTGCCCCCTTTGGGTGCCGGGGTAACAGGAGTTTGCGGAGTCTGGGCCTTGCTGTTCAGATCGTTGACGGTTTTCTGCAGGTCGCCCACCTTATTCTGGAGCTCGGAGATTTTCTTTTCCTGGGCGTCCATCTTGGCTTTGTCGGCCTTCGACATTCCACAGCCGGTCATGAGTAGAGCGGCGAAGACTGCGACCACTGCCAGAAGTCTTTTCACTGCGTTCTCCTTTCGGATGTCGGTGCTTGACGGTATTGGCCCGCAGCTTCCGGCTGGTTGCCTGCGTTCTCTTCGCCGGCCCTTTGGAACTGCAAGCCGATGCCGACCGAACTTCAGCGTCTGAGAACCGGTTTGTCGTCCTCAATACACCTACGCGAAGATAACAGCGAAAAGAGGTCTTGTCAAGAGGGGAGAGCAGGGGGGAGAGCAGGGAACGATGAACTATGAACTATGAGCGATGAACGGCGAGGGCGAAAGAGAAACGGCAAGCGCGAAGCGCGAAGTCAGAAGTCAGAATCGAGCGGGCAGAAGGCGAAACGATGGATGGGGAACGATGAACGAGAACGAACCGGAGAGCTGCCGATGAACGCAGATGAAAGCAGATGAACGCGGGAAACCGGAAACGACGAACGAGGAATGAAGAACGATGAAGGATGAAGGCGAAACGATGAATGATGAGCTTCGATTCGACGCAGTTGACAATGCTCCTCCCGCCGACTACGATATGCCATGCCACACATCACGACCCCTTTCGGAGTTATGCGTTTCGTGACCTCCCAGCGCGGGCTGGCGCGGATAGACCTTAAGGCCAAGGGCAAGCCTGAGCCCGAGCTGGATGGCGCGTTTGACCGCAAGGTCGCGGCCTGGCTGGCCGACTATTTCGCAGGCCGGGCCATGTCCTTCTGCCTGCCGCTGGACCTGGGCCGGGTGACGCCCTTTCAGCGCAGTGTCCTGCTTGCCTGTGTTCGGATTCCGTTCGGCGAAGTCGTGACCTACGCCGAGCTCGCCGGGAAAGTCGGCAAGCCGGGTGCGGCCCGGGCGGTGGGCACGATCATGGCGACCAACCCGATTCCGATTGTGATTCCCTGCCACCGCGTAGTCGGCAGCGACCTGAAGCTGCACGGATTCGGCGGCGGGCTGGAGATGAAGCGGAAACTGCTGGAGATGGAAGGAGTGTCCATCCGGGGCAAAGGAGCGTCGGCCAGGGTCGTGAAGCCCGCGGCCAAAGGCAAGGGGAAGAGGTAGACGGAGTGCGGATTACAGATTGCAGATTCTAGATTACAGATTGCAGAATGGCTGAGAAGCAACCCAAGATAGAGCGGAAGGTTGTCCGGGTGATGGTGGGCAACATGGGTACGAACTGCTATCTGCTGGCGGACACGTCCGAGATTGCCATCATCGACCCCGGGTTTGAGCCGGAGCGGGTGTTGCAGGAGATTGAGGCCATCAAGACCGCGAGCCCGAACTCCGTTTCACCCTGGGTTGTGAAGTATATCATCAATACCCACGGCCACATTGACCACATCGGCGCGAACGCCCGGCTGAAGCAGTTGACCGGCGCGCAGATTCTTATCGGCCGGCGCGATGCCGAGCTGCTGACCGACTCGGGCGGGAACTTGTCCCGGCTCATGGACCAGCCCGTCGTGTCACCCCCGGCCGACCGCCTGCTGGACGAAGGGGACAAAGTCGTGGTGGGAAGCACCTCGATGAAGGTCATGAATGCACCCGGACACACAATCGGCGGCATCTGCCTGATTGGCGACGGGTTCGCGTTCACCGGCGATACGCTGTTCTATGCTTCGATCGGCCGGACCGATTTCCCGGGCGGGTCGGAGAAGATGATAATCGCGTCGCTGAAACGGCTGGTCCAGGTGTTGTCGGACGACACAATGGTCTATCCGGGTCACGAAGACCCGGGTCTGATGCGGGACATCAAGAAAGTTAACCCGTTCCTGTCGTATTACCGCTAGCCGGGGGCAAGACCTAAGTCTTGACTTTGGGCCGGTTTTGCTTATTGTATTCCCGGACATTTGACCGCCCGCTGAGCTTTCAGGCCGGAGTTTGTCCGATTCGGGCGGCTGGCTGAACACTGGACACTTGCTTTACGCCCTTGATGGGCATGGAGGAGAAATGCCGAAAGTAAGAGTAGCAATCATTGGTGTCGGGAACTGCGCTTCCAGCCTGGTGCAGGGCGTTTACTATTACCGCAACGCCAAGCCCGGGGAAATGATTCCGGGGATCATGCACGCGGTGCTGGGCGGGTATCACATCAGTGACGTCGAGTTCACGCTCGGAATCGACATCGACAAGCGGAAGGTTGGCAAGGACCTGTCGCAGGCGATTTACACCTATCCCAACTGCACCTACGAGTTCGCCCGGATTCCGAGGTCCAACGTCAAGATTGTCCGGGGCATGACCCACGACGGCCTGGGTTATTACCTGTCGCAGATTATCGAGAAGGCGCCCGGCCCGACCGCGGACATCGTCCGGCTGCTCAAAGAAACCAAGACCGACGTCGTCGTGAACTTCCTGCCGGTGGGCAGCGAAGAAGCTACGAAGTGGTACGTGGAACAGGTGCTGGAGGCCGGGTGCGCGTTTGTGAACGGCATCCCGGTTTTCATCGCTTCACAGAAGTACTGGCAGAACCGGTTCAAGAAGGCGGGTCTGCCGGTGCTGGGCGACGACATCAAGTCCCAGGTCGGCGCGACGATTCTGCACCGGACCCTGGTCAGCCTGTTCAATGACCGCGGGGTGAAGCTGCTGCGCACGTCGCAGTTGAACGTCGGCGGCAACACCGACTTCCTGAACATGCTCGAGCGCTCGCGCCTCGTGTCCAAGAAGATTTCCAAGACCAACGCGGTGAAGTCGCTGCTGAAGTACGATATCGGCGACGACAACATCTACATCGGGCCGTCGGATTATGTGGCCTGGCTCAAGGACCGGAAGTGGGCGCACCTGCGGATGGAAGGCCAGACGTTCGGCGACGTGCCGCTGAACATGGAAATCAAGCTCGAGGTCTGGGATTCGCCGAATTCGGCCGGCGTGATGATTGACGCCATCCGCTGCGCCAAACTGGCGCTGGATAACGGCCTGTCCGGCAGCATTAACGACCCGAGTTCCTATTTCTACAAGACCCCGCCGATTCAGTATCCGGATGATGAATGCCGGAACCGGACTGAAGCCTTTATCAAGAAGTACGGGAAGAAGACCAAATAGCGCCGCGACGGCGCATGACGCATGACGCTTCACGCGGTACGCCGGACGCGAGGCGTAGAGCGTATAGCGCATAGCGTCGAGCGTTCGGCCTGATGCGCGGCGTATTGATAACCTTCGAAGGCGTCGAGGGCTCGGGTAAGTCGACGCAGGCGGAAATTCTGTGCGCGGCCCTGCAGCGGAGAGGCGTGGCGTGCATCCTGACCCGGGAACCGGGCGGGACCCCGATTGGCGAGCGAATCCGCGATATCCTGCTGGACCCGGCGTGCCGGGAGATGCACGCGAAGACCGAGCTGCTCCTGTACCTGGCCAGCCGCAACCAGCACGTTCAGGAGAAGTTGCTGCCCGCGCTGCGGGCCGGGAAAGTGGTTATCAGCGACCGTTACTCCGAGTCGTCGTTCGCTTACCAGGGCCTGGGCCGTGACCTGACGCTGAAGGAAACGAGCCGGCTGAACAAGTATGCCACCGGCGGGCTGGTGCCGGACCTGACGATGGTGGTTGACGTGCCGCCCGAAGTCGGCCGGGAACGGATGAAGGGCGAGACCCTGGATCGGCTGGAGTCCGAGCGCATGGAGTTTCATTGCCGGGTGCGGGACGCCTACCTGCACGTGGCCCGGCGCGCGCCGAAGCGGATCAAGGTGCTGGACGGGCGTAAGAGTCAGGCGGAACTGGCGCGAGAGGTGGAGAACCTCGTGGTGTCCAAACTCGTCGAAAAGAGTGTCATTAAGAGATGACGAATGTCGCATAACCAAGTGAGTTAGAGAGGTGTCAGTGAAGAAGTTTGCTGCATTTGTGCTGGCCGGCATTGTGGCGTGCACGATGCTCGCCGGCCGGGTTCAGGCCCAGGAAGCGCAGAAGATGAATGCCCTGCAATCGATGGAGCTGTTCCAGCAGGTGCTGATGAGCGTCCAGACCCAGTACCACCGCAAGGTCGAGACCCAGGAGCTGATCAAGGACGCGATCCAGGGGATGCTGAACAGCCTGGACCCCTATTCGGAGTACATGGAGCCGGACCAGGCCAATGAGCTGAAGATCCGGACCCAGGGCGAGTTCGGCGGCATCGGGATTCACATCGGCGAGACCGAGAGCCGGCTGACCGTGATGTCGACCATCGAGGGCACGCCGGCCTACCGGATCGGCATCATGGCCGGGGACCGGTTCATGAAGATCGAAGGCAAATCCACGCAGGGAATGACCATCCAGGACGCGATTGACCTGCTGCGCGGCACGCCCGGGACCCAGGTCAAGGTTTCGATGGCCCGGGATGGCGTGAAGGACGAAATCGAGTTTGATATCACGCGCGAAATCATCAAGATCAAGGGCGTGCCCTATGCCGGGATGCTGAACAATGACGTCGGGTTCCTGCGCCTCGCGGACTTCCAGGCCAGCGCCCGGGCCGAGCTGGACGCTGCGCTCGACTCCCTGACCCGGAAGTGCCATGCGACCAAGCTCATCTTCGACCTGCGTTCAAACGGCGGCGGCCTGCTCCAGGAGGGGCACGAGGTCTCGGAGCTGTTCCTGCCCCCGGGCGATACGACGGTGACCACCGCGGGCCAGACCCCGCCTTCGCACCACGTCTTCGTCGCGGCCAACCCGAGGGCTTACGTCTCCCAGCCCATGATTGTCCTGGTGGACCGGGGCACCGCGTCCGCGTCCGAGATTGCCTCAGGGGCCCTGCAGGACTACGAGCGCGCGGTTGTCGTGGGCGAGACGACCTTCGGCAAGGGCACGGTCCAGACCCCGATGACCCTGCCGAACCAGGCGACTCTGAAGCTGACCACCGCCCTGTGGCGCACCCCGACCGGGCGCTGTGTCGACATCCGGACCGGCCGCGATACCGCCAACCGCCAGCAGGACTCGCTGTTCTACACCAAGGGCAGGAATCATCGCCTGGTCCGGGGCTGGAGCGGGATTGTCCCGGACCTGTACGCACCGTATGAGCACCTGAACGACTTCGAGGCCAGGATCAAGGCCGAGTGGTACTTCGCGTTCGCGGTCAAGTACGCCAGCAAACACCCTGAGCTCAAGCCGGGCTTCGAGGTAACGCCCCAGATGATCACGGATTTCAAGGCCCTGCTCAAGGAGAAACAGTTCGCGTTCACGGATGCCCAGATTGACTCGGCGCGGGACTTCATTGACAAGGCCCTGAAGATCAACATCGCTTCGAACCTCTGGGGCACCTACGGTGAGTACCAGGCGCGCCTGCCGCTGGATACGCAGGTGAACCGGGCACTGGAGCTGCTGGCCAACGCCAAGACCGAGCAGGACGTGTTCGACGCCCTGCCCAAGCCGGTGAAGAAACAGGGAGTAGGGAGTAGTGAATAGTGAATGGTGAATGGAAGCAGGAAGGAGGCCAATGAATTACAAGTACTTTCCAGTCAGCGTGACGGATGCGGTTGCGCTGGTGAAGTTCAACCGGCCGCCGGTGAATGCGCTGAATACCGAGCTAGTGAAGGAACTGCACGAGGTGGTCGAGGACCTGGACAAGGACCCGGCAGTCCGGGTGATTGTGCTGACCGGCGAGGGCAAGGCGTTTGTGGCCGGCGCGGACATCGGTGAGATGTCCCGGTTCTCAGCGCTCGAAGCGCGGGACTTCGCCCGGAACGGGCACAAGACCCTGGCGCGGATGGAGAAGACCGAAAAGCCGATTATCTGCGCCATCAACGGCTTTGCCCTGGGCGGCGGGTGCGAGGTTGCCCTGGCGTGCGATATCCGGGTGATGGCCGAGGGCGCGAAGATCGGGCAGCCGGAAGTGAACCTGGGCATTATTCCGGGCTTCGGCGGCACCCAGCGCCTGTCCCGGCTGGTCGGGCCGGGTCTGGCCAAGGAAATGGTCTGCACCGGCGACCACATTGACGCCCAGGAGGCCCTGCGCATCGGCCTGGTGAACAAGGTCGTACCGCTCGACAAGCTGATGGATACGGTCATGGATATGGCCCGGAAGATTGCCGCCAAAGGCCCGGCCGCGGTGCGGCTCGCCAAGAGCGTAATCAACCGGGGCTTGGATTCGAACCTGGACACCGGCAACGCCCTGGAGATTGAGGCGTTCGGCGTCTGCTTCGCATCCGGCGAACCGAAGGAAGGAATGAAGGCTTTCCTTGAGAAGCGAAAGCCGGACTGGACAAAGAAGAGTGAGTAGTGAGCAGTAAGTAGTGAGCAGCAAGGGAGGAAACATGGCTGGAGAGTATGAAATAGTCATCACCGGCGCGGCCCGAACCCCGATGGGCAAGCTGTTGGGCAGCCTGGGAACGCTCAAGGCGCCGGAACTGGGCGCGGTCGCAATCAAGGCCGCAGTCGAACGCTCAGGGATCAAGCCGGAGGCGATCAGCGGCGTGATCATGGGCAACGTCTGCCCGGCCGGGATCGGCCAGAACCCGGCGCGGCAGGCGATGATCAAGGCCGGGCTCAAGCCCGAGACCGGGGCCTTGACCATCAACAAGGTCTGCGGCTCGGGGATGATGGCCGCGGTTCTCGCGGCCCAGCAGATCAAGGCCGGGGACCAGCAGGTCGTGGTCGCGGGCGGCCAGGAATCGATGTCCAACGTGCCGCACTACCTGTACACCCTGCGCGGCGGCGTCAAGCTGGGCGACGGCAAGCTGGTTGACGGGCTGATTTACGACGGCATCTGGTGCGCGCTGAACGACGTGCACATGGGCATGCTGGCCGAATTCACGGCCGAGCGGTCGGGCATCTCCCGGCAGCAGCAGGACGAGTGGGCGCTGGGCAGCAACCTGAGGGCCGCGGCCGCAATCAGGGAAGGCCGGTTCAAGCCCGAGATTGCCCAGGTCGAGATTCCGCAGCGCAAGGGCCCGCCGAAGGTCGTTGACACCGACGAAGGCCCGCGCGCGGACGCTACGCTCGAGGGACTGGCCAAGCTGAGCCCGGCGTTCAAGCGCGACGGCGGCACGGTGACCGCGGGCAACGCCTCGCAAATCAGCGACGGCGCATCCGCGCTGGTCGTCACGTCGCGGGCGATGGCGGACAAGCTGGGCAGCAAACCGCTGGCCCGGATTACCGGCTATGCCATCGGCAGCATGGAACCGAAGATGCTCTTCTACGCGCCGGTCAAGGCGATCAAGCTGCTGACCGGGTCGCTGAACATGAACGTCAATGACTTTGACCTGATTGAAGTCAACGAGGCATTCTGCGCCCAGACCCTGGCCGGGATCAAGGATGCCGGTTTGAACCCGGAGAAGGTGAACGTCAATGGCGGCGCAACCGCGCTGGGCCATCCGATCGGCTCGAGCGGCGCCCGGATCCTGGTTACGCTGATTTACGCCCTGAAGCAGCGCAACGCCCGCAAGGGCCTTGCCGCAATCTGCCTGGGCGGCGGTGAGAGCGTGGCGATGGCGGTGGAGCTGACATGAGCGTGCTCAGGCTCAAGCCTCAGGCTCGGGCATTCGCTGGCCTGGGCCTGGCACTTGCGCTTGGGCTCTTCCTCGCCTGCGCGAAACCGCCGGTGATAGAATCGGCTACGGCGGACCCGAACCCGGTAGGCCCTAACGCCCAGACCGAGCTGACCGCAGTGGCGAGCAGCCCGAGCAGTGAGGCGTTGACCTATCACTGGTACGTGGTCGAGACCGGCTCCGGCACGCTGAGCCAGGGCACCGGCAATCCGGTCACCTGGACCGCGGGCAAACTCGCCGGCACCTATCACGTTGCCTTGCGCGTGCTGGATGAGCACGCCCGGGTCGCGGATGATACCCTGGCCATCCAGGTTGCCAACCCCGGCGCAATACCCTGAGGGCCGGACCGCGACACCAGTTGGGCCGAAGACGCGGACCGAAGTCTGCGCGACGCTTTCGGCGGACGAGACGATTGAGCTGGGCCGCCGGCTTGCCCGGCGGCTCAAACCCGGCTCGGTTGTAGCATTCTTCGGCGACCTCGGCGCAGGCAAGACCACGATGATCAAGGGCATGGCGCAGGAGCTGGGGGTCAGGGAGACCGTCCGCAGTCCCTCATTTGTGGTCGTGACCGAGTACCAGGGCCGGGTCCGGGTCCAGCACGTGGACCTGTACCGGCTCCAAGGAGCGGCGGAGCTGGCCGGGGTCGGATTTGCGGACCTGTTCCGGCCGGACACAATCACCTTGATTGAGTGGGCTGACCGGGCCGGGCTGGAGTTGCCTTCTGACGCAGTTCGGGTCGAGATGAAGGTCAAGGCCGGCGAGCGCCGCAGCATTCGCATCCGGTTCGCAGAATCGGCTTGACGAAAGGGACTCTGTCGGGTAGCCTCTGAGCATGAGAATCTTCTTACGGCGCGCCGGGCTGGTCGCATTTGCCCTCACGCTTCTGTTTGCGCTCAGTTGTGATATCCTGTTCCCGAAAGATACGTTGCCGCCTCAGGTCCTGATGCTGAGCCCGCTGGACAGCGCCCTGGTCGGCGGCATCGTGACGCTGAGAGCGTCGGCGTTCGACAGCTCCGGCGTATCCAAGGTGGAGTTCCTGATAGATACCGGTGTGGTGGGTACCGCAACCCTGGTCAGCGGCAACTACGAGCTTGCCTGGAACTCAGCGAGCTTCCCGGCCGGGACCTGGCACTCGGTGCATGCCCGGGGAACCGACTTTGCCAGTAACATCGGCTACTCGGATACGGTCCAGGTTGTGGTCGCGGGTGCTACGGAAATCGACGTGCTGCACGGTGAATTCACGGTCCCGGCCGGAAACTATGTCTGGCTCCCTTTCCCGGTTGCGTCCGGCGATTCGCTGGTTGGCGATGCGTGGGTCACGAACGGGACCACGCTCTCGGACTTCTTCTGGTGCGACTCCGCGAATTTCGTGCTGTTTCAGGGCCAGCAGAGTTTCACCGCGCTCGACCGCCAGCAGAATCTCGCCGTGATCAGCGTGGCCTCTCTGGCTCCGGCGGCCGGCACTTACGACATGGTCTTCAGAAACACTTCGACCGCGGCCAAGACGGTCTGGGCCCGGTTTTCGCTGAGGAGGCACTGATGAACGGACTGCTGATTCTCGCGCTGCTTACCAGTGCCTGGCGTCCTGACGCGCGGCCGGTCGGTTCGGCCGAGCTGGCGCTCGCGCACGAGCTGGCCGTTCGCCCGGCCGGCGCGCCGTCGGCGCGACCGGCTATCAACTGGCGCGAGGTCGTACCCGGCCGGTTCGTGATTGGCTACGCCGCAGGCAGAGACGGGGCGGCCAGGGAACTGGTCAAGGCTCAGGGCGGGCGAGTTGTCAGGACCAGCCTCACCGGCGGCAACTTCCTGGTTGCGGAATTTCCGGCATCGGACCAGAATGCAGCTAACGGCCTGTTGAGCACGCTGGCGCAGGACCAGTCGGTGCGCTTTGCCGAGCCGCTCATCCGCTGCACCGCCCAATTCATGCCGGACGACCCTTACTACCGGCTTTACCAGTGGGGCAACTGGGTGATGTACGCAGACCAGGCCTGGGACCTGACCCTCGGCTCGCGCGACATCAAGGTCGGGGTGGTCGACGAGGGCATCGACTACACCCACCCGGACCTGGCCCAGAGCTTCGACCCGAGTCTAAAAGGCTACGACTTTGTGAACCAGGACCCGGACCCGAGGCCGGACGGGTCCGATGAGTTCCACGGCACCCATGTCGGCGGAATCATTGCGGCCGGCATCAACAACGCGATTGGCGTGGCGGGCTGGGCGGGCGTCACACTCTATTCGTGCCGGGCCCTGGATACCGCGGGCAGCGGCTCGATCACCGACATCGCAGATGCCATCCGCTGGGCCACCGACCATTCGGTCCGGATTATCAACATGAGCTTCGGCAGCGAATCGCCCTCGAGCGTGCTGGAGGACGCGGTGAACTATGCCTGGAACCATGGCGTGCTGCTGGTCGGCGCGTCCGGGAACAACGGCATCAGCGGCGTGTTCTTCCCGGCCGCCTATGCCAATTGCATCCCGGTCGGGGCGCTGGATACCACCGGCGTGCTGGCGGGATTCAGCAACTACGGCCCGGAGCAGGAACTGGTCGCGCCCGGGGTAGGCGTGCTTTCGACTACGCCCGCAAACTCGTATTCCTGGGCCGACGGCACGTCAATGGCGTCGCCGGAAGTGGTCGGGCTGGCCGCGCTGCTCTTGTCCTACCGTCCGACTCTGACCAACCGCCAACTGCGCGCGGTCATCGATGCTTCGACCATCGACATGGGCAGCAGCGGCCGGGACGTGTACTACGGTTACGGCCTGGTGAATGCGTTCCGGGCGATGCAGCTCAGCCAGATGTTCGGCACGGACCAGGGGCCGGCTCAGGTACTGAACCTGCCGCCCCGGCTGCCTTCAGTCCTGCGGGCGGCAGACCTGAAGCGGTTACTGCCGGCCACCTCAGTGTTGCTTGATGCCCAGGGCCGCGCGGTATCCAGCGCGCAGCTCGCCGTCCTGCGCCCGGGTGTCTACTTCGCGCGCAGCCGCGGTTCGGCGCCGGTGTCGCGACTTCTGGTCGTCCGCTGATGTGGCGGCTCGTGTGAGTTCAGAGGCCAAGCCTCGTCTGATTGAGGTGGAGCTGGAGGAGGCGAACCAGCTCTTCAATTCGATGGACCCGTCGCCGTTTGTTGCCCGGGACCTGGACCGGGACGCCGAGGAGTTCATCGTCAACTGGGCCCAGGAGTACTCGCCCAACGAACCGGTGACCCTGCGGATTCATCTTGCGCACTGGCCGGCCGAAGACCCATCACGGTTAATGACCGAAGCGGTGCATAACTTCTTTGCCTATCGTGCGAAGCTCAACCAGCTTGCGTTCCGGCGGCTGATGCAGCAGGGGAGAACCAGCCTGCTCATCGGCCTGGTGTTCCTGGCCGCCTGTCTCTTGATTGTGCAATTGCTGCTTGTCCGGCTGAACGGGCCCTGGGCCCTGATTCTGCGCGAAAGCCTGACCATTGCGGGCTGGGTCGCGATGTGGCGCCCGATGCAGATATTTCTGCACGACTGGTGGCCCGTGCGCCGGCGCGGCCGGGTCTACGACAAGCTGAGCCAGATGCCGGTCGAGGTTATCCGCAAGGGTGGCCGCGCGGCCGTTCCTTCACCTTGACCCTGCCAATCACGCGGCCGCGGCCTTGGCCGGGGCTGGGGAGCCATGGCTCGGACCGGGTCCGAAGACCAGACTGTTTCAGTCACCTGTGCCGGAGTTGAAGCGCCGTCCTGGGCGGCTATAATACTCGATGATGCAGTGTCGTCTCTGTCCGCATGAGTGTGGCGCAGATCGCCGGGAGAAGCTCGGCGTCTGCCGCGCGCCGGCCCGACCTGTGGTTGCCCTGGCCTCGCTTCACCATTGGGAAGAGCCGGCCGTCAGCGGCAGTCAGGGCTCAGGGGCCATCTTCTTTTCGCACTGCAACCTCGCCTGCGTGTTCTGCCAGAACTGGGACATATCGCAGGGAGTCAGGGAGCCGGGGAGCGGGGGAGTGATCGTCAGAGGAAGGGAAGTGAGTGTCGAGCGGCTCCGGGAGATTGCGTTCGAGCTGAAGGCCCAGGGCGCGCACAACATCAACCTGGTTTCACCGACGCCTTACTCGGAGATGATTCTCGAGGCGCTCCTGCCGGTCAGGAAGGAACTGGGTATTCCGATCGTCTGGAACTCCAATGCCTACGAACCGGTGGGCGTGCTCAGGCGCCTGGAGCCGCTGGTGGATGTCTACCTGCCGGACCTGAAGTTTCAGAGCCCGGAGGCTGCACAGAAATACTGTGGAACCGCGGACTACTTTCAGTATGCGAACCAGGCGATAGGGGAGATGCATCGGCAGAAGCCGGTAGCAAAGTTGCAGGAAGGTGGAGGGTTGATGACGCAGGGACTGATTATTCGTCACCTGGTCATTCCCGGGCTGGTCGAGGACAGCAAGCGCATCCTGACATGGATTGCCGACAATATCGGCACCCAGGTCCATATCAGTCTGATGGCGCAGTACACACCGGTCCATAAGGCGTCGCGGTTCCCGGAACTCAACCGGCGGCTCAGGCAGTCGGAGTTCGCGGCCGTTTGTGAACGTTACACTGAACTCGGTTTCGAGAACGGCTGGGTACAGGAACTCAGCGCGGCATCGTCAGAGTACACGCCGGAATTCGACCTGCGCGGCACCTGACGCGCAGCGGGCGGCAGGCTATTCCTGCTTCTGCCGCTTGGATTCTTCGATTATCTTCTGGGACTGTTCGCGTGGTACTTCGGCGAAGTGTGAGAACTTCATCGTGAAGTAGCCGCGCCCCTGGGTCACCGAGCGGAGCGTGTTGGAGTACATGTA